>Ga0137394_10001081_pt1 | contig 19603 bp, 21 predicted proteins | sample czobulk116metaG_FD_108278 | JGI IMG/M metagenome (GOLD analysis project Ga0137394, IMG submission 108278) | Vadose zone soil microbial communities from Angelo Coast Range Reserve, California, USA - czobulk1.16 metaG | ecosystem: Environmental > Terrestrial > Soil > Vadose zone | place: USA...
AGGCTGCCACTGCAGTGGGACAGACTCACATGTAGAGACCAGCCAAGGTATGCCAGAACTTCGTGACTGCCACTGTCGAAGGGTGAATGCAATAAGCTTTTCGAGCTCTCGTGCTTGGTAGTGAGCGTATACTCACTGAAGTCCTCCAACATTACAACGGGATCGCGGAAATTGACCATCTTGATAAGAGATCAATGGGATGGAAAGCGACTGGAGGGGTAGGATTGGGGTAATGGGACTCTCAGACGAGGCACTGCACATATACGATACTTGAAGCCGCACTATTGGCGCACCATCATGATACAACATGTTGATGAGACTGAGTCCGACATCTGTCATGGCTGTGCGCGTGCGCGCTACGCCACCGTCCTCGATAGGAACGTGTTTCGACAAATCAGTGACTTGTGTGATATGAATGCCGGCGTCATATCATAACCCGAGGTGATGTACTGGTCGTTTATTCCCACGATGTGCTGGCTAGGGGAAACTATGCTTAATTTATCCTGGAAATACTACTTGCGGGGCCCACCAGATGTATGCCCTATTCCATCGAGGATACTTTTGGTGTAGCGTACCGACTCGTCTATATACTCCGAACTAAAGGACCATTCAATCCACCATACCGGTCAGTTGCCTTCAGCGCATCGGCATGAAGGACATCCGGTAGCCCAAATGGTGAGCCCGGCAGCAATAAATGTGGAAGCACGTGAGTATGGAACAACCTGTGAGCCACCCTTCCTCCCTGTCAGTCGGTCAGCCTGAGCGTCAACGGGGGAAGGGGGATGAGGTGCAAGAAACATTGACTGACGAATTGATGTAATATCCCGCCGACAACTGCCTCGACTGTCGTGCCAGCGACTTTATGAAGGCCCGCCGCCCGGCCGTCAAGTCCGAATTCCCCTGCGCGTGGCGGGACCCAACGCATGACGTCCTGTAGTCTCCAATGAGGAGCGACGTGTTCGCCGAGGGCATGCGTATTCAAGACACGGGCGACGACGCGAGAATGGTCGTGTTCGGCCGCTTTTGGGAGCCCTTGCAGGAAGAGCAAGAGGTAGGCCTCGAGCGTTCGCCGCCCTGTGATAACGAACATTTGTGGGAAATTAAATTGATAGATGTGAGACGAGTCATTGTTAAAAAAAACACACCGAGAAAGGTGAAGCGCGAGTTGTGGCCTCTGACAGAGTCGTGATGGCTAAGGTGGGTAAGGATGCGCTGGGCTAACGCCGGCGGAAATTCGAGGGGGGTAAAGGTTTTGTTGAGATGTCGAGCTAGCAGTGCAGACACATCAGCGGAAGCCAGTGTTGTTGTTCTTCGCCCTTCGTCCGTTGATTGATGGAAAATAGATGGTACTGCCTCTGCCGCGGCATCAGAATGCAGTCTTCGCGCAGGCGCAGGAGCTGGAGAAATGGAAATGAGTTGCGTGCCCCCCCGGTGAAAATAAAAAGGACACTCACTCAAGTGCGGGGTAGAAATTAAAGGACGTGATGATAAAATATCAAGCAGGCATTTCCTCGCACGGAGCGAACGCAAAGCACGCGACATGAACGAAGACACGACAGAGCAAACCCCTTCCGAGCACTGTGACCTTCAATAGGGTTAGGGTCAGGGTTCGGTCACATGCCACCCGCTTTTCCCGCTTTTCTCATTTCCCCCGCAGGGCTGCAAGTCCCAGACACTCCCCTTTCACTGGTTTAAAAATATGTCGACCAACACAGCAAATGGATGTCTGACCTATTACGATGGACCTCTCGTATGGATAGACTGCGAAATGACTGGTCTTGATTACGAGACCGATAGAATCCTAGAGATTGCCGTCAGTGCTTATCGCTAGAGTAATCATTGACCGGATCCTTCGAGTTCTTAACTTCCGACGTCTAGGTACTCATTACTAACGGGAACCTGGACGTTGTCGACGAAGGCCTAGAATTTGTCATTCGCACAGAAAAATCAGTTCTCGAAAAGTTCGATTGTACCCCTGCCGTGTGGCGTAAAGTTACTGAGAAGCTTACATCCCGCTGACAGCATGAACGACTGGTGTATTGAACATCATAAAGCCGTGCGTACCCTCCTCGAATGAACATCCTGCAAACAAATTCCATCTCGATTTAGTCTGGCCTGACTGCTGCGTGCCTCGCATCGAAGCACACGACCGCATCGGTGCAAGAGGAAGTAATGAAATACATCAAGAAGTGGGTCCCCCGGCAGCGAACGGCCATGCTCGCTGGAAATTCCGTGCACGCGGACCGCGCGTTCTTGGCAAGGGAGATGCCAAAAGTTGTTGATTGGCTACACTATCGGTCTCTGGGCCTAGCGCATCTCCTCGTCTTTGCACTGACTGATTGTCCCATCTGCTCTCATCGTCACTTGTAGTATCGTCGGTGAGCTCCCTCGTTATCGCCCCTTGTCCGTTTCATACCGAATCTATGTCCGAAGATGTCTCATCCATCAAGGTATGCTTTCAACCCGGGCAAGTCGTAGCCCGAGCTGATCGAGTACTCGTTCTGCAGGAGTTGCATCGTAGGTGGTATCCACGCCGGCCTCTTCCAGACACTGTTTTCAGACGCGACACTAAACATCGGTCCGTATACAGTTTGACTGAAACAATCACAACTAAAGCGCACGCTTCCATTCAGCGCACTTGATGACATCCAGGGCTCGCTTGAAGGTTGGCGTTCACTCTTAATTGTTGGTTCGTGCTCCCCTCACATATGCGATAGAATTAAAATGGTACCGACAAAACATCTTCGTGTCTCCGGACGTGTATGCGAAGCGACCGTTTTCCTAGCGGCTTCTCTTGTCTGTAAAATAGTGGCATAATTGCATTCCTCTCCACCGCTTCCTTACATTGTCCCAAAAAAACAATATGCCTTGCAAAGCAGAAAGCAGTGACCTCGTCATCACGTTCCATTGTTAGAAATGCTCCCGAATCGACAGTTCGTTCCCGCATCTGAAGGGACCACATGAATGACTTAACAATAATATATTTTGAATAGAGGGCTTTGCTGCATCGAACATCATACACCGAAATCATAAGTATATAGGTCCTTCTCGACAGCAGGGGACGAGTCCATAAACTACATTTTAGAAGTCCCACAATGTTCCCTAAAACCCAGTACGAGTTAGCGATTTGAGTCACCTAGAGCTGGTGAACTTACGAAGACTGGGATTCCCGCCTCCATGCACCCCCCCATGATCTCTTGATTACCCTGACGATTTGACGTGACAAAAACGACCTCAGCTCGCCACGACGCATACACCTCCTTCACAATCCTCATTGTGTCAGGGAAGCAACCTACAACATACGCTGAGTCCAAGCATAAGGGACGAAGGAGGCGCGTCCTCGCCTTGATATTTTGAATCCCAAATTATTATGCGTTCGCGGGGTATATGACGACGGATGAGCCCTGAAATAGTAGGCCCGAAATTCTTCGCCTGCTCGGAGCCTATCCATATCAAAAACCTGCGAGGCCGCGTGACAGGTGTATATGAGTAGTATGTGCGGAAAAATCGCCTACCAGTCTGTGCTCTGAGAGTGAGTCAGTCTAAGGGCCGGTGTCATGCGGGAACGATTGCAAAAGTTGACGCACCTGGAGGCACGTAGAAAGGGCTGCGCTAATCCCCGATCCCGTGCATACATGGATGCCTCTGCGGTAAAGAGAGGAGGTATTCGAGATTCCAGCAAACTGCAATAAAGATCTGTAGCGTTACATCGAAGTCATTCCGTCTCGACGCACCTTCAGTTGCCGCGTCCAGAGATGGGTCGGGGGATGTAGGACTAGGTTCCGAGTGAAATCACCTTTCACACCGCAAATTAGGTAGTGGTATTTTGCATGAGTTCCTTCTCTGTAGATAGTACGAAACGTGAAACGTATGGCTTGGAACTGACATCGATGACGAAGGAAAACATACGATACAATGCCGAACGCATGATACTCCAAGACAGCTGTTCGCGATACTCTGGCGAGGAGGCCGTGTTGCATGCCCCGCTCGAAGCGAATGACAGCTATATTTGGCGAGGGCTACCGGACCCGTCAAAACAAGTGGGAGAATCCAGAGTTGGTCAGACGGACCACTTCGACGTCCACCTTCACCTTGCGGACGGTGACCCAGGGTGTGAGAATGCTGGAGATGGAAACCAATCGCATCACTCGTAAACTTATGGACGCGTTCGCCTTACAAAACTGTCATGCCTAAGCAGAACCAGAAGTCCTGCTTATTCGCAATGATGGAGGATACGGAGGTCCATGTATGGGTGATGGGGTCGTAGCTATAACTCAGTATCACGAAAATCCACGCTATTACAGCTTATCAGTGCACAAAGTTCCATCTGGAACACCACTTACTCACTGAATACGAGTCCAAGCCACCCAAGGAACCGGTGGTGTCGCTCAAACACACTATGAAACAGAGTTTGCTTCAAAAAATTCAAGGCATTGAAGATCGAAGGCATACTTGTGATGAGTATTGCGGATCCAAGGAAGTGCGGCTCCAGTGCACATTGCCAGGACAATGCTTGTCACAACGCCGATGACGAGCACTATGCCTGAATTGCTCTTGCGATGTCGGAACATCAGCGTTAGGTGGAAGACGAGCCACGCAAAACCGGATATCGCGCAACCCGAATGGATTCCGCCGAGATGTTGGAGAGTAGAAGTACAAGCGAGACGGAACCACAGGGGTGTCCACTGATCGTCAGAGCGCATGAGATTTGCGAAATGAGTTATGAGTATTCCGCTGCGCACCTTCGCAAATAACTTATTGACTAATAAATACAGAATCCGACCAAATAGTTCATTACGGACGAGGATCGCTACGAGGAGATTGCCCAAGCATAGTGGACTTGAATACCCCCAGGGATACTGCCATACATCCTGGATCGCAAGAATCAAGCCGACAAGGTTAAACGTGACAATGATGGTGAAGAATTTTCTGATAACGACATCGGCATGATGCATTATCGATGGTCGTGAGAAGGGGCACTCACCTGTATGTATTAAACCATATTTGAAACCGTATCCACCACGAGGCTCTGTTCGCGATACGTTGGGCTTGTCTGCGTTCCCTCACCGGAGGAGGAGCAATGACGACACGGTGTGATGTTCTCTTTTCCGATTTCTCACACCGAAAATCGCCGCCGTAGGACAACTCGACAGGCTGATAAGAGATCCCGAAATTGGAGCCCACAGCACCCTTCTCAAGGTCACGGGCTGGTGCTTGCGACTGGGAAACGACAACAGATGGGGTACGGTAGAAGGAGAGCGCCCGTGCCAGAGATTCCCGCAGAGACTGAGTGAAGGATATTACGGAATTTGTTGAGTTCAATAAAATTAGGTGATCTGTGCTGCTCACCCATCCTGGAAGCGCTATGACAATGTTAGGAGCTCCGGAGAAAATCCGAGGCGTTCGACTCGGAGTGCTAGAAGACGGGGCGGTGTTCATGTTCATTCAGTGGACTAAAAGGCTTTAGAAGGCCAGTGAAAACTCAGGGCGACCTGACGCATTCTTTGTACCCATGAGCCGTTATATTAGGGTGAGCGAGGCCCAGGCATGGTTGTTCGTCGATGTCACAATCAAGACCCGTACGCGCGTGTCGCACAGCCATTTGGACGCCGCGCAGGAAACGCGTTGAGGCTGCATTGTCCAACCCTTTTTGGGACTTTGCCGCCGGCCATGCATCAACGGCGCGGCGGCGGCGCTCGCCAATTAGGCTCGCAGCAGCAGCAGCACCATCACCAGCCGCGCTTTTTGGCGTATTAGAGTGGGCTTTGTACTATATCGTACTAGCCCCAAGTCGCGCCTATGTTCTCCCATCTCCAGTGGCCTTCACACTGTGCCGGTGCTATGTGCTATTAACCAAGGTGACTTCCTCGAATGGTGTCGATGACGTCTCAAAAAGTCGATTGAACACGGCACCTCAAGTCGATCGAAACTCGGGCTGTTCACAGCATCTTTCTGGACACGAAGAGGCCGTTCTGTCACGATACCATACCCTATGCCTTACCGGCCTGTGCCGCGCACCTACCCCCTAAATTACAAAGTTCTGGTCCGTGTCTACAGGCCGGTTCCCTTGACCGTCGTCTCCTGGGTTCGATTGCAGAGCCGGACGTCTGACAACAGATATCCCTATCTCCGTGCTTCACCGAGTGGGATACGTTGACCCTAAATAAGCTTTCATGTTTCATCCATGGTGCCATGGTAGCCTTTCCTTTCCCGTCGGGTCACGGTCATGGTGGAATGTACAGAGCCTATATCCTTTAGGTGTTTGTAAATCATTTTCGGAGCCCACGCCCGACCCCTCTCCCGAACTTCTCCGGTGCAGCTTCATTCTACAGTGCAGTACTAGTACTGTATAGGATGATATCCGCTGCTGATACGAGGTCATCGGGGGTTGACCCTCGCCCGCCCTTTTACTAATCAATATAATCAATTCCCGTTCACACACGTGGGGACCGTGGCACCACGCCCAGCTCAATCCAACTGGGGCTGCAACGTTCACTTGTATCTGCCGGCGGTCTCTATCCTGATGGTACCTTCCTGTGCGCGCCGATCGCACCGTAACTTCTGAACTAGGTCGGAGAATGGGTTGACAAACTAATCATAATGTATGCAGGTGTGTACTAATAAGAAAACTTTACAAATGTACCCGAACCAGCCAAGCAAACCTTACATCAATAAGACACGTAGGCAGCGCCTCCCCTAAGAGTCCGTCTTGGAGTCCATCGCCCCTGCGCCTGCCGCTGAGATACTCCTTCCTAAGCGCATCTTTTTCGATCTAGGCGGATTTGCTGAGGACTCCTCCATCGTACGGCTGCGTTTCGCCCTCCGTGTGCGACTTCGCCTCATTTTTGTCTCTTCCACCTCATCGTCCTTAACTTCGTCTTCGTTGGGCTTATAGGCCGCAGCGTCATGATTGAGATTTTTGCGTTTGCTTCTCCGTGTGGCAGGAGGCCTGCTACTCTTTGCCTGCTCCTTCTCTGTTACGGTAGAGTGCCCCGGCACAACAGGGCTACCCAACTCTCCATCACCTGGCATGTTTTCCGAAAGTGGTACCATCTCCACAGCAGAGATTTTGTACCGCTTCACTGGTGGTGATTCTCCGGGACCATCGCCTTTGTCGAGGTCGTTCAACGCGCTGTCGCCGTCCTCGCTGTGAACCACGCTTTCCTCCCGGACAGAAGCGCTCGCAGCCGACCCAGAAGCTGACCGGGTAGACGAGCCACGATCGTGCGAGATTTCAGATGGCCGGGGAGAACGATCCCTAGCCAGGGGGCCACCGCTCGAGATAGATTGACGTCGGAACTGGCGAAGGCTTTCTAAAGCACTTGTTTGGCGGCGCTTCTTGGGCTTTTCGTCTTCGCTCGGTAGGTAAAAGATTTCTTGCTGCTCTCGTAGCAAGTCGACGCCCACTAGGTGCCGCAAGACACCGATAAGGTATGGGCTCAAGTCGAGCGTCTCGACATTAGGGAGCATGCGTTTGTGATCCTCTTGAGTCGAGTAGCCCTCGTCTCTAATGTCCTCGCCATCCATAAGCTCGCCATCACCAAGAGCACAGCCCGGAACAACGAAGTATGCGCGAACTCCATCCTGCCCACGAGGCAAGCTTATTTTGTGGAAACGGCAGTTGGACCTCGTCACAGGAGAGTTCACGCTAGGCGCCTTCTTTAAAGATGGTGTTGAGGGTTCAGGTGTGGGTGATTTCGACATCGCTTCCTCTGGTCGCGTCCCTTTGCAAGAAGCGGAAGATGGGGTGGGCGAAATGAGTGGTGGAGGTACAGACCACCCATGGTGGTGGGCACCGTGTGAATGTATAAGAGGTATCATTTTACCCGGGCCCTTGATCGAAGGCGAAGACCATGGTGCATCTCCTGATGCTGATGAATCGACTGATCCTGCGCGGGACGTAGCATAAAGCAGACGGCGCACAGCACTTGCGCCAGAGCTCACAGACGCACCCTCGCTAGCGCCATCGTCGACAGAATCAGCTTCGATGTTGATACCAACTCGGTCTGAGGGGCTCTTCTTCGATGTTACGGTCGACTGATGGGAAGACGAGACAGGACCTGTCTTCTTCGGCGATGCGCTAGCACCGGATCTGGATCGGGTCATGCGAACCGGTCCAGGCTTGGGGTCTCTCCGTTTGCGCTTGAGTGTTTGAGTTGGATTCTCCTTGCCATGGCTTGTCTTCACTTTAGATGGCGTAATGCTCGTGAAATCGCCTTTATTTTGGACGTCTCTACTTTCTGCTGTCGGTTTGTCATGAGAGTTTGGTGGCGTTTCCTCTACAGATTCCGTCTCCTGTTTTCGAGAGGAGGCACTAAACGATTGGGGCGAAAGGTATGTAAGTCAACAATGGGAATCATAAGTGATTCTCCGATAGGGTTCACCTCGTCGGGAGATTTTCTAACTCCGAGGGAATCTCCTTTGGCTCTAGGATGTCATTGCTTGTTTTACTGGACACGACCTCGCGACCTTCGCCTACGGGTTGATGTGCGGGTGTCGGATGGAATGTGTTGGTGCCAAGGGCAGAAGAGTAGTCAGGGTCGGCCTCTCCATCAGCGTCTTCATCACCCTCGGCGATAGTCGGAATCCCTAGGACGCGTCCACCATCGGGATCAAGGACGTCCACATGTACTGCGGGCTCTTTCCTGAGGGAGCTATTTGCTTCGGACGATTGAGATAAAGTCGGCTTCGCTAATCCAAGGCCGGTTGGGGGAGAAGTCACGTCGGCACTTTCGACAGCGTCGACTCCGGGACTTTGTGCACCCACATCCACGGCCCCAATACTTAACTGGTGTCCGTTGGGGGATAAAAATTGAGGGTGGATAAGCTCGTTTATGCCCATAGCATCCTTATCTTCGGCATTGCCACCGTATTCCCCGCCCGTGATAAAACTTTTAATGGCTGAGGGATCAACTTCAGCTCGTAAAAAAATTGAGGCCGCCTCCAGGTCTTTCTCTGCTCGATTGTGCGGGATGGTTAGTGCATGGGCAGTCTCATCTTCCAACTGTATCGGTGTGCCACCCCCGCTTCTTTGTGCTGGCGTGAACAAACCGCTGGTCCCTGAGCTCATCTGGGAGGGATCATGATCAATCACTCTCCGGACTGCTGGAGGAACAATGGAAAGCTCCGGCGCATTACGGGAGTCGACGATAAGGGGTGAAGGGGGGCATGACTCTCCCGGAACGGGATCAGGGACCGAAGGATCGGCAAAAATCGGAGCGGGAATGTTCGGGTCGGCCGTGAAAGGACCCACTCGGCAAGCGTCACTGGCTGGCGCCCGAGAGGGATGAGACAATCCCTGCATCGGGGATACAGGGCACACGTGTTGTTCCGCTGTGATAGGGGTGGCGGTGCTTTCAACCGACGATACTATCCTGCTTTCGTCGTCCAAAGAAGATGTGATCGTGATCTCCGGTTCCTACATATCATTAGCTCTCAGTGTGTATGCAATGGATCACACCCACTTCGGTCAAGCGGCCATCAGTCCTCGGTTCTTCTACCTCATACAGCTGAACCATCTCGGCAAGCTCAGCCAAATCCGGAGGGGGAATAGAACGTGTGTCGCCGAGATCATCATCAGGGATAGACACCTGTGAACCAAACCTGATCTCTTCCACAATATATTCCGGGAATTGCGTGGAGAAAGCCGCCTCCTGCGGAGTACTATGTTCCGCGGGGGCAGAGCCTGTATCGCTCCCGACATTGCCTGACAACAAAATATTTTCTAGCTCCCGAGATGCCCAGGAATTTGGTGCTTCAGCCTCGGGTTGTCGGGCAAGTAAATCAAGTGGTTCTGAAACTTGACCACGCTTCTCAGAGGCCTCTCTCTCGAGATCCGCAAGTAGCTGTTCTATTGATTGTTGTTGCAATTCAAACGCCTCAGCGGGCTGAACCGGCGCTGGTGAAGGTGCTTCAGAGGGCGGTGAAGACACAGGAAGATCGCCGAAGCTATCTGTGTCCGTCAACTGAAAAGTCGGCGCTAGGACAGGGACCTGTGGGCCAGCCAGCGGGGCTTTAAGTCAAAGAAAGTTAACGTGGGGATAGGTTTGCATATCAAGTAATCACGCACCGTTGAGACAACGAGGGTTCACCACTTCAGAGAATTGGGAGAGGGTCAACGCGGCGGTCTTCGCGATATCATCCGCGGTCTGAGTAGGTGCCATCTCCAATAGTTCGTCCTCCTCGGATGTATAATCGGTATCCTTGGGCCCGCCAATAGCATGCCAGTCCCGGATATCAAGGTCGCTAGTTCCAAGAGGCGCAACACCCAAGAATTTCCCCTCGTCCTCTTCGCCATCAGCGTCACTGTCTTCATCATCTGAGGGTAGCGCCCAAATTATTTTGTGTCCTCGATTAGGGTCTCGACCGTTGGTTCCCATGTTGGACCTCGTTGAGTACGACGTAGGGATCCCTTTACCCATAAGCCTTGCCTTGGTGGCACTTACACCCTCAGCGCTCTCAACCGCGTCCGGCTCGGTATCATCGATGATGTGCGCAGTAACATCTTCGAGTTTCTCAGATATGACGACAAGCGAATAAGGGAACAGACAGACCAACGACTCCAACACGATCATAATATGATCCCGTAGCCGGCTCGATCTCTTCCTGGTCCACGGAGGTAGCTACGGTGGTACCGTACTGGAGAAATTCATCGAAGTCGTCTTCATTCACCGTGTCTTGTGGTTGAGGTGAAGGGGATGTGGATAAAACGCTTGAAGAGGGGGACAGTTTGTCTTCATTCGGGCCTGCGTTCGACGTAGTTTGTAAAACAGGTAAGGTAGGAGCTGGGCTACAAGAAATAGGTGTGAGGCGATTGGGTGTGAGGCCAGGTGCCAACCGGTCCCCTCCGGAATAGTAATCTTCAGCAAAAGTACGAGGCCCATCCCACGGATCGACTAGCTCCACGTCGAAGGGAGTTGCACCTTGGCTTGGAATGGGAAATTCTATAGCGTTGCGAGACAGTTGGTTACAGACAATGTGAAGCAATAAATCTGTACGACGCACCGCCATCCATTCCTCCTATACTCTCTGGAACTGCAAGACCTTGTTTTCCGTCACCGCCGTCCTCAAGGAATATCTCGGAATTCCGGGGAAATTGCAGGCCTTCATCCCTAATGTGACGTGATTTGGCCTCGGAACGACCAACCACATCTTGATCACGGACAGAGCCATCGCTTGGTAGGCATGTTACGATGTGCTGGGCACTTGTCCCTGGTTGCCCGACACATACCTCTCCTCCTTCATCTACATCGGATTCGACGTCATCAGTTTCACCCTCAGAAGCGATATCATCCAAATCCTCTGAGTTCACAGCGTCAGCCTCGAGACTGTCAACAACTTCTTCTTCCTCCTCGGAGTCGGACAAGAGTTCAATTGGTTGACCTTTGCGACCAAGTCCCGGGCCCTCGCGAGGATCGCGCGCCTTTCCCTTAGCCCTTCGTGATGCTATCTGAGCAAAAGAGTCTTCGAAGACGCTCTCTTCACCGTGGACTTCAGATGGCACAGGTGATTGAGCCCGTCCTTCAGCACCCAAATTGCCACCGAGCCGGGCCGGAATAGTATTCCAACTGCCACTGTGACGAGAAGGCGAATCGACTGCGGGCTCTGCTTCATGGTCAAGAGCGCGCTTCAGTGCGCTAGTTATGTCTCCGATCCATGCGTCGAACTCCGGCTGGGTGAACCTGTCGTAGGGGTTGAAGATGGGCGGTCGGAGAGAAGCGCGCGTTTTCGCAGCCTTCGCCGTAGGGGTGGAGAGAGGAGATTCTGAGTGAGGGCTGATGTTCCAGGCTTCTCCCATGACGAGAAAGGGTTGGTTATCAGCGACAAACAAAGTGAAAGATGGTTTGAAAGTGGAAATGGATCACTGCATGTCTTGTGGAAATGAAATGCTGCCTCGCTGCGTCACAAATCACGTGGACACGCGTCCTGTGACATGTGACGTCTCGAGCTCTTTTTCGCTGCCATCGCTTTTTAGTAGTTCGGATACAAAGACCATGGTGCGCTGTTTCCTTCAAAGAGTTATAGCTACCTAATTATTATATCAAGGGTAAAGCAAAGAAAACAAGAAAGTTTGCTGCTGTCAAGCGCATGCTGAACCCCAATGACATTCGACTGTTGGTTTTGAAAGATTTCGTTCAGAGACAAAGCTAACGCAGCTTACCGCTAGTAAAGAGAATCAATTGAAACAGAAAAAGAGAAAAGAGGAAGAAAAGGAGAAGGCAGTTCGTCGAGTGTGCGTCAAACCGACCCAATATGCTTCTATCCACTCAAATCTGTACAGGGCTGCAATCCCTTCTTCGCTTTTCCTTTCCCATAATACGGCCCTTGTTCCACCATATCGAGTCCTTATCGATACAAACTTCATTAACTTTAGCCTTCAAAACAAGTTGGAGCTCATCGGTGGTATGATGGACTGCTTGTATGCTAAATGTGGGTGGTTTGGGCTTTACATTTGGTTATCTCAATTTCGTGCAGGTATACCGTGCGTGACGGATTGCGTGATGGCCGAACTTGAAAAGCTTGGACAACGATATCGCCTAGCTCTGCGGTGCGTCCGCGCCTACCATCATTCTCCTTCTGCACTCACTTTCCCCAGTGTGGCTCGTGATCCCCGTTTTGAGCGTCTTGCATGCTCCCACAGGGGGACGTACGCAGACGACTGTCTTGTTCAACGAGTGACTGCTAATCGTTGTTTCACCGTCGCCACTTGCGATCGTGAGCTCCGCCGAAGGATACGCAAGATCCCAGGAGTCCCACTGATGTATATTGTACGGCGGAGATATGCCATCGAGAGACTACCAGACCAGGGCGCTTCAGTATAGGGGCCACTCGTCGTACTAAACTATACTGCGCTCTGTCCGGATTTGATTTACAGTTACACCTGTAACTATCCAGTACGTGTCGCGTATCAATCCACTTCCTTTCCGCTCAATCACCGCAGAGTAGTCTCAACTCGCGCGCTGTATGAGTCACTCACAGAGGTACCCTCGATTTGGGCGCTGCTCTGTTTCAGCACTGAAGGACAGGCGTATTCGGTTGATGGTCACCAGGTCACCAACGAATCCCATTTGTGGGCTGTGCTTCCTTTTCCAAGGCGCGGACGCGTATCCTTCTCTTCAACCGTCGGAATCCAGAATACTGTTTCTTTGTTGCATAATGTTGGGGTGCCTGTTGAACCCTTCTCTGAGAATCCCGACTTTCGCATCGCGCCATCCCGCTATTCGCACCATTACGGCGCTCGTCAGCCAAGCTCCCACAGATGAGCAGATGGGTTCATCAGCCCTTTGAACTCAACTGAATGTTTACTTTTGCCATGCATTTTCCTTCGCATCAGCGAGGAGGCATTGATCTTGTTTCATCCTACCCGTGGTCTCCGTGGTGCATCGGCATTCAGATATATCAGTTCTCGACAACCGTGACAGTGCTTCAGAAGCTCCTCCGGTATGTGGGTACCCAATAGCGTTAAAGTATCTTGATCCTGAGGTCTTGTTCCCTCGTGATTTGACGAAGGCATCTGTTACGTTCTTTCTTCACGGTTGCACCACCAGAACCACTGCGTCTATCTTACAGGCTCCATATGTCTTTTCGGACGCAGAATGGTGGGAGCCTCATACGTACGGTACGACAATGATTGAACTGGTGCGTGAGGAGCATGTAATGGACAAGATCCGTCCGAGCAACCAGGTTCCCGTTGGCTTTTTCCCGGATTTGGACTGGAGCTTGATTTGAGGGTGGGTGAATGGATATGAAAATAAGACTGAGGTACCACGGGCATCGACATCCAAGCTCGCCTCAGGGCAGGGAAGCATCATTCGCTACGTACCCGCATGGAGTTTCTGGATCCGACTCGGAGTAGGCTGAAAGTATAGCAAGTTCAAGTTGTTTATAGTTCCTTCCAAGCTACTTCTACTTTGCCAAGGCAACATGATATGTGGAACCGCGACTATCGGAGCCAGTGCCTTTCATCAATGAGAGGAAGTGAGACGACTATAGGACGTAGATGAAAGAACAGAACCTTTCGGCCAGTGCACTGCTTCATGGCTGAACTTGCAGCCCTTAGTCATTCATTCCCGGTAGATTGGACATAAGCTTGCCACCGAGAGATCTTCGTCACCTGTTATGTCCGTGATCGCATGGCATGATCCAGTGATCACTTACCTATAGAATCAAGGTAGCTACAACATGGTGAGAAATTTCTAAGCCGCGTTGGCCGAGTACCGCGTCCTCAGCGGATGAATGAATGCCAGGGTCACATGGCACGTGCCATCCAAACACGTATGACGCATAGCGCGTTACGCCTCGAACAATGCGTTAATGGATTTTCCTTTCTAAAAATTCTGCTCTTAGCGCATCGCTTGATATGGATGTTCCCGTCGCATCGGCGTAATCTGAGTACGGTGCCGTTATGATAGAGGTGCAGTTGTAGTACGGAACGAATTCTCCATGTGAACTTAGCTTCCCGTGATCCGCCGAGAGGCCGGTGGAGGAAATCGAGTGGACGATTGGACCAGATAGGAGGAGGAGAATTTCCTTCTGAGGATATTAATTCAAGCGGGACCCGTTACGCCCATGCCGCCCCGTGCTAAACGAGCTTGAAGCTTGAAGTTTGAAGACTGTAGCCTGACATTTCAGTCACTTCCGCTCCGTGCTCCAGATTCTAGCCCAGCCAGACAAACCTTACACAGATGGGTTCGAACCGCTTGTGGCGTGGAAGTTAGCCAATCAATCTCTAACGACCGGCATGTCCTGGCGAAACCCCTCCTAGATCGTTAGCCGGAGCGAAAGTCGGAGGTCGGTGGCAGGTTCCGATTTTATTGCGAGATGAAAAGTGATGCCGTGCGAAAAATAAGTGTGGAAAACTTGCGGTGCGAAGTTGCCTACATTGCCATATTGCCATTTAACTCGATGTGGTGGAGTTCATCCGAAGCGTGGCGAGTCATCAAAGCACAAAGTGGCCTCGGTAATTTGTTCCCCGGAATCTTTTGATGTTGGGATGTCGCGCGTAAGTTGAGACACGGAAAACACGCCGCTGGTAAAAGCAGTGTTTGTGGCGATACTCTGCAACACGATCAAAGATGTTGGGCACGTTGCGAACCTTTCGCTGCAGAAATAAAAGTACAGCGCGTGCACACCGGCAACTGCATCGCCTTTTAGCATGTACCAATGCGCGAGTGCGTGCGGTTACGTTAATCAAGGAGAGAATGTGGTTGCCTCATACGGAAATCAGGTGTGGATATCCAAAGAAATGAAATAATATCTCGGGTGACCACAACTGCTTGCCATAAAAGGTGGTACGAATAGCGCCTCCGGCCGGCTGATGTCAGCACCTCCGATGTATCTTGCATTGATTATGTAATGGTCGGAGCAGTTCTCGAGGAGATCTGGATACCAAGTTGGACCGAAAACCTCACAAGCGAACGATCGGACGAGATTCAAGTCGTTGGTTTAACTACAAATCGGCCGGATCTTTGGAGCGATAGAATTGTAGACTGGACGGACTAGATGAGATGGAGATGGCGGGCTGACCGCCGGACGGATCTGAAAATGACCGTGAGCTTACTGAGCGGGAATTCTTTCGGAATTCATCAGATCTCTTCATTCTCCGCCATGTTAACCACAATTTGTGTGGCAGAGTACACAACACGCCGTGAACGCTTACACCTACTCTATAAAATTCCATTCTCTTCTCACATGTCACCCACCAACCCCTCCTCATTCAGTTCCCCTGTTCCTTTACCTGTCTATTGCTCTTCACAATGACCATTCTCTCGACCGAGCCTCGCCTCAATGGCCTTCGCAGAGCCTCTGACGTCGCCCAGTCCCCCTCTTCTGTGAAGAGTCCATCTATCTATACCTTTGGGGCTGCCGCTGTGCACGCCACGCGCCCAGGTCCCTCGAATCTATTGCCTAGGTTCATCGAACAATTTCGTGAGCTCGAGGACTACAGGTCTATTGATTCGTACCTCTTGTGCCATGCGGCGTCTAATTACCTCTACTTAGGCGCGGAAAGTCCATCGTCGTTGACGGCCATAGTCTTTCCATCCCCGCACTTGTCGCCGCTGCAAGGCATAATGCCCCAATAATGTTGAACGGGTCTCCTGAAATCCGAGCTCGGATTCAAAAGTCGCGTGATGTCATTATGGGGAAGGTCGAAACCTCGCAAAGCGTTTATGGCGTCAGTACCGGTTTCGGTGGAAGTGGTACGACCTCTTCACAAGCATCCGTTCTATGGTCTGTCACTCAAATCTGCCTTTGCAGCCGATACTCGCACGCCAAACACCCTGGCTCTTGGGAGTGCACTATTGCAACACCAGCATGCGGGTGTCTTGCCATCGTCCACAGATGTCCTACCTTCCCTCCCTCTACTTGATCCCCTCGCTTCTACTAGCATGCCAGAGTCTTGGGTCCGTGGAGCGATCCTCGTCCGCATCAATTCCTTGATTCGTGGTCACTCTGGCATTCGATGGGAACTCATTGAAAAAATGGCTGCACTCCTCCATGCCAACATCACCCCACTAGTGCCGCTCCGCGGCAGCATCTCCGCGTCGGGAGGTAAACAAATTTAGTTTGTGTCAAGAGCTTTGACAGCTTACATGACGCGTAGATCTATCCCCGCTATCTTATATTGCCGGAACGCTTATTGGGAATCCGGCAATCAGGGTATTTGATGGACCAGCTGCATTTGGCGCCCGCCGTATAGTTTCATCTCGCCAGGCACTAGACAAGCATGGCTTAGAGCCTATTGAACTTGGTGCAAAGGAACATCTAGGGATTCTCAACGGCACGGCCTTCTCTGCGTCTGTTGCTGGTTTGGCTCTCAATGAGGCTGTCCATCTTGCGCTGCTAGCCCAAATTTGCACCGCGATGGGGACAGAGGCATTACTCGGCGTTCGTGGAAATTATGCACCCTTCATCCACGAGGTTGCTCGCCCTCATCCAGGACAGGTGAGGCTTTAACTCGTTGCACCATTTGCGGTTCCTCACTGTTTGTTCGCAGATCGAAGCCGCGCGCACCATTTGGAATTTGCTCGACGGTAGCAAACTCGCTGTCGGTGATGAGGAGGATGTCACCATTGATCAAGACCAAGGCGAGCTTCGCCAGGATCGCTATCCCTTACGGACGGCACCACAATTCCTTGGCCCCCAGATCGAGGATATCCTTGCTGCGTTGAACAGCATCTCAATCGAGTGTAATTCGAGTACGTTCGGACGCTTCCATTTTTAACGCTGCCCGCTAATGACATTCTTCCATACATTTTAGCAACTGATAATCCCCTTGTGGATGCAGAAACGAAGGAGGTGCATCACGGAGGGAATTTCCAGGCCATGGCCGTTACGAACGCGATGGAGAAAACGCGCCTTGCCTTGCATCACATTGGCAAGCTGTTGTTCGCCCAGTCAGCCGAGCTGGTCAACCCCGCTATGAATCGTGGCCTCCCGCCATCGCTCGCGGCAAGTGATCCGTCACTCAACTATCATGGGAAGGGTGTCGATATTGCTGTTGCTGCGTATGTTGGCGAGTTGGGCTACCTTGCTAGCCCCGTGTCAACACATATTCAGTCTGCGGAGATGCACAATCAAGCCGTCAAGTATGTTCTATCAGATATCTTTCATTTGCTGCAAACTTGCTTATTCGCCGCCGGATAAAAGCTCCCTAGCTCTGATCTCCGCGCGTGCCACGATCAATGCACTCGAAGTGCTTTCTATGCTGACCGCAAGCTATCTTTATCTCCTATGTCAAGCCTTCGATATACGCGCGTTGCAAGCGGATTTCAACCACGCGTTGTCCTTTATTGTCGAAGAGGAACTATCTGCGCACTTCGGCGAGACGTTAGCCGGGCGTGAATCATATATTTCTCGGGACATACTCAAGATCATGTTCCGGACGCTAGACTCGTCTACAACTATGGACGCAGCCCCACGTATGACGCATGTAGCTGCTGCTTCCGTGCCCATCCTGGTTGACTTCTTCATTACTGGTCCCTCCGCCAATCCTTCCGCTCTCTCCGCGATCCCTGCTTTCCGTGCCTCTGTTGCATCACGTGCAACGTCCCTCCTCGTGTCGCTCCGAAAGGAATATCTCTCAGGCGCTCGTGGGCAAGCACCAGCGAGCAACTATTTGAACGGGACGCGACCCATTTACGAGTTCATTCGTCTTACTCTTGGTATCCGTATGCACGGTTCCGAGAACGAGAGTGTGTTCGCCAATGGACTCGGCGTCGAGGACGTCACTGTCGGTCAAAATGTATCTTTGATTCATGAGGTACGAGGCACAAATTGTTGACGCAATGAGAGAAAACTCATATTTCTACGTAGGCAATTCGTGATGGCGAAATGCAAGCTGTCGTCGCGAGCCTCTTCGCATGAGAACATTCCTCGTTTAACTATAGATTATCTTTTTGATTTTTTTTCAGCCCCTCGCATTAGCACATCCTATTCTTCCTCATTCATACGATATCATTGCCGAGCACTGCAATCTAGTTTAATCGACACTGTATCATATAGTTTATGTTCAGACAATTGGAGTACGCACCTAGTAGCGACTTCACTTCCCACTTCACGTGACGCGTAAAATGAAACCCAACCCTCGTTGATTCCGATTTACCATCGGGAAATGCCCTTCATGTCGTTGGGGCAATTGTCTCTAATGTGCAATGTAGGCACGCCAAAGCCGAGGGTCTTGGTTTCAGCGTATAATTTCGTGTTTCCGCCGGGGAGGCGCACTGAAAGCGAAGCTCATAATGTATCCGACCCTCGGTGGCACAGCATGTCTTCGATTGTGCGCTGGTATCGGTGTTAGGGGCCCTGCACTTAGCGTGCGGACGCGCCACTTGCGCAGGCAAAATTGAACTTTGCCCGTGCGCTATTGATGGGTATAGTATGTGGTGATGATGCGAAGAAAGCGGGACGCTCGCTCAATCCCGACAAGGCACGGAAGCATGATAATCTCGGGTGACTGATTCCGGCTACTGTACAATTGCTTGTCCACGGCCACATGATGGCCACTTCCACCGGCGACGGAAATGATTGATGATTGCAAACAAGCAAAGAAGACAATGTCGGCGCTCTTTCCCCTTGGCGCTCCCCTGTCGCCCACTGGCACAACGTCATGTAGATGAAAGTGAAACTTTCATTTCTCTGCATTTATTTTTTTCGTCCCCCCTGACTGCCGAGAAATGAAAGGAGATGTCTTATGTCCGAGGGTTCAACGTTCAACGTTCATCATGAATCATGGTCAATGTTTATACCACCTGCCAAGCGTGCGCTGCCGCAGTGGACGCAAGTGCAATCAATGCCTTTGACTTCGGCAAGTTTTAACCGAGTGCCGTGGCGAGGAGCCGCCGAAGTCGCATGTCTGTGGCGAGGAAAAAAAAGATGGATAGATGTGCTAGTACAACAACAAGCGAAATTGCTAGGTTTTGGCTGTAAAAATCACCCATTATTTCCTTTTCCGGGAACCCGTAAACTTACGGTATCTAGGTAAGTAACAGTATTTATTTATTTTTGGAAAGCGATTTATTCACCGAAAGCGACTAGTTAAGTAACTAATTACTAACGATGACTAAGTGCCAGATAGTGGGAGATTTGCCATCAGCCCTATCTG
>Ga0137394_10001082_pt1 | contig 19601 bp, 14 predicted proteins | sample czobulk116metaG_FD_108278 | JGI IMG/M metagenome (GOLD analysis project Ga0137394, IMG submission 108278) | Vadose zone soil microbial communities from Angelo Coast Range Reserve, California, USA - czobulk1.16 metaG | ecosystem: Environmental > Terrestrial > Soil > Vadose zone | place: USA...
CCAGCGCCGCAATGAATCGACACGCGCCAAGCTGCCACGGCTGGGCGGCGAAGTAACACAACCCGGTAAACAGCGAATAGCACAGAATGCTCCAGGTCATCGCTTTCACCCGCCCAACCCGGTCGCCGATCCACCCAAAAATAAGCCCGCCGCACGCTGCGCCCAGCAGGAACAGCCCGGTAATGACCCCCATCCAATGCTGCACAAACCGCTCGTCCATCACGCCCGACAACACCTGCATCTGTTGCAGGGCTGGTCGCGCCACCAGCGGAAAGATCCCCATCTCCATCCCATCAAACATCCACCCGAGAAATCCGGCCAGCAGTACCATGGCGCGCCCCCTTCGCTCGGTGGCGGAGGCGGTCAACGGAGAAGCATCGGCGTAAGTGCTCGCGCCCGCGGCAGGTGAGGCATTCATGGTTCTCGAACTATTATGCCCACCAGGAAAAGGACGCGCAATAAGGCAGGTGACCCGTCAAAACAAAAAAGAGAGAACGCGGCCCCAGCCGCGTTCTCTCCCACGCATTGATTCTAAATTACTACGGATTCGGATTTGTCGTGCGATTCGTCGAGGTCGAACTGCGATCGCTGCTGGGCGCCGTTGTCGAATCACTCGAGCGGTTGCGCTCACCCGTGTCCCGCCCCGTCGCCGTCGGATATTGGTCCTTGGGCTTGAGGGTGATGTTGTTCACCACGTCGCCGACCCACTCCACTCGTTTGGCGATCTCACTGGCTTTTTGCTTCTGCTCTTCCGTATCGACGAAGCCGCTCAGTTGCACCACGCCTTTATAAGTGGCCACTTTGACGTCGTTGAACTTGTAGACCGGCGCATCGTTCAACGCGCCTTTGACTTTCGATGAGATCATTTTGTCATCGAGCACCCGACCGGCACTACGATCAGGCGAACTCATGCAGCCGGCCATTGCGAAAATGGCTAGAGCCGCCGCAGTCCCTGCGATTGGTTTGAAGATTTTTTGTATGGTTTGCATAGTATATTCCCGTTTCGTCGTTCCTAACTCCGGTCGAACTTACGCGGCGGGTTTCTGCGCGCCCATGGGGTATTTCCCTAGAACCGGATCAAAGCAGACGCTTCACCCATCCGGAGAGCTGCTCCGGGATGGGAATGGGTCGATCGATCAGCTCCTGCTCTGCAAGGGTAGTAATCCACGCGCGAGAAGTCTTGATCTTCTTCGCAATAAAAGATGTTTGGCCATTGCGCTGGACGATTTCGTAGGCGAGAACGTCAACGCAAATGGACTCTTTTTCCCCACGTAGAAGAGCTTCCAGCCGCAAGGTCTTCTCCAGGGAATCGATTTTGAGCGAAGTGATCCGGCCGTAGGGACGCATCAACGTTTCATTGAGCACCGCGGGCGCGGTACTCTCGATCAGGCGATCCTTAGCTGTCCGAAAAAAGCCCATATCGGGAATCAGTAGCCTTAGGTTGCGCCGATTGGGAAAAGCACGCAAGGGGTCCAGTCTGCATGCGGAAACATTGAGCGCGGAAGGTTCATAGCCCCTCGTTTCGAATCCGAAAACCTTTCCGGGTCAGGCTCGTCCTGACTTGAGGAGAGGGACACGCAAGTCTACTTGATAGAGACGGTTTGGTGATGGTGACAACCCGCTGGCCCGGATGTTGCCGAACGAACCGCTGAGAGCGGGCGATCAAACTCAAGACGATAATAAAATGAGCATTCGTGTTTTATTGGCCGACGATCACACTATAGTGCGGACCGGGCTTCGTTTGCTGATCGAAGCTGCTGGTGACATGCAGGTCGTCGGAGAGGTCGAAAATGGCAGACAGGCTGTCGAATACGCCGCCCGCTTTCGACCGCAAGTCGTTGTGATGGATTTGATGATCTCAACGTGCACAATACCGCCGGACTGACCCGCCACGCCATTGCCCAAGGGATGGTCGACACTAGCGCTCCATAATACCCAGGAACTGTCCGAGCGGTGCTCCCGTCCGGAAGCGAGACCTCAATCGCGCCCTCTTTCTCGAGATATATTTTGACAAACGCTTTACGAAACTTTCATTCCTCGCCAGCGTATCTATCTTATGAAAGCTGGCCTTGTCTCATATGCCCTTCTTGTAGCGCTCTGCCTCCCGCATCTTAATGCGGCCGAAAGGGCATCGCCACTCAGCGCGCTCGGCAAGCTGCCGGTCCGTGAAATAACTGTTTTTAAAGATGGCCATGTCTTCGTCGCCCATCAGGGTGCTCTGCCCGTGGACGCGGAAGGCAATGTGGCGATGGACTACTTGCCGACGCCGATCATTGGCACCTTTTGGCCTTATTCGGCCGATAACAACGCCAAACTTGGCGGCGTTACCGCGAGGCAACGGCGAGTGCTGGTGCAGCGCACCGCCTTAAATATCCGGGAATTGCTTGAAGCAAATATCGGTGCGCAAGCCTTCATTACCGAGATCAATACCAACCACTACGCAGCCACCATCGTGGGGTTCCCGATCCGAACGGCAGAAGAACTCGAATCGACCGCGCCACGCAATTCGGACGAAAAATTGCCGGAGAGAGGCAACATCGTTCTCCTAAGAACTCCTGAGGGCACAAAGGCAGTCCCAATCGAGCGTATCCAGGATGTGACCTTCCGCGACGACTTCAAACCAGTTGCCACCAACGAAGAGTTTCGCCACTTGCTCACCCTGAAGCTCGACTGGGGTGGGCGGAATCCGGCGAAAGCGTGCGATGTCGGTCTCTTTTACGTGCAAAAGGGAATCCGCTGGATCCCGAGCTACAAAGTGACGCTCGATGGCAAAGGCGGCGCGGTCTTAAAGTTGCAGGCCACTATCCTGAATGAACTCACCGATTTCGAAGACGCCAACGTCAACCTCGTCATCGGCGTGCCCACATTTGCCTTCAAGGATACGATCGATCCGGTGGCGCTGCAGCAAACCGCTGCGCAATTATCGCAATACTTCAATGACAATCGCGATGCCCGCGGTGGCATCCTTGCTGGAAACTTCAGCAATGCGATCATGACCCAATCGGGCCGCATGAGCGAATACCGCCAAACTCCGTCTAATCCTCCGGCCGAAGGGCAGGTCGAAGGAGATCAAAACGAAGATCTGTTCGTCTTCAACATCAAGCGTCTCTCTCTCAAGAAAGGGGAGCGAATCGTTGTTCCAGTGGTCGAGTACGCAGTCTCCTATGAGGACATCTTTATGGTCGATTTACCCTTCGCGCCTCCTCCAGAAGTGCACGCCAATTTCAATTCTTCGCAACAGCAGGAACTGGCCCGGCTTTTCAATGCCCCCAAGGTCATGCACAAAGTGCGCCTCACCAATAAAAGCACCTATCCTCTCACGACTGCCCCCGCCCTCATCGTTCGCGATGAGCGCGTTCTTGCGCAAGGGATGATGACCTACACCGCGCCTGGTGGACAAAGCGATCTTGCGGTAACCGCCGCTGTGAACGTTGGCTTAAAGAAGACCGAGTCAGAAACCGATCGGACGGCCGATGCCGTCAAGCACGATAGTTCATTCTACACACGCGTGCGCATGTCGGGAAAACTTACTCTCACAAATCATCGCCGTGTTCCAGTGAAAGTCGAAGTCAGCCGCTACGTCTTGGGAACGGTCGACAAAGCGGATCGCAACGGCGCGATCAGCAAAATCAACACCTTCGAAAACGATGAGTTCGGCGGCTCCTCAGCTCATCCTTATTGGTGGGGCTGGTACGGCTGGCCATCGTGGTGGAGCCACTTCAACGGCGTGGCCCGAATCAAATGGGAAACGGAGCTACCTCCGGGGAAATCGACCGAGCTTGGCTATGATTGGCACTATTTCTGGCGATAGGTTATGAAAGTACAGGAACTGAACCATGTCGCCATCCACGTTCGCGACGTCGAGGCAAGTTGCCGGTTTTATAAAGAGGTCCTTCAGCTCGAAGCAATCCCGCGTCCGGCGTTCACCTTTCCTGGCGCGTGGTTCCGGTTGGGACCCGTCCAGGAACTTCATATCATTGGCCAGCGAACGGATGTGGTCCACTCGCACAATCGTGGCAATCACTTCGCCTTGCGTGTTGATGACCTGGACCAATGGGAAAAGCATTTGACCGATGTCAAAGCCGACTTTCAACGGCCCAAGATGCGTCCTGATGGCGCATGGCAGGTTTTCCTGCGTGATCCCGATGGGCATGTGATCGAACTTTTTATCGGGCCGTGATAAAGAGAACCGCGCTGCATCAGGTCATTTGGATAAGTCCGAGGCCTGTAGCATCGACTTCTGTGCGAACCCCGATTCTACTTTAAGCATGCGATCACGATTCTGCCGCCTGCTAATTGGGTGCACTTTTGTGTTACTCCTGGCCTGCTGCACTCGCGCCGCCGAGAGCGATGGTTGGTTCTCGTTCGCACCAAAGCCCGATAAATTCGCCGACAGTCCGATCGATCTGCGATTTCTGAACGAAAAATTTGCCGGCGAACACGGCTTTATTGCAGCGAAGGATGGCCACTTCGTGCACAGCGACAACGGCCAATCCCTGCGTTTTTGGGCGGTCAACGGACCGCCGCATGAGGCGAAGGACCGCACCGCCTTGCGGCAGACCGCGCGCATGCTCGCCAAATACGGCGTGAACCTCGTGCGCCGGCATGGGGCTGTCTTCGATAAGGAAGGCGAACTCGATCCAGCCGCCGTCAAGCAGGCCATCGCGATCGTTGAGGAGATGAAGGGGGCAGGGATCTATACCCACTTCTCCGTTTACTTCCCGCTTTGGTTCACGCCCCGTGCCGGACATCCCTGGATGGAAGGCTATGACGGCAAGAAGCACCCGTTCGCTGCTCTCATGTTCAATCCGAAGTTCCAGGAAAAATACCGCGACTGGTTGAAAGTTCTTCTCACGACTCCCAGCGAGACAACCGGCAAACCGCTCCTGGAGGAACCCGCTCTCTTTGGTCTCGAACTGCAGAACGAGGACTCGTTCTTCTTCTGGACATTCAGCAGCGACAACATTCCGGACCCGCAACTGCGAATCTTCGAAGCGCAATTTGCCGACTGGCTCAAGCAAAAGTACGGCTCGCTCGATGCCGCATTTAGCGCGTGGAAAAGCCAAAAGGTGAAACGTGACGCCCCAGGCGAAGGACGGGTTTCGTTTCGGCCGCTCTGGAATATGTTTAATGAAAAATCAGCACGCGATCAGGATACTGCCGCATTCCTGCTCGCTGCGCAGACGAAGTTTTATCGCGATACTATCGTGTTCCTGCGTCAACTCGGGTTTAAGGGCCTCATCACTCCTTCCAATTGGTCTACAGCAAGCCCGGAAGTCTTCGGCCCGCTCGAGAAACTCAGCTGTACCACGGGCGATTTCATCGACCGCCACGGCTACTTTGAATGCAATCATAAAGGGGATAACGCCGCCTGGTCCGTCCGAAGTGGTCATACTTACTCCGACCGCAGCGCCCTCCGCTTCGACGCACCCGACCCGGCCAAGCCTAAACAATTCGTCCATCCAGTGATGGACCCGCACTACGATCAGAAGCCCTCAATGATTTCGGAAACAACCTTCTGCCGTCCGAACCGTTACCGCTCTGAGGCGCCGCTATACTTCGCCGCCTACGGGGCGTTGCAAGACAGCGATTGCATTGTACACTTCGCGCTCGACAGCAGCCGCTGGTCGGTGAAGCCCGGATTTTGGATGCAGCAATGGACGCTCATGACCCCCGCAATGATGGGGCAGTTCCCGGCGGCTGCTCTCATTTATCGCCGGGGTCTAATTTCCAGAGGGGACCTGCTCGCCGAGCTAAAGCTGAACAAAACGGATCTGCTCCATTTGAAAGGAACGCCCTTGCCGCAGGACGCGGCGCTCGACGAACTCCGTCTTAGGGACGTCCCACAAGGCATCGACGTTAAATCCGGCCAACGCATCGACCCGCTCATCCATTACGCTGGTCGTGTTGGGGTCAGCTTTGTGGACGAACCCGCCTCAACCAGGCTCACGGATCTGCATGCGTTCATCGACCACGCCAGGAAAATCGTCACGAGCACCACTGGCGAACTTCGTCTCGATTACGGTAAAGGCCTGCTCACCGTCAACGCGGCGCAGGTCCAGGGCGTCAGCGGTGCATTAAAATTGGCTGGGGCGGCAGAGCTTAAAGACCTCCGCGTGAGCAGCGATCTCGAGCTTGGCCATATCATTGCTGTCTCGCTCGACGACAAACCGTTGGCGGTATCGAGTCGCATCCTGCTTCAAGTCATGTCCGAGGAGCGAGAGACTGGCCATCAAACCGAGCCGGTGAATGCGACGGTGAACCGCATCATCAACATTGGCAAGGATCCTTGGCAGGTGAAAGACTTCAGTGGCACAGTCCGCTTCACGCGTCCCGACGCCGACAACCTTAAAGTCACTGCTTTGGACTTCAACGGCTACCCTGTCACGCTCCTCGGCAGCGCGGAGGAAATCAAACTTCAACCGGCGACTATGTACTACCTGATCGCGCGATAGATCATTTATTGAACCGGAAATTCACAAGATCGTAGTCCTGCATGACGTACGTTTTCAGTTCGAGACGCTGTTTGCCGGCCCGTTTTGCCTCCGTTTCTCCGCCCGCCTCGATAAAGTCCGCAAAGCTGATGATCTCCGCTCGAATGAAACCCTTCTGGATGTCCGTGTGGATCGTCCCGCCCGCTTCCCAGGCAGTCGTGCCAGCACGGATCGGCCAGGCGCGGTTCTCTTTTCCCCCTACCGTGAGGAAAGTGATGTAGCCGCTCTCGTTGAATGCCCGCACAAGCAGACCATCCGGTGTCCCTAACTCTGCCTCTTCTGCCACTACGACTGGTTTGCTGGAGTAAAAATTGTGCGCGGAAATGGCTTTCCGTTCTTCTTCCGTCAGACCAACCGTTGAGATGGGTTTCTCGCTCATCAATGCATCCGCCAATTTCTGCAACACGCCTTTTTCAGCTTCTCCCACGTCGCGACCCAGACGGGTCTCCACGGCGTCGAGATCTTTCATCAACAGATCGCTGAGCGCGCTGCGCGTTGTCAGAACGGCGTCCGAAGTGATCATCTCTTTTTCCGGGACAACATCGGCTTGCGCATACGTTTTCTTCTGCGCGTCGACCAGCTTGTCCGCCTGGTCCAGGCGTGGGTCTTTGATGTTGTGCTTACCCAGCGCAATGCCGGAGACGCCAAAGAGACAAATTTTCATCCACACTGCTTAGGCGCGTGTCCCCGTGCGGTCAAGATTGGAAGCTGAATTAGTATTGCCACTGGTTCCTTGAAAAGCTCCGATTTCCGCTGTTCACCATCGAAAGAAACGATAAGGGTCGTCCCACTCGTCCGGTTGATCCAGGTAGAGACCATTCAACCAGCGCTTTTCTGCGCCAACGTCCGATTGCTGAAAACGCTCGAGCAGTGGCGTCGAACTGGCTACTCCCATGTTGGCAAGCAATCGGGAAACAAGAAAAGCAGCACGTCGCCCCGTGCGCTTGACATTCATTTGCCCGGCAGCGGCGAATTGCCACGGTGCAAGCTGGAAGAAGACAACGTTCGCGTCCTCTGCTTTGGCCAGGATCCCGTCGCCCGTGACCTCGGCCCCACTGGCTACGAGTGGCAACTCTCGTGGATCACGGTTGTGAACGTCCGCGGGCCCGACGCCTTTCAAAAGGGAGTTCACGCTCGCCGGTTGGAAGAACGTCGAAATGTGTTCTGCCTTTTTCGTGACTACTTTGAACGGAAGAAGCGCGGCGGCGTCCTGCTCGTCCAGGCCGATGGCCAGGAGATTTCCGCCTGTCTTGAGCCATTCGGCAATGGGTCCAGTCCGCCCCTTCAACATTGCCCCGGCGCCGGGTCCGGCAACGAGCACCTCCTCCTGTGATAAGTCCCTGCCGTCATAGGAACTCACCGCCACACCTGCGGCATTGAGATGATTGCTGCCGGCAAGTTCCCCCACATAGACTGCACCTCGGCGCGGGGTTGGCTTCCACCCAGCGACGTAGCGAAGAACGTTAGCCGTTAGCACCTCGGCGGCAGGATCGTTCTCTGTCCGCCCGGTAACGTCCAACTGGCAGAACAGGACTATTCCTTTTCCCTCGCGGTATTCCATCAGCGGACTGTACTGAAGGCCAAATCCCCCGTCGACGATCGGCGTCCAATCGCCACGCGCTGGCTTTTCGATCAAAACGGATGCCACATTGCCCCGATTGCCACAACGCCAGGCTCGCGTCACCGGAATGTCGCACCACTGCACCGTTGGACCGTAACGCGGTCGCAGTTCATACTTCAATCGCGGCGAAAGAATCGTCGCCTCGCCGTGCCAGTCGCGTAAGTGCTCGCTGGTGAGTCCGGTCAGAATCGGATGATCGGAAATCCGCGGGAACACCTGCCTCAAGCCGTACTCCTCGACTCGAAAGCCGAATCGCTTCTCCAGCACTTCGGATGTCTGCTCGAACAGAATCACCTTCAGTCCTTCTCGCACTCGCCTGACGTCGGGCGCCGCTCCTCGAAGCGTCAGCGCGGACTTGCCCACGATTAGGATATCGTAGGGTGACAGATCGCTGCCGGCGTCCACTGATTCGCTCGTAACCGCCATTCGCTTCAAGAGCGCCTTCGTTTCACCATTGGGATCGAACACAGCTATCTTCCCCTTTGCTGACGAGCTCGCAGCGCGCGCGAGGCGGCTCGGCGAATTTCCTCTCCCTTCATTAAGGGGAGAGAGTAGGGAGAGGGGTCCATTTATTCGTTGTGGGAGAACCTCAATAGAGAAGCTGTCCTCCTGCTTCTCTCCATTACTGAAATTGAACCTCCCGCTCAATTCGTACCGACCTGGGACGACCGTCGCAGGCAAGTTGAAACGCAACGGAATTCGTTCCTGTTGACCCGCAGCCACACTGATCCTCATTTTGCCTGCTACAATTTGTGGCAACGCTAACACCCATTCGCAATCGCAGCTTACTTCTTCGCGGGAGTTATTGATGAGAATGATTTGTTTCTCGAGGCTTTCACCCGCAAAGAAATTGTGATCCTTGCTCGTAAACCGTTCCGGCTTCCCGCCAAGATAAGCCAGCAGCGGACGATTATTGCGCATTAAGGCCTCGGCGGCCGGCGTGGCAATCCAATCGGATCGCTCGTAGGCCAGGTCCATTCGTTCGTAGGGTTGGTCCACGTAATCGGGACTGAACCCTGGCCGTTGCAGGTTTTCCCAGTCCACCCTGAACTCGCGGCGGCGCTTGTCTACTCCTTCGCGGAGCTTCCAAAAATGCTCGTGCTCCCAGGGAGAGACCCCAGACACTCCCCAGGTCCGAAAGGCTCGCCAGTTGTCGCTAAGATAGCTGGCGAACACCGGATAACGCTCATCAAAGATTTTCGAGCCGATGGCGTGCGGATAGTCCCAACGTTGCCAGACCTTGCCGGCGCGAAACTGCTTCGCTTCCCAGCGAAGGTTCGCCTTTTCTGCCTCGCTGATCTGGAAGGCGCGGTCTCCCACGAACTGGGCATTCCACTCGGCCAGGCAAAACTCCCACGGCACCTTTGCGCTTCCGAATTCGCGCTCTCCTTTGTACCACCCGCGATACATCGTCCAGTCCCAGGTAAACGGCGCTCCGTATTCGCAGGTGAACACTGGTTTCACGCCCGTGGTGGCCCAGTGTTCGAACCAGTCAGACAGTTCCTGGGTCGGGACGAAGTTCGGATAGAAGTTGATGGCATGCATCGAGCCGAGATTGCCTGAGGCGTGGTGATAGATGATCCGGCTCGGGTCCAGTCGCTTCACGATCGCTTCGGCCCGCAACGCGAGCTTCGCGTTCTTCGCAGCCCAGGTGTTGCGCGGATCTTGAATGCCGTCGATCATGTCGGGGTTCATGTCCTCTTCATAGCCGGTGGCGTTGTGGCTCATCGAGTACATCACGACCGAGGGATGTTGCTGCGAAACCTGCACATAAAACGCAGCATGGCGGGCATAGCCGTTGTTCTGGTCGGCGTCAGTTTTTTGCCAGTCATAATGGCTAAAATGCGGTTGCGAGAAGCCCACCAGCATTCCTGCGTCATCCGCCGCGCGCAAAATCTCCGTAAAACTTAGATGCGAGCCCGGCTCGCACCCGTAGTTATGAGTATAGACAAAGTTGATCCCGAAGGTTTTCAGACGCTCCATGCTTTCGTGAGCGGCCTCGTAGGTGGCGAGCGCGGTGCTTACCTGGGCATTATCGAATGGAACCGCCGAGAGAAAAATGCGCGTGCCGTTGAGGTAGAAGTCCCGCCCATCAATCCAAAACTCTCGGAAGCCGAAGCGCACCGGCCAGCTCACATCGAGCGCTTTGCCCGCGGCATCGAGGAGCGAGATTTCCAGGTCGTAGATGTTGGTTGGCGTGTGAATGTCCCAGAGCTTGTCCGGCATCCACTTTTCGGTAAAAGCGACGTGTCCTTCTTTGATGTCAGATCTTTGAAATGCGCGGCTCGTCAATTCCTTGACCCTCCGGCCCTCCTGCATGATGCGCGCGTGAAAAACGTATTGCTCCGCGTCAGCGAGACCCTCAGTCGTAACGTCGAACGTGATTTCCTTCCTGCGCACGAATGTGTCCGTCTTCACATCCGTGATCCGGGGGCCTTTTGGCGTACTGACAAGATAAATGTCACCACACAATCCGCGCCTCGGCACCGAACCTTTTACCTCTCGCGCCGACGCGCTGTCTGTGTAGGAGAGCACCACCCCTTTGAGCGGCATGGCCACCACGAGCAGGCTCAACACATGGGTGCTACCCGGCTGGCATGAAGATGTGACGTCCAACTCGCCAGCGGGAAAGAGGATCTCCCCCATCCGCTTTGCGTCCACGAACACGGCTGCATATGAATTCAAGCATTCAGCGTGAATCGTGATCCGCCGACCGGTCCAACTGCTCGGAACCGTAATCTCCCGCTGGTACCAGGCCGCCGCAATGCCCGCCGACTTTTGCTCCTGCCAACCAGGATGTCTAAAAACTGTTTGCGATTCCTTCTGCATGTAGTCCGTGACCCCCGGCCAGCACCCCGGCACCTTCAAATAACCCCAATTCCCGGCTGGCAACTGTTCTGCTCGCGCGTCACTCGGCTGCCATCGCCACAAGCCATGGAGGCAAATCCGCTCACGTGTGGCCGTTGTCTCACGGTAGGCCTTCCCTGCATCCCAAACTGCCTTCACTCCTGCAGGCAAGGGCGCGGCAAACTGATCCCCTTGCGCGCGCAAAATCAAAGCCGCGACGGTAAGAAGAGCGACCGAAAACGATAATCGTCCCGACATGCGCGAGAACGATTCAATGACGGAGCGCGGACAGCCTTGTCCGCGTGTCCCGGCGATTATTTCCAACTCGCGGGGACAAGGCTGTCCGTGCTCCTGCTTCCTCAATCGCTTGAACGTGATTTGGCAGCCGTCACTTGCGTTTGTCATAAGCTTTCGTGGTTCTGCAACCTTGCCGCGAATAGTGCCCGCCTATCAATATAGAAGCTCATGCGTATTCTGATCATTGGCGGGACGGGTTTCGTCGGCTCGCAGGTTGTGCGACACCTCCTGGAGAAAGCGCACATACTGGCCATTTTTCATCGGGGACAAAAATGGCGGATCTCCCCTCTCCGGTTTCGCACATCAACGGGGACCGCCAAGATCTCTCTGCTTGCGTCGCGCTTCGATTATGCCGCTGAGGACGCCGCCTATGCAGGTGCTTTATGACAATGATATTCAGACGACGTTAACCATGCGCAAGATTTTCCTGTTAGTTGTGAAGGTCACTGGCTGATGCGCTTCCCCGGGCCTTGGGTTTTTGTCAATTCACAATCGAATCGGATCCCAATGCAGCCAATGCAGAAGGTTTCTATCAGAAGACGGGGGTCGCGTCGGGTAAGTTTAAGCAGCGCCCGGTTCCTTGGACAAACTCGCGAGCTGCCTGTTTTAGTCTATGAAATTGGCCCTGCAACCGCCGTTGGTGGCCAAAATTCGACAAAATCATAAAAAACATCCGGCCGGCAGCCATTTTGAGTTCGTGGCTTGACCTCTGCATCTATTTGCCGATGATTCTCTCGAAGAGCCAATGCCTTGAGCACTCAGAACCTGGCTCTTGGAGCAATGAAAGGACAACATGCGTACGAACATTCAAGTATCCAAGGACCGTCTGATTCTCGACCTTAAAAACGTGGTGAGCGATTCGGAGCAATTGCTCAAAGAAGTCACGGGGCAATTGACAGACAAGGGCAAGCAAGCTCGCGCCCGCCTTTCTGCCTCTCTCGAATCGGCGAAAGCCACCTATGCCGATTTGCAGGAGAAAGCGGCCGCTGGCTTCGAAACGACAGACAAGCTCGTGCGTGAGAATCCGTACCGCTCCGCAGGAGTCGCCTTTGGGTTGGGCGTATTGATCGGCGTGCTTGTGACGCGAGATTAAGTGCTGCGTTCGCGGGCCTTCACGGGAGCTTCTCGGGGCGGGGACAGGCATCGACAAACTTCAGCGCTTCCTCGATCAGGATCTCGCCGGTCATTTCACCGAGGCAGGTCCGGCTGACGTATTCGTAACGCTTGAAGCTGCCCCAATCGACCTTCGTGAGGATGTAGCCGAAGGCATCATTGGTGAGGCCAAATAGCAAGTTGTGCTGGCCATGCATCTTGCGCTTGAGATAGTAGCCGATGTTCGGCAGCGCCTCACCAGGAATCGTGAGAATCTGCGCATCTCCGATGTTCACCACGTTCAACTGGGTCGACACATGACTGGGATCGTCCGTTGCGTGGCCAAGCGGGGACGCCTTCATCACCGCCTGCAACAGTGGAGATTCGACTGGAAACGAAATCGTTCGCGCTCCGCAGAACAACTTCGGCGCTTTCTGCACAGGTGCTCTCTCGACGATACGCAACGCTTCGTCCGCCAGCAACGTGCCGATGCGCACGCATTCGTTCCAATCTCGGTTTTCTTTCCCGTTGCCGGCGCGGTTGTCCGCCGTCACCATTCCACCCTGGGCGCTGTTCATGAATAGGCCGACGCCTCCTCCTTTCTCCTGGATGCGGTCGCGTAATGGCCCCACCAGGTCGGGGCTCAGAATCCCCTGTTTCGACCCGATCACTTCCGGGTGCACCGCATAGTTTACCAGTGTGACGATCGGCTTTCCGTCCGCGCCGATTGCCTGGATGACATGACAGCGTGGATCGTACAACTGCTCGGCGTAATAATTATAGGCGATCTTTCCCTTCGCTTCGGCCGTGCTGATCTTGACAGCGGCTGGATGCAGGTGGCTCAAAGCCTCGTTGATGGCTTCGCCCATTTTGACACAGACACTCTCAAGGTACTTCACGTCGGCGGCAGTCCCGCCCTTACCATCAGGGAAGCCGTAGCAGTCTGGAGCGCTGTGAGTGTGTGATGCGCCAATCAGGATGTTCTGCGGTGGAATTTGCTTCACCAACGCGCGCGCCTTGTTGCCGAGCAACGCCGGAAATCCGAGGAAATCGGCGCTTACGATGGCGACACTCGTTTCGCCATCTGAGAGCACCAGCGCCCGCACCTCCAACTCGCCTTGCTTGCGCGAAGTTGGGTGTGATGGCCCGACACCGCCCGAAACCGGCAGCAACGGGTCAGGCGTGACAATCCGACTGGCAACACCCACACGGAATTCGCCGGCGCTCAGCGAGAGCAGCGCCGTCTGCCAAAGACATATAAGAAGAATGAGATGTTTCATAGCCGTACAATCAGTCTCTTCCTGGCGGAATAACAGGCAAGCTTAAGTTGGTTTGACCTTGAATCAACCCGGTCCGAATGCGTCCATTACCTTATGAAGCGCTTTCCAGGAGTTCTTGTCCTTTTTGCTGCCCTTAACTTCGGATTTGCGGCCGAAGATCGCGATACCAAAGTTCGCAACGATCTCACCAACGTGGTTGCCTCCGGCAGGTGGGTCTACAATGATCTCGTCAAAGGCATCGATGATGCCAAGCGCACGGGCAAACCACTCCTGGTTACCGTTCGCTGCATCCCGTGTGTGGCTTGCCAGGGGTTCGATGCGCGGGTGCTTAATTACGATCCGGTGATCCAGGATCTTATGGATAAATTCGTCTGTGTGCGGATCGTGCAAGCCAATAGCCTTGATCTCGGTCTTTTCGAGCATGATTACGACCTGTCCTTCGCCGCCTATTTTCTGAATCCGGACAAGACGATTTACGGCCGTTTCGGTTCTCGCTCCGATCATAAAGACGCGGAAAAAGAGATCTCCATGGAAGGTTTTCGCAAAGCGATGCTGGCGGCGTTGGAGTTGCATCGCAATTTTCCGGCAAACAAATCCTCGCTTCTCGCCAAGCACGGTGGGGCAGCGCGCTTTGCTGTTCCTGAAGACTTCCCTTCGTTGAAGCTGAAATACACTGCGAAACTGAACTACGAAGGAAAAGTCGCGGGAAGCTGCATTCACTGCCACCAGGTCCGCGAAGCCGAACGCCTGATTTACCGCACTGGCAAGGAACCGATTCCCGACAAATCGCTCTATCCATGGCCAATGCCCGACATCATCGGAATGGCTTTGGACCCAAAGGAGAAGGCGACAGTGAAAACGGTAGCCTCCAACTCGATGGCTGCAAAGGCCGGTTTCCGCGTGGGCGATGAAATCGTTTCTCTGGAAGGACAGCCCATGCTTTCGATCGCAGATGTGCAATGGGTGCTCCATAACGCGGGCAGTCCGGCATCGTTAAATGCCGAAGTGCAACGAGGGTCCGAACACAAATCTCTCGTGTTGGCCTTGGAAAAAGATTGGCGGCGCAAATCCAATATTTCCTGGCGGCCCACTTCCTGGGACCTGCGCCGAATGCTCACGGGGGGAATGTTGCTCAAAGACACGACAACGGAGGAGCGCGAAAAATTCAAGGTAACAGATACCGATTTGGCGTTGCGCGTTGATTATGTGCCGCAGGGCGGTGGGCAGCATGCCACCGCGAAAAAGGTCGGCTTTCAAAAAAACGACGTGGTCGTCAAGGTCGATGGCCAATCGACTCGGATGAGTGAGAGCGATCTCTTTGGTTATCTCGCCCAAAACCGGATGCTCGGAGCCAAAGTGCCCTTTACGGTCCTGCGCGGCGGCAACAAATTGGACATTGAATTGCCCATGCAGTAGGAGGCTCACTTGCCGGCGGAGATTCAATCACTTGCAGGGTTGCCGGAAGCGTCTTCCCCTAAACGAAGACGAGCGTGCTTGCCCTTCGCCAATGTCGTGCTCGTGCTCCTGCTCTGCCGCGCGTCTGCCGCCCAATTCCGGCCGGTCTCGCCTGCTGGTGAAACGTTGGCGCGCTATTTCGAAAGTGAAACGCTTCGTATCGAATCGCAATGCCTGGCCACGCCTAACGCCATCGACAATTGGAAAGCCAATCGTGATGGATACCGCCGACAATTGCAGGAAATGCTCGGTCTTTTTCCCTTTCCCCCGCGGCAGGATTTAAGGCCGGTCATTACGGGCAAGGTTGAGCACGAGAATTTCGTCGTCGAGAAACTGCACTTTCAATCGCTGCCGGGATTGTACGTTACGGCGAATCTCTACCGCCCCAAACAGCAGCAAGGCCCAGCTCCTGCAATTCTCTACCTGAGTGGGCATGGCCCTGTCATCTCCAATGGCATCAGCTATGGGAACAAGGTTACGTATCAGCATCACGGCGCCTGGTTTGCCCGCAATGGGTACGTCTGCATGATCATCGACACTGTCCAGTTGGGCGAAATCCAGGGGCTCCATCATGGCACCTACAAAGAGAACATGTGGTGGTGGAACGCGCGGGGGTATACTCCGGCAGGCGTGGAAGCGTGGAACAGCATCCGGTCGCTTGATTACCTGAGCACACGGCCTGAAGTAGACACTAACCGCTTTGGAGTGACTGGCCGGTCGGGCGGCGGCGCTTATAGTTGGTGGGTGGCGGCCCTTGATGATCGAATCAAGGTTGCCGCTCCCGTCGCCGGCATTACCGACCTGCGGAATCACGTCGTAGACGGGACGGTCGAAGGCCATTGCGACTGCATGTTCATGGTAAACACTTACCGGTGGGACTATGCGCAGGTGGCCGCGTTGGTGGCCCCGCGTCCGCTCATGATCGCGAACTCGGATCGTGATACCATTTTCCCGTTGGACGGTATAGTTCGAGTGCATCGAAAAGTAAGAAGCGTCTACGAGTCTTATAATGCCGCCACGAACCTTGCGCTGCTCATCACCGAAGGGCCTCACAAAGATACGCAGGACCTCCAGTTGCCGGTATTCCGCTGGTTCAACCGCCACCTCAAACACGAAGAACCTCTGATTGAAATGGCCGCGATTAAATTCTTTAAACCGGAGCAGCTAAAAGTTTTCGACCGTCTGCCCGCGGATGCTATCAACGGCAGAATTCACGAAACGTTTGTGCCCATGGCCAACTATACAATTCCCGGTTCGCAAACGTCGTGGGACGATCAGCGCAAGGAGTGGGTTCCCGGTTTAAGAGTGAAATCCTTTGCTGGCTGGCCTGCAACGTCGCCATTAGATCTCCGCACCCGCTCCTCAGCGGAGCATGCGGGGTTGCGCTTTTGGTCCATGGATTTTACGAGCCAAAGCAACGTGCCCCTTCGATTGTATATTCTGGCGGCGATTGAACCTAAAACTGATCGGCCGGTCGTCCTCCACATTCTTGACGCCCCTAATCAGGCATCGTCGCAAGCGGCGCCCGAACTGCGGTGGGATCGATGGTCGGCAATGATGCATGCCGAATTCGGTGACGCTGCCAGAGAAGAGAGGCCTGCTATCGAATCAGCCAATTCTGTTACCGCGGAACCAAACTTCAAAGCGATGGCTCAGCAGATTATCAAGAACCATCAGTCTATGGCCTATGTCGCTCCTCGCGGAATTGGCCTGACGGAGTGGACTTCGAACGAAACCGCGCAAATCCAAATTCGCCGCCGGTTTATGCTTCTGGGCCAGACACTCGACTCGATGCGGGTTTGGGACATTCGCCGTGCGGTGCAAGCGGTGCGCGCGCTGCCTGAGTTCCGAAAAAGCGCAATTACGATCCGAGCGCAACGGATATTGGCTGCGGACGCGCTCTATGCCTCGATCTTCGAGAATGCGGTGACTGGATTGGAACTCTGGAATTTGCCTGCGTCTCATCGGGATGGCCCGGACTTTCTGAACGTCCGCCGAGTGCTCGACTTGTCGCAGGCCCTGTCCATGGCGGCGTCGCGCATCAAGGTGGTCCTGCATGGAGCGAACCCCGAGGATTGGACTTACGCAAGTTCAGTGGCAAATACCCTCGGCTGGAAAGAGCGCCTCGCCTTTGCCGAATAGTCCGCACGCGCAAGCTTGCGGCCTGATCGCAGATCCCTTACCACTTCCCGATGCTCACACGCCGTTGTTCTATTCTTTTCTGCTGCTTGCTTTCGTTTCGATTGTTTGCGGATGGGCCGGCAGATAACATCGCCGACAAAGTTCGGCCAGTTCCCCCTAAAGGCGCCACCCTGTCGATGGAAGATCGGCAGACCCTCGAACAAGGCATGGCCGATCTTCGGCGCGAGATTGACGCACTTCGAATGGATTTGAAGGGCAAGCCGGCTCAACTGGCGTTGCTGCCCGATGTCGAGATTTTCTATAACGCAGTGCGCTATGCCGTCGGCTACAACGAAATCTTCAATCCCACAAACGAAATCCCTGCAGCCAAAACCGCGATCAAACAGGGGCTCGAACGCGCAGCCCAATTACGTAATGGCAAACCATCCTGGATTTCAGCCACAGGCCTCGTGGTTCGGGGATACATTTCCAAACTCGACGATTCGGTGCAGCCTTATGGGCTCGTTATTCCCGCCTCGTTTCAATCAAAAGGAGCGCACCGCTTTCGGCTCGATGTTTGGTTTCATGGACGGGACGAAAAGCTCAGCGAGTTGAACTTCATCACACAGCGGCAGAAATCCCCAGGCGAGTTCGTGCCCGAGAACGCTTTTGTGCTCCACACTTATGGGCGCTTTTGCAACGGTCAACGGTTCGCCGGGGAAGTCGATGTTTTCGAAGCGCTGCAGGCAGTGCGAAGGCAATATCCACTGGACGAAAATCGCCTGGTGGTGCGCGGATTTTCGCTCGGCGGGGCCGCCTGCTGGCACATGGCGGTGCATCATGCCGGCATGTGGGCGGCGGCGGCGCCTGGCGCGGGGTTTTCCGAGACGGCTGACTTCCTGAAAGTGTTTCAAAAGGAAATCGTGAAGCCCACCTGGTACGAACAAAAACTGTGGCACTGGTACGACGCCACTGATTACGCGCTCAACCTGGCGAATTGTCCGACTGTGGCTTACAGTGGCGAAATCGACAGCCAGAAGCAGGCGGCGGATATGATGGTACGGGCCGCCGCTGCGGAAGGAATTCAATTGGTCCATATCATCGGTCCCCAAACCCCGCACAGGTATCACCCACAGGCGAAAGAGGAGATCAACCGCCGCGTCGACAGCATTGTTTCGCTCGGCCGCAACCCCGTTCCTCGCACAGTCCATTTCACCACCTGGACGCTTCGTTATAATCAGATGGATTGGGTAGTGGTGGATCGACTGGAGCAGCACTGGGAGCGGGCCCGCGTTGACGCCGAACTGGACGACCCCAACAATCTCGTGAAAGTCACCACGAGAAATATCGCCGAGCTGACGATCTCGTTCCCGGCCGGGACCTGCCCGCTCAATGTGCTTAAGCCTCCGACGGTGCAAATCGATGGCCGAAAGATCGCGGGCGCGCCTGTCCAGTCCGACCGCTCCTGGATCGCTCACTTCAAAAAAGAGGGCCGAAGCTGGAAAAGTTCTGCAGGAACAGCCACCAACGAACTGACAAAGCGGCATGGTCTCCAAGGCCCAATCGACGATGCCTTCATGGACAGCTTTCTCATCGTCCGCCCGACCGGGCAGCCGCTGGTCGAGCGGGTTGGAGCATGGGTTCAAAGCGAATTAGCCCATGCCACAAATGAATGGCGCCGCCAATTCCGAGGCGAAGCTCGCATTAAGGATGACACCGCGGTCACTGACAGCGACATTGCGTCTCACAACCTGATACTGTGGGGTGATCCTAACAGCAACAAGCTGCTCGGCCAAATCGCCGGCAAACTCCCATTGGCCTGGAACGAAAAGCAGGTCGGCATTGGCGCCAAGACGTTTCCAGCCGATCACCACGCCTGCATCTTGATCTATCCGAATCCATTGAACCCCACCAAATATATTGTGGTGAACAGCGGCTTCACGTTCCGAGAGTACGATTATCTCAACAACGCGAGGCAGGTCGCAAAGCTGCCCGACTATGCGATCGTCGATCTGTCAGTTCCTGTCTCTTCCCGCGGCCCCGGTGGCATTGCTGACGCAGGATTCTTCGATGAACAATGGCAGCCAGTTGCTACTCGGAAGTAAAAAACTAGCCGGGAGGCCAGGAGAGTTGGCGGCCGCCGAGGATGTGCAGATGCAGATGGGGGACTGATTCGCCGGCGTTGGGGCCGTTATTGATCACGAGACGGTAGCCACCTTCGTTCAAGCCGAGCGATTTCGCCACTTCGGCGGCTTTTAGAAGCAGATGGCCGAGGACTTTGTGATCTTCTGGCCTGGCTTCGGCGATGCGGGGAATCGGCTTTTTTGGCACGATGAGCACATGCACGGGCGCTCCAGGTTTGATGTCGCGAAACGCCAATACCAAATCGTCCTC
>Ga0137394_10001083_pt1 | contig 19595 bp, 18 predicted proteins | sample czobulk116metaG_FD_108278 | JGI IMG/M metagenome (GOLD analysis project Ga0137394, IMG submission 108278) | Vadose zone soil microbial communities from Angelo Coast Range Reserve, California, USA - czobulk1.16 metaG | ecosystem: Environmental > Terrestrial > Soil > Vadose zone | place: USA...
GCAGAAGACTGTATAAATAATCAGTCTAAGGAACCAGCGGGTTCCTGGCGGGAAATGCTGGAGTCCATCTCCGGTCACTTCTCGCCTTAATTTGATTGAGATTTGCGCTTCCGGATTTGTGCCGGGGCGCTTAGCTCTTTGACATTTAGCAGCCTGAATCGCCAGCGCGACCGCGAGGCCAAGCCTGGGACTCCAGTCCTCTGCTCCTCCATCGAGCAGGGGACTCGCCGCTACCGCCACTGGAGCCTCGGAAAAAATGGTCCAAATATTTCTTTGAGATCTTTGAGTTCCTTGCGGTTAAATCCTAATCCGGTCACTAGCCAAACCGGGCTTCGCGTCGATTGGCGTCTGTTCGCGGTTAAGCATTTGGGACGTTTTGGGACGAAAACAAAAAAATTCGAGTGTCCCACTCCTGAAGATCAGCCACTTGCACCACTCCTTTTGGGACACTCGTCCCAAATCGGAAAATCGTCGTGCTCGTCCTCGCCCTTCCTCCTCGAACCCTTTCTCACGGATCACGCATCCCGCCTTCGTCATTAGTCATTGCCCGGCTCCGGCTTCCTTCTCCGCGCTGGGGAGAAGGTTGGATGAGGTGTCCGATCCGGGTTTGGTCATTAGGCGCTTCGTCATTAGTCATTCTCCCCGCGAGAGGTCGGATTACTTTATCGGTATGGGAGCGGTGTTGTCGTCGATGATTTCGTATTTAAGAGATTGCATGTCGATCCAGAGTTTGCCGCTGCCCGCGAAGGAGAATCCGGTGTCAAGGCATTGGGTTTCCTCCGGTATAAAACAGGTGACCACGTGCTCGGTCCAATCGCTGCTCCCATGAATGGGACGGCGCGCGGCGTGGCTGTCTTTGGCCAGTAATTCAAAGTTGGGGCCTTTGGGCCGAAGGTTCGGGCCTGCGCGGCCGGAGACTTCCTCGGATTTGATCCAGACGCTCATGCGCACGGTATGGTTGGTGAATTTTTCGGGAGCGCGAATGCATTGCCCCCACCACATCCAGGAGCCGCGTGGGGCGTTTCCCTCCGGGCTGTAGGCCAGGCAAAGGCTGGGATGGCCGTCGTGCGGATTCGTCTCATCGGGGGCCACAGTGTAATCGGGCGAGTTGGGACTCCATTTGTGCCAGAGTTGGTCGTCGGTGATCGGTGTGTTGGCCTGTGCAATGTCGATTTGAAAGTCGTCGGTCCAAAGTTCCCCAGTGCCATAGAGGGCGCACCCAAAGTCGATAACGCAAACTTCGTCGGGGACATCGGCCACGACGTGGTATTGGCGCCAGTCGGTCGTCCCCTTGATGGGCCGGTCGGTCATCTCGTCATTGGCGAAGATTCTTCCCTCCTCGTTGCGGACCTGGAAGCCGAGACCGCCCCAGTTCAGGATATCTTTGGTTTTGATCCAGACGGTGAGCCGGACATGTTTTCCGCGGAGCGGTGAGTCGCTGGTGACATCGAGGTGTTTCGCGCGCATGGCCCGCAAGCGAAGGTAATCCGGGGAATCGGAACCGACCGGTGGTCCGACTGACTTGATGTGCCCGGCCGGAGTCGAATTGGCGGTGCGTTTGGTCCCCGGATCGATACCGGTGGTGAATCGTTTGTCACTCTTTCCGGCGAAGGCGTCATTCGAGAATTTGATGGGCAAAGCTGATTGCACTTTCCGGGCTGGGGCGGCCGGCGACGGCGACGGTCCGTTCGCCGCCGGCAAGACCAGTGCGACCCCGATTCCGGTGACCGCGACACCGCCCGCAACCATCCCTGCGAATTTCACTTTGGCCCAGCGCCACGCCGCGAGGGTCTCGCGCGCAAGAGTGGAGATGGCTCCCGCCGTCGCACCGGCGCCCGCCAAAGCGGTCGAAGTGACGGAGGCGACCAGGGCGGGGGAGGCAGCCTGGGCGCCGTTCGCCGCGAGCAACGCAGCCACGGTGGCCGCAGAGATGGTGAACCCGCGTCCGCTGAAGAATGCGCGCAGCTTTTCCAGCCCGCGATTGACTCGCTTTTTGGCGGCTTCTTCGCCGATCCCCAACGCGCCAGCCACCTGCTTGTGGTCCTTGTCTTCAAAGAACCGGAGCAGGACGGCATTGCGTTCAGTATCCCCGAGTTGCGCCAATGCTTCGTCGAGATCGGGCGCGATGCGGCGCCACGCATCGTCCGGACGGGAAAGTTCCTGCATAGCCATGGCCTCCTGTTCGCGTCGCTGACGGCGGGCGTCTGAGCGGATGGCCCGCGCGGCGACAAATCGAGTGGTTTGAAACAACCAGCCGGCCAGGATGGTGCGCGGCGGCAAAGAGGAGGCTTTGCGGGCGAGCAATGTGAAGACGGCCTGGGAGATTTCCTCAGCCAACGCGGGGTTGTTCACCTGCCGCATCGCCGCGGCCTGGACCAACCCGAGGTACCGGCCGACAAGGGTGCGGAAGGCTGTTTCGGAGCCGTGTCTGGCGAAATCATCGAGCAATTCTCGGTCTTCGATCATGGTCAATGGTTGATTGTATCTAATAATCCCCGCCGAGCGAGGAAAGGGGACATGCGAGTGGGGAGTGCGGAGTGCGGAGTGGGAAGTAGGGCGTCACGGTGGGACGGGGCGGTGCCGACGAAAAGGCTAAAGGATAAAGGCTGAAGAAAGGAGGAGTGGCATGTCTATAGAACGACCGACGGACCGGAATGGCTTTTCTCCATCTCTCTCGCGCGAGCGCGAGAGAGATGGAGAAAGCGCGATCATGTCGCGAGGCAACGAACTATAGGCATGGCACTCCTAAACGGAGTTTGGCGGGAACCGAAGGATCGGACACCTCATCCCCGATCTGATCGGGACGTTCCGCCAACCCCCGAGGATCGGGCGTACCGCTTCTCCCGGGCGCGGAGAAGGAAGCCAAATGAGTAGACCCAATGACGAAAGCAGGCCCGAAACGCATTGCCAAACAGCTCGGGTCTGCCTAGTTTGCCTATCAAGTAACTATCCCGGTGACATGCTGAACCGGTGCTATGGACCGCATTCCAAGCGACGCACCAGATTGTCCAATACCGAAGCCAAACATCCCAGACTACGAGTTGCTCGGCTGCATCGGGCGGGGCGGCTATGGGGACGTTTGGCTGGCTCGTGGCGTCGCGCAGACGTATCGAGCCATTAAGGTTATTTACCGCGGCCGTTTTGACGATGCGCGTCCATTCGAACGCGAGTTGGCCGGCATCCGCAAGTTCGATCCCCTTTCGCGCGCGAACGAGGGCCTGGTTGACGTACTCCATGTCAGCCAACAGGAGGGTTACTTTTATTATGTCATGGAGCTGGCCGACGATACGGTGACCGGCCAGGAGATATCCCCGGAACGCTACACCCCAAAGACCCTCAGTCACGTTCTGTCCAAGCGCTCTCGTCTCCCCTTTGATGAATCGCTCGAAATCGGAATGACACTGAGCAAAGGCCTTTCGTTCCTGCACCAGCATGGTCTGGTGCATCGCGACGTTAAGCCGTCCAACGTGATATTCGTAAACGGACAACCGAAGCTGGCGGATATCGGACTGATTGCTGACATGAAAGACCCACGATCCTTTGTCGGCACGGAAGGTTACATTCCGCCGGAAGGACCAGGAACTCCTCAAGCGGACGTCTATAGTTTGGGCAAAGTGCTTTACGAAACCAGCACTGGAGAGGATCGACACCGTTTTCCGACTCTGCCACCAGACATTGATCAATGGCCCAACGGCGACCAGTTCAGGGAATTGAACGAGATTCTTCTCAAGGCCTGCCAGAACGACGCGCGCGCCCGCTACCAGACGGCCGATGAGATGTACGGCGACCTTGGCGGCCTTCTCAACGGGCGTTCTATTCGACGTTTGCGAGCTTTGGAACGCCGCTGGGCGCAGTTCAAACGCGTCGCTTTCGCAGGCCTGGCATTGGTCGCCTTATGCGGGATTTTGGGCTATGAGTACCTGCGCGAGAGCAATCGTCGCCGCCAGGAACGCGCGCGCACCATTGGCCGCGATATTGCCCAGGGAATTCAGAAAATGGAATCGGGCGAACTGATCCAATCGCTCCCGCCATTGATTCGAGCGCTTGCTCAGGACGACGCGCACAATGAACAGCTCCACCGAACGCGCATTAGCGCGATCCTCGATCAGGCGCCCAAGCTTCTCCAGCTTTGGTCGCACGAGAGCGAAGCGAAAGACGGCCAGTTCAGTCCTGACGGTCGGTTCGTGGTGATCTCGACCCGGCATGGTTATGCTCACGTTATGGATGCCAAAAGCGGAGTCGAGGTCGCCCGCCCCTTCGGCCTGCCGTCCACCATGGAAACGGCTTGCTTTAGTCCCGACGGCACGCTCGTCCTGATTGCCAACCAAAATAACCATAGGACGGCTACGCTTTGGGATTGGAAATCTGGCGAACGCCGGCTCACCTTGCCACACCCGAAGAACGTCTTAAGCGCCCGCTTTAATCACAAAGGTGATGAAGTGGTTACCGCTTGCGCCGATCAGGTGGCGCGGGTTTGGAACGTGAAAACGGGGCAGGTGCGCTTGCCATTAACGAATCACACCGGCGCAGTCCGGTTTGCAGGCTTCAGCCCTAACGACGATCGGATTGTGACCGCGGGGACCGATAACCTTGTGCTCCTCTGGCGGGCTTCGGACGGACAACTTCTTGGAGAGCCGCTGAAGCATCGGAATTGGGTTGTCCATGCCAGCTTCAGCCCCGACGGGACGAAGCTGGCCACAGCGTGCTCCGATCACAACGCGTATGTGTGGGATTTGAATGACCGCAAACAGGTCATGCCAGGACTTTACCACCGCGATGGCATCAGCTCCGTCGAGTTCAGTCCGGACGGCCGGCTACTCCTGACTGCGAGTTGGGATATGACGGTCCGGATTTGGCTGACTGCATCCGGGCGGCCTTTCCTGCCCAATCATATTCTTCCACACAGCGGACGTGTTCTGCGCGCGGCCTTTGCACCGGACGGTCACCGCGTGATGAGTTCGTGCGCCGATGGGACATCACGAATCTGGGATATAGCGGGAACGGCCGCTTCCTCGAAAACTGTGGGAGGCAGTTTGTGCGAGAACGGCTCGCATTGGCTGACGCAAACCAATGGCTCAGTGCAAGTGATCGAGGCCAAATCGGGCAAGCTACGGATCAATGGGGCCGAACATTTCCTCGAGTCAACACTGAATCACAACGGCCGATTCATGCTGGCTGTGACTCGCTCCTCGAACGACCTTGGCGATCGTACGCTTTCCCTCTTCAGAACCGACACCGGGCAACGGGTCTCGTCTCTAGCGCATTTTTCCAATGAGCTGGCCTTCGTCCGCCTGAGTGACGATGGCCAGCGATTGATAACCTGGGCTGGGCGCGTATTGCAGGTGTTCGATCGTTCGTCGGGAACCAATTTCGCCTCTTTTGTGCACGGCCAGAGGATTAGCAATGCGGTGTTTGCCCCTTCGGGAAATGAAGTCCTCATACTCGGCGGGACGGAAGGTCGGTTCTTCGACCTCATCTCAAAACAACCGCGCCTGGGGCCGTTGAAGCATGCAGTCCCGCTCGCGCATGCCGAGTACAGTCTGGACGGCCGCCTCGTTGTTACAGCCTGTGCAGACAGCCAGTTTACACCTTGTTCAGCCCAGGTCTGGAATGCCGCTACTGGTCTTCCCATGGGTGCTCCCATCAACCACGGAGATGGGGTGCTTTATGCCTCGTTTGATCCTTTGGGGCATCGGGTTGTTTCGGCCGGCGAGGATTTTACGGCGCTGATCAGTGAGTTGGACGGACGCGGGCCGCCAAAGCAACTGGCACATAATCGTCAGGTTCTCATGGCTTGTTTTAGCCCAAGCGGCAAGAGGGTCTTAACGATCGATCAGAATCAATTTGCCCGTGTTTGGGACGCCGACTCCGGCGAGCCAATTACGCCACCCCTGCCACATCACGCCAAAATTTCGCGCGGGCAGTTCCTGGATGAACAAACCATTGCCACCACCGACCAGAACAAGACATGGGTTTGGGAGCTACCAGGCAATGACCATTGCTCGAGTGAGCTCGCATTATTGGCGAAAATCCTCAATGGCGATCTCTCAACTTCAAGCGGAAGTCGATCGAAGCAGCAAGACAAGTGGTTACAGAATTGGCACAGCCTGAAGTCGAGCTATCCGGAGCAATTTGAGGTTTCCAATGCTGAATTGGCGCTCTGGCACGAGCAGCAACTTAAGGCGGCCGAGCTTGAAGGAGATGACCGGGCAGCATTCTTTCACCGCGAACAGGCACGCCACATCGCGGAAGGCTCTCAGCAAAACCCCTGAGACGCCTCCGCGCGCACATCTAAGGCCCTTTCCCTAAACCTGTTAAGTCCAAGTTTCCGCCCTCGAAAAAAAAGTAAGATTTCCGGCAAGATTGGCTTTTTTGGCTCGAATACTAGGTACAGACGCGAGTTGTGACCGAGGCCGCCTCTCCAGAGAACGGCCTTTCCTGAGGAACTCTTCGCAGGTCTGTATGCCGATTATGCCAAAATGGACTATCGAAGAATTAAAGAGAAAGAACTTTATTCCGGTAGGCGAGCGGATGCCGCCAACTAAAAGTCCAGTCCTTGTGGCTACGCCGAAGTATCAGTGTCTCGCCACTTTGGAAGCGGATGGGACCTGGAGAGCGACGAAGACCCGCAGCGAAGTACTGAACGTAATAGCGTGGTCGCCCTTTCCCCACTGAGACGTTAACGTTGGGCGGTGTATTTCGTTAAGCGTACCCTTGCAATGGTGCCGCTGCTGATCGTGATCAGCTTGCTGGCGTTTCTGCTCGTGCATGTGGCCCCGGGGGGACCCTTCGACAAGGAACGCGCTCCGGCGTCGCCCGAAATCAAGCGCAACATCGAAGCGAAGTACCATCTGAACGAGCCGCTCTGGAAGCAATACTTCCGCTATTTGGGCGACCTGGTTCATGGCGACTTCGGACCGTCGCTCAAGTATCGCAATCACAGCGTCAATGACATTATCCGGCAAGGCCTGCCGGTCTCATTAGTTTTGGGATTGCTCGCCTTCCTTTTCGCGCAAGGGGTGGGAATTCCGCTCGGTTTTTATACGGCCGTCCGGCACGGGCGTTTGGGAGACTATTTGGGGAGTTTTTTTGCCCTGCTGGCTGTCTGCATTCCTGGGTTTGTCGTCGGGCCGTTGTTGATCATGGGATTCGCCATCAAATGGAGGATTCTTCCTTCGGCGCTGTGGGAAACTCCATGGCACGCCATCCTGCCCACGATCGCGCTCGGGCTCTATTTCGCGGGAAAGATCGCCCGCTTGATGCGCGAAGGAATGCTCGGGATTATGGACGCGGAATTCATCGCCACCGCCCGCTCCAAAGGTCTGAGTGAAATTGCCATCCTGGTGAAACATGCGTGCCGGCTGGCGGTGCTGCCGGTGGTTTCTTATTCGGGGCCGTTGCTGGCCGACCTCCTCACTGGATCTTTTGTGGTGGAGAATATCTTCCAGATTCCCGGCATTGGCGTTTTCCTGGTCAATAGCTCGACCAACCGCGATTATACAATGGTCGTGGGCCTGGTGGTGCTCTACGCGGCATTACTGCTGGTCCTAAACTTAGTGGTCGATCTAAGTTACAGTCTGCTCGATCCGCGGGTGCGTTATGACTGATTCGGGCGCCAACCTGAGAGCGGTTGCCGATAGGCCAGCCAACAGTGGCGCGGAACACCTGACACCCAACCAGCGAGCGCTACTTCGGTTCAGGCGCAATCATCCGGCGGTATTGAGCCTGATCTTTCTCTTGATTTTCTTTGGAACCATCCTGATCTGGCCGTTCGTCTCTAAGGTTGGTCCCAATACCTTGTCGGATGCGCAGTTCCAACAGCCGAGCGCACAGCATTGGTGCGGGACAGATATCCATGGCCGGGATGTCCTGGCCAGAATCATGTACGGGGCGCGCATTTCTTTGCTGGTGGGAGCGGTGGGCACATTTGTCAGCCTCATCATTGGTGTTACCTGGGGAGCAGTAGCGGGTTACATTGGAGGAAGACTCGATGAAGCCATGATGCGTGTCGTGGATATTCTCTACTCGTTGCCCTCGATCATTTTCGTGATCGTTCTCATTACCACGTTGGAACAGTTGCTCAAAGATTGGGCGAGCAAGTACTTGGGAAGCGATGTCGGCAATTCGGCGCGTCTCATTTTTTTATTCGTGGGCCTGGGCGCCGTTTCCTGGCTGACCATGGCGCGGATCGTTCGTGGACAGGTGCTTTCGCTGCGAACACGCAGTTTCGTCCACGCCAGCCAAACGTTGGGAGGGACCCACGGACACATCATTTGGCGGCACATCCTGCCCAATGTTTTCGGGATCGTGATCGTTTACCTCACCCTCACGGTCCCCTCGGTGGTCCTTTATGAATCATTTCTGAGCTATCTCGGGTTGGGCATCGAACCGCCGATGGCCAGTTGGGGATCACTGATTGCCGAAGGGGCCAGTCAGTTAAACGCCATTCGCATCTACTGGTGGCTGCTGGTTTTCCCGTGCGTGGCCCTGGTGCTGACACTGCTCGCATTGAACTTTCTCGGCGACGGCCTTCGTGACGCTTACGATCCCCGAGGGAAGATTTGACGGGTGGACCAGCGCCCGGCGCTAAAGTCCTGGAGCAACAGCGCCGATGATGAGGTGTGATTTGTCGGCTGCTTTTACCAATCTGTCTCACTGCCGCTGCGGCCTGTGGCCCCGTTGCCGCTGCCGATACAGGCCCGACGCCGGCGGCGGTAGGGTCGAACCATCTTATCGCTCCTCTCATTGACACTAACAGGACGCATCCAGCCGAACCTGCAGGACCCACGGTCGCAGTTGCGGTGGCGGAGCCGATTAAGACCTCGCGTGTCCAGCGCATCCAGCAGTTGCAACCTATCCAAGTCGAGATTCTTCAAATCTCGCCGGTGATCCGACCCGCCGACCTGGATTGACCGTTTCGAGCGGTCTGAAGGTCTGAAGAACAGGCTCGCGCGAAGCCGCCTGTTGTTCTTAACGTTGCTCTTCATGTTAATTCGTACCTTGCAATCTTGATACTGCTCTCTTCCATCGGCTATTCAGAGGATGCAATGCCCAAAACCAAGCAGGCTGTCCGGACCCTCAACAAGAAGGTGACCAGGCGGGAAAAAGTCGATTACCTGTTGTTCCTGCCGGACGGATACGAGGCAAAGGCGAAAAAACGCTGGCCCCTGGTTTTCTTTCTCCATGGGATAGGCGAGCGCGGCAGCGATCCGTGGAAGGTCAAGGTGCATGGGCCGCCGAAAGTCGTCGAGAGGATGACCAACTTCCCGTTCGTGGTGGTTTCGCCCCAATGTCCCGATGGCCAATGGTGGTCGAGCGACACGCTCATGGTTCTGCTCGATGACGTAGTAGACCGCTACAAAGTCGATACCAATCGCATCTACCTGACCGGGCTCAGTATGGGAGGTTACGGAGCTTGGACCCTCGCGCTCGAACATCCGGAGCGCTTCGCCGCGGTAGCGCCGATCTGCGGCGGGGGCAATCCTCTCTATCTCAATTCCTATGATACGGCGCGGAAACGGGCTCTTAAGTCGTTGCCGTTCTGGGTTTTTCACGGCGACAAGGATACGGCGGTTCCGCTGGCTGAATCAGAACGTATGGTTCAAGCATTGAAGAAGTTCGGGTGCGACATCAAGCTAACAGTCTATCCGGGCGTCGGGCACGATTCGTGGACACAGACGTATGCAAATCCGGAAGTGTACGAATGGTTTTTGGGGCATGAACGCGGCCCCGCGCGCAGGTAGGCAGAGAACTTGAAGTCTAGAGTAAGCCGGGCAGACGACCGGCGAGGCCATCCATCTCCTGGAACGGACCCAACGGCTTGGTTTTGTTTTCGATTTTGTCGGTGTACGGTTCTCCCGATGCGAGCTTGTAGGTCACGATCTCGTTCTGCACCACCAGTAGTGCACAAAATTTCCATCCAGTCACGCGTGTCTTCTTTTTGAAACCCAGGATGTCCAGCGGAAGATTGCCGTAGCGTTTGCGGTTCGAGAGCTCGATGGTCAGTTCGAAGCCCCTGCAGCCGTCGCGCGCCTCCAGACAATATCGTACGTCCGGCGGCAGGTCCGCTTTGGTCACCGACTGATTTGGCAGAAAGCGCTGGATCACGTCGAGGTAGGTCAAGACCTTGATGTTTGGGCTATTTGTTGGATCGAAGCCCATCGCTCGGAGGTCCGACACAGTGGTTTGGTGTGTAATAATCTTGTCAAAGGCGGCTTGAGCTTGTTCGTAGGTTTTCCACGAATTCTGCGGGTGCATATCTTCGGTCGGAAACAAAGAGCGGCATCCCGTGGTGAAAGGAACCAAGGCCGAAACGACAAAGCACATGGTGTGAAAGGTCTTCATGGGAGTAGTAATTTACTGTAAAAGAACAACGTCCTGGGGGACGAAATTAATATACCACCGCGTTGATGCGTTTGCTAATCGGTTGAACAACCTATACTAATTTCCAGTATACCTGATGGGCGGTGCAGATGTGCTTGCATCGCAAGGCTTAACCTCCGACGTCTGTTTGAGGTCGCACCAGCGGGCGGTTGGGCTGATCAGATTTCCTGAGCACTTGCACGATTTTCTGCTTTTTTGGCCGGTTTTTACTGCTGTTTTCGAGTGATCTTCGCCGTTCTGCCCATCAGCAACCACGCACCCTGAGGAGCGACCGATTACTGGACTGCTCCAGGCGGGAAAGGCCCTATTGTGCGCCACACGAGCCCACTGCAATTTGGGAGTCGCCTTAATCGAGTGCAAAAATCTGTGATATGAGAAGAACCCTCGAGCTTATGATCTTGTTGTTGCTCCTGACATTGCTCGCCAGTTATTCGGCGGCGGCGCAGGGAAATGATCAATCTGTCCAACCCACCGCGCCGCAGGATCGCGTCAGTCCGACGGGAGAGATCAATGCCAAAACCGACCCACAGCCCCTAACGGTCAAAATCGTCGGCGCAACTTTGCGTGACGATGGCGACATGCCGCTTGGGCGGATTGAAGATCTGATCGTTGATCCAGAGTCGGGACGAATTGAGTTTGTCATTGTGTCATCATATTATCCGACCAATAGCACGAAGCTCAGGGCCATTCCCTGGAAGGCAATTAAGCATCAGGGAGAGCAGAGGAGCCTGACAAGGTTGGCAGCCAGCCAGGTGTTCAGTTTGAATTTTCCTCGCACTAAATTGCAGCGGGTGCCAGCGTTTGAAAGAAATCGCTGGCCGGATATGAGCCAGTCTGCCTGGCGTCAACAAATCTATAGCTACTACTCGATCCAGAATGAGCCTGCGGCGGGCGCGGCCGGCAATGAGAGCCAAAGCGGCGCCGGCGCAGAGACCAGCTTGCCACGCCGAAGCCCAGCGGAGCCGAGCGCGGACTTCATAGGTCCGCCACTTCCTCCAGCCCGTAAGAACTGAAATGACAAAAATTGGCTGTAATGCGCGTCTCTGTCCTGTAGGATAGGTGACGTTTCATGGGGCATCATCGGCCAGCTTTAGAACATGCGTTTTTTACCCGCAGAGACTTTTTGTCGCGGTGTGGGATAGGGTTGGGCAGCCTGGGATTGGCGACATTGATCGGAGAAACATCGCTCGCGGACGCACGAGCAACCGATTTCATAAACCCACTTGCGCCTCGACCCCCGCAGTTTCCCGGCAAGGCCAAACGCGTCATCCATTTCTTTCTCAATGGCGGTCCCTCCCATGTTGACACTTTTGATCCGAAGCCGGCCTTGGAAAAATACGCCGGCAAAGCGTTGCCGATTCCGAACCTGCAAACCGAGAGAAAAACCGGGGCGGCATTTCCCTCTCCCTTTAAGTTCAAACCGTATGGGAAGAGCGGCATCGAGGTGAGTGAGTTGTTTCCTCGAGTGGCAGAATCGATCGACGATATCTGTGTGATTCGTTCGATGCAGGCGGATCTGCCGAACCATGAACCGTCGTTGATGCTGATGAATTGCGGAGACGCTCAAATGAGCCGGCCGAGCGTGGGGTCCTGGGTGACTTATGGATTGGGCACCGAGAACCAGAATTTGCCGGGGTTCATCGCCATGTGTCCCGGCGGTTACCCGATCAAAGAGGCCGAGAATTGGCAGTCAGGATTTTTGCCGGGGGTGTACCAGGGCACTTATATCGATTCGCAGTACACGCAAATTGAGAAGCTCATCGAGTATATTCGCAATAATTACAGCAGCCCCAAAGAACAGCGGCAGCAGTTGGACCTGCTGCACAAGCTGAACGAGGAGCATCAGCGCAAGCGGAAGCAGGACGCCCGGCTCGAAGCGCGCATCCAATCCTTCGAACTGGCCTACCGCATGCAGACGGAAGCGGCCGAGGCGTTTGATGTCAGTCGCGAACCTCAGCAGGTGCGGGATATGTATGGCAGCGGCGTGCATGCGCGCCAGACACTGATTGCGCGCCGGTTGCTCGAAAGGGGCGTGCGCTTTGTTCAGTTATGGCACGGGGCCAGTCAACCCTGGGATAACCATGACAATATCGAAGGAGCCCACCGCAAGCTTTCCAAAGAAATCGATCAGCCGATCGGGGCATTATTGAAGGATCTCAAACAGCGCGGGATGATCGAGGATACGTTGGTGATTTGGGGCGGTGAATTTGGGCGGACACCGACGGTAGAACTCAAGCAATCGGGCGACAAAACCAACGGGCGCGATCACAATCCCTACGGCTTTTCCATGTGGATGGCGGGTGGAGGAGTCAAAGGCGGGCACGTGCATGGGGCCACCGATGAGTTCGGTTTTCGAGCGGTCGAGAACAAAGTGCATGTCCATGACCTGCACGCGACGATTCTGCACCTGCTGGGCTTTGACCACGAGAAATTCACGTATCGTTACGCCGGGCGCGACTTTCGTCTGACCGATGTTCGCGGAACGGTCGTGAAGGACATTCTCGCCTAGATTCAGGAGTGAGCTGGTTGCTTTTGACGCGCGCGTCTCGGGGCGCCAGCTCGCGAGCAGCTCCGTGCGGGCTTTTTTCCCATGGGCGTGTCCGCACCTTGTCCCACGCCCTGACCCTCCTCTTTTAGCGGCTTGATCGGGACGCGAAGGCAAACGCTTTGCGTCGGAAGGACATTTCGCCAGTCGCTGATCAGTTGCCTGTAGGCGCGCCCGACGGGACGAATCTTTCGATTGAGATCGTAGAGGCCCAGCGGATTCACACGACGATTATCTTCCCGCAGCGCGGTGTCCCAAGCGACCTGGTCGGTGAGCGAGTACCAGGTGAATCCAACGATCGGCATACCCTCGTTGCGAATGCGCAAGACATTGGCCCATTCCTTCCACAACCAATAAACGGCTTCGTCGCCGCGGGGTCCTTCCATGAAGTTGGTTTCGGTATGCATCACCGGAAGGCGATAGCGCTCATAATATTGCCGGGTAATTTCGCTGTAACCAAACACTTCCCCCGAAGCCGTGGATTGGCCGTTGCCCGCGACTCGGTGTTCGTTGGTCACATAGTAGTCGTTCCCCATGATGCAATGGTGCTTGAGATGGTGGTGCAGAAAGAAATGGTATTCGTCGCGAGTCATGCCGCTGTCCATGAGAAACTCGTACATTTCCGAATCGACACGGCGGCCGTAATTCAAGTCCAGGGAGAGAAATCGTTTCGCATTCAGGATTTCGGCGGGCTTAATGGCGCGCGGGCTTTCCGCGTGAAAGTACTCCGAAGACTCGCTTTGAACGAAGATGGCGTCGTGGCGATCCTTGAGGATGGCATGCATGGCCAGCACATTGGCTTTGACCAGGTGTTTGAGGGCGGTCACGAATGCCCGGTCGGAGGTCAGTTGTTCGTTCCACCAGCCGAAAAGCGCCGAAAAAACGGCACAAATGTACATCTCATTGACCGGCGTATAGAGCTGGATCCAATCATAGCGTTCCGAAAAAGCGGTGGCGTACTGGGCGAAGAGAGCGGGAAACTCCGGGTTTTGGAAATTTCCAATCCAATCCGGGACGCCGAAGTGGCAAAGGTCGGCAATGGGAAAAATATTGCGCCGGCGCAGATCGCCAAACGTGACATCAGCAAAGGACCAATCATAGCGTCCCGGCCCAAGAAAGGTTCGATGGAGGGGGACGCCATAGCGAACAAAGCGAATGCCCAACTCTTCCACCTTGTCGAAGTCCGTTCGCCAAAGGTGATAATGGCCGCAGCGCTCCATCTCATCGACCCGAATGCGCCCGTTTTGAATGGTCGGGCTGCTGTTTTCGATCCCGGTGGCGAACATGAACGCCGGCAGCATGCGTTAATATCGCACGCGCAAGTCGAACTGCAATCCGGTCGATGTTCCAGCAAACGCGGCGGGAATCAAAGTTGGGCGAGTCGTCCACCGTCGACCACAAGGGAAGCCCCCTCAACGAACTTCGCGTCATCGGAGGCCAGGAAGGCGATCACAGCCGCAATATCTTCAGGCTTTCCGACGTCTGTTCGTTGAATTTGCTCCAAGCCAGTTTTGACGTTGGGATTGTTCCATAACATGGGAGTATCTACGGCGCCGGGCAGGATGGCGTTGACGCGAATGTTCTTTGGTTTGCCTTCCAGGGCGCTGGATCGCGTCAATGACACCAAAGCCGCTTTGGCTGCCGCGTAGGCAGCGACCGAGGGCGAGGTTTCGATCGCATGGATGCTCGAGACGTTGACGATGGCGCCGCCGTTTTTCATTCGGCGAAACGCTTCGCGGGTAAAGTAGAACGCGCCCAAAAGATCGACTGAGAGAACGCTCAACCACTGCGCAGATGTGAGTTCTTCCAGCGGGGCGAAAATCATGAGCCCTGCGTTGTTCACCACGATATCGACTCGCCCGAAGGTGCGGATCGTCTCTTCAACGCAATGCTCGACATCCGCTTCCTTTGCTACATCGCACGCAATGTTCAAAGCATCGGGCGCGCCCGACTTCTTGACTTCCAGCGCGCCTGCCTGGCCTTTCTCAGGATGCAGGTTAGCGAGGACTACCCTGGCGCCCTCCGATCCAAAACGCCGGGCGCTGGCGAGGCCGATCCCCTCGGTTGCGCCGGTAACGATGACAACTTTATCCGAAAACCTCATGACGCCTCCAATGGCACCCGCACTATCGCACCCTGCACGACCACCTGCAATGAGATGTCTCCTCGTTTGAGGGACCCAAACGGGGCGAACCAGGACGAAGTGCAGGATCAGAAGTAAGAAACGAGAGAGGCTCCAAATGCGGCTCGACTGCCTGCTTGCGTTGAGTAGACTCATTTCAATTCTTCCAATGAAAAGACGAGAGTTTATCAAGCGGGTTGCTCAAACGACGGCGGCAGTGTCGGCGATTTCGGCGCAACGGGTACTCGGAGCAAATGAGAGGGTTGGAATTGGAGTGATTGGGTTTGGGTTGGTCGGGCGGATCCATACCCGGAACTTCCATGGATTGACGGATTCGCAGGTGCTCGCGGTGGCTGATACACATAAGCCGCGCCTGGAAGCGGCGGGGCAACTTGTCGGGAGCCGGGCGAAGCTTTACTCCGATTTTCGGTGGTTGCTCGAGGACAAAAATGTCGATGCAGTGGTAATTGCGACACCGGACCATTGGCATGCGTTGATGTGCATGATGGCGTGTGCGGCCGGCAAGGATGTGTATGTCGAAAAACCGCTCACGTTGTTCGTGCGGGAGGGCGGATGGATGATTGACGTGGCGAAGCGGCACAAGCGCGTCGTGCAAGTGGGCACGCAACAGCGATCGGCGCCGCATTATCAGAAAGCGCGGGAACTCATTCGCTCTGGCCGGCTTGGACAGCTCGTGTCAGTGCAATGCAGCTATTTTCGCAATGTGTCGCCGGGCTTTGGGAATCCGCCGGACCAGGCGCCGCCTCCCGACCTCGATTATGAGATGTGGCTCGGGCCCGCGCCGAAGCGGCCCTATAATCCGAATCGGTCGATCTACCATTTCCGCTGGTTCTGGGATTATTCTGGCGGGCAGATGACAAATTTAGGCCAGCACTCGCTTGATGTCGTGCATTGGTGCGTGGACATGAAAGGTCCGTCGGCAGTCACGAGCGCCGGAGGCCGATTTTATCTCAAGGACAATTGTGAAGTTCCGGATGTGCAGGACACGATCATCGAGTATCCCGGCTTCCAGGCGGTCGTTCAATTTCATGAATGCGCGGCCGGAGGCGTTACGACCGGAATGGGCGGCCTCGCGTTCCACGGCACCCAAGGGACGATGGTTCTTGGACGAGACGGTTATGAGATCATTCCGGACAAAAAAGAGAAGCCGGCAAATATCGTCGCGAAGATCATCGGAGGACATCCAGTGGGCGGTCCGCAACCGGAGCCTGATGAAGCGGGGCAGTTTTGGACCGAACCAGCTCAGGACAAGACCGGCGAATGGAAGGGCCAATATGTCGATCATGCCCGGAATTTTCTGGATTCCGTGAAGTCACGAAAGCAGCCGAACTCGGATTTGGAATCGGGCCACCGTGTGGCGACGGTTTGTCATCTGGCCAACATTTCGTTGAAGCTTGGAAGGAAGATTCGATGGGACGGGGAGAACGTGGTCGGTGATGCGGAGGCGGAGTCGATGCTGATGCGGCCGTATCGCGCGCCGTGGGATGCGGAGTTGCGGGCTCTCAGAGGGTGATGCGTGATGCGTGATGCGTGAGGAGCTTATACAAGACAGCAGGAAAGTGGTGAAAATAACTGACCCTGGATCCAATTCGATGACGCGGCGGCGGTTCCTGGCCGTGGCGGCTGCAGCGTCGACAACGGCCTTCACAATACCGGCCGTGACTGGGCAGGGAAAGCGGCGGGCAGACGGGCTTGGGATCGGGATGCATTCGTATGGGGCTCATTGGAAGTTAGCCAGCGAAGGAGGGGCAAAGGCTCCTTTCAGTGATGCGCTGCAGTTTTTGGAGTATTGTCGCGATATTGGCGCTGGAGGTGTTCAGGTCACGATTGCTTCCAGGGATTTCGATTTCGCCAGACGGATTCGAGCAAAGGCCGAAGGCAGCGGAATGTATTTTGAAGGGCAGCTCTCGCTTCCGAAGAATGAGACAGACGTCGACCGCTTTGAACTGGATGTTCGGCTGGCGAGGGAAGCCGGTGCTACTGTGGTTCGCACGGCGTGCCTGAGCGGGCGGCGCTATGAAACTTTCGCTTCAGCGGATGCGTTTCGCCAATTTCGTGATCAATCATGGAAATCGCTGGTCATGGCCGAACCGGTCCTGAAACGGCATCGAATGCGGCTGGCCATCGAGAATCATAAAGACTGGTTTACGGCTGAGCTGGTCGAGATTTTGCAGCGCATGAAGAGCGAGTTCGTCGGCGTGTGCGTGGATATCGGCAACAACATCGCTTTGCTGGAAGATCCGGTCGAGGTGGTCACGGCCCTGGCGCCGTTTGCCTTTTCAACGCACATCAAAGACATGGGCGTGCAGGAATATGAGGAGGGATTTTTACTCTCGGAGGTACCGCTGGGAGACGGATTTCTGGATCTGAAGCAGCTTGTTGGTGTCTTGCGCCGAGTGAATCCAGCGGTGCGGTTGAATCTGGAAATGATCACGCGCGATCCGCTCAAGATTCCGTGCCTCACGCCAAAATATTGGATTCCGATGGGGGAAGTGCCGGCGTCTCGGCTGGCGCATGCGCTGAACCTGATGAAGACACATCGTTCCGAGAAGCCGCTGCCGCATGTGACTGGCTTGAGTATCGCGGACCAATTGCAGTTAGAAGACGCGAATGTTCGACGATCCCTGCAGTACGCACAGAAAGAATTGAGCCTTTGATCCCTTGGGCCTCCACAGTTTTGCTGTTGCGCTGTGGCGCGGAGCCACTTACCTAATGCGATGCCATGCGCGCTGAATCACTAACTTTTCTCCAGAAATTGATCAACACGCCGAGTCCGCCTGGGCATGAAGCGAAAGGGCAGCGGGTTTGGCTCGATTATGTGAGTCAGTTTGCGCAGGAGACTTTCACCGATGCGTATGGCAATGCGGTGGCCATTTACAACAAGGGTGGATCGCCGCGCGTCATGTTGGCCGGCCATGCGGATGAAATCGCCATGGCGGTGAACTTCATCAATCCGGAAGGGTTTATTTATGTGCGGAAACTGGGGGGCGTGGACCCGGCCATCACTAAAGCACAGCGTGTGGCCGTTCACACAAGAAACGGGCCAGTGCGGGGAGTGGTCGGAAATGTGGCGCCCCACTTGACGAAGGAAGAAACCGATAAAAAGCCCCCCAAGATCCACGATTTATTCATCGATATTGGCGCGCCCAATCGAGAGGAAGCACTCAAGCTCGTCCGGATCGGCGACCCGATTACGCTCGTCGACGAATTTCAATTGCTGCGCAATGAGCTCGCGATCTCGCGCGCCTTCGATAACCGGATCGGGACTTTTGCTGTCGCGGAAACGATTCGTTTGCTCAAGGAGGGCAATAAAGAAATGCAAGCCGAGGTTTGCGCGGTTTCCAATGTGATGGAAGAAGTGGGACTGCTGGGGGCGCGGCAGATTGCCTACGCCTTGAAACCGGATATTGCGATAGTGGTCGATGTCACCCACGCCACGGACTATCCGACCGTAAGCCAGGCGCAACATGGCGATATCAAGGTCGGCAATGGGCCGACGCTGACCCACGGAGGGTGCAATCATCCGGAAGTGGTGGCGCGAATCGAACAAGTGGCGCAGGAGCTATCGATCTCGCTGCAGCACGAAGCGATGTCGGCCACGAGTGGCACGGATACCGACGTGATCTTTTGGACCCGGGGCGGAATCGCGTCGGCGTTGATCAGTTTGCCCGATCGCTACATGCATTCGTCCGTAGAGTTGGTGAGCCTGGCTGATTTGGAAAAGATCCCTCAGCTAATGGCCGGGTTTGCTTTGTCTGTGAAGCGCGCCGAAGAGTTCAAGGTGAAGATTTAAAGGCGCCATCCGATTTTCGGATGGGCAGAAAGCCGCTTTTGGGGCAGAGTAGGAGAGCGATGAACATGCGAACTCCTCCCGGTCCGCGCGCCCGCCAGGCTGCCGAAGAGGTGCTGCAGGCAATCTACGGAGACGACTTCATCGGATGCACCATCAGTGTCGATAGCGTGGCGGCGATTATCGACTCAGCCATCAAGGACGAGAACCGGACGGTGCATGAACTGATGGACGTTCTGAACAAGGTCCTTGAAGCGGTACATGTTCTTTCCACGCCTCCAAGTCCTGCTGAAGTCAAGGATACGCAGCAGTTGCAGGAAGTGCTGGGCAAACGTCTTGATGCGATCCGCGAAATCAGCACCAAGACGATCAATGCAATTGCCGAGTTGCCCATCGGCAAACCCGACAAGTGAGCTGCTGCTCATCATCCAGAGCTTCATCCGCGAAGATTTCAATTCCCCGAGTCGCAAGATTTTAACGCAAAGGCGCAAAGCCGCGAAGACGCAAAGTAAAAAATAGATTGGTGATGCCTCGAAACCCAACAGGTTCAAGCCGTGACTATCTTACTTTGATCTTTGCGTCTTTGCGTTAAAACAGGTGCAATGGCTGGAGACCATCGAACTGATCAGGTCGCTTCTCGGTGGACGCTACGTTTTGGTTGCGGCCCCGCCGCGCTGCGCCTTCGGAGTGGACCTCATTTTGTTAGCTGCCGTGCGTTGATTGTCATTCTGAGC
>Ga0137394_10001087_pt1 | contig 19566 bp, 16 predicted proteins | sample czobulk116metaG_FD_108278 | JGI IMG/M metagenome (GOLD analysis project Ga0137394, IMG submission 108278) | Vadose zone soil microbial communities from Angelo Coast Range Reserve, California, USA - czobulk1.16 metaG | ecosystem: Environmental > Terrestrial > Soil > Vadose zone | place: USA...
GATCGCATCCCCTTAGCCGCGAGCACGGCTGAGATAAAACCTGTAATGCGATTACTGTCATCTGTGTAGGTCACGATGCTGGCCGAACTGGAAGGAGGCACAAAGAAAGTTATCTTACGCTGACCCCCATCACTTTTGGTCGTAGCGTTGGCTATCGCACCTTCGGTGTAACTGCGAACCTCTCGCGAGGGTCCCATGACTACAAGATCGTCGCTTAAGCTGGCAGCCCACTGACCTTTCGAGTCTTCGAGTATTTCAAAATCGCCGCTGCGATTGCTTTGCGAGTTAAATCCAATTCTCTTCTTGATAAGCTCCCGTAGCGACTCCTGATCGTGCACACCAGCAATAAGCATTGTGCGCTCACCACTTGGATCCAAGCGAACAGTTAACAGGTCGCCCTTGACAGCTCCAAGGAAGCGTTCGGGTTCGTCAATTCCATACGACAGAAGCGCTGACTTTAGGAGCGAGGAGAAAACTACCGCCGAGAGCACATCCATTTGTGATGAAGCTGCGGATTTGAGATCTTGCCAAACGGCAGCCGGATCCTCGAACTTGTAATACGTAACCGAATGTAGTCGATCAGGCAAGGGCTGACTCTGATTGCTGGTTCTGGTGCGAGTAAAATTGGATTTGAGACGAGCGACAATCGAAGGTTGAAGGGAAATCAGATACCGATCCTCTATTCCGTTCCTGAATTGGTGCGAACTCCACCCCAGACTTCCCAACAACTTCGATGCATTTGTCGTAATGACCCGTTGAAATTCGGAATCGCCTGGCGCGCGACCGAGGATCAATGGAACTCCGACAGAAAGTAAACGTGCGCTGTTTGCCGATGGAACGTATCCGAACGTCAATGCGCGGTCCCCGCCGAGCTGGACGCGCGTTCGTTCCAACTCAGGATCTTCCTTGAGACTACGACTACGTCGAAGAGATACAGCTAAACAGCTTCTAACGGCTTGCTCACTGTTTCCCACGATTACCAGGCTGCCGAAAATAGTCGCGACTATTTGTCGAGAACTCCCTGGCGCGACCCACTCGATAAACTCAAATCCATCGACAGTTGTGCGCCGCGCCGTCGGTGTCCCATAGTTTACTTCAGCCAGGTTTTTCAGGGCTGCTTCGACGGTAGGTCGGATTCGACGTTCCGATGTGTGGGTTTCGATTAGTAGGGCGCCTTCTGGTTTGACCCGAAGTGTCTGTCCGTCTTCGGTTGTGCCGAGATCAGTCACGACGACCGCGAGCTGTGATCTCGCGAGGATTACAGACTTAATTGGGCCAATGCCAGTCCAGCCAAGAAAACTCTGTAACCAGCCTCTCGATTGGGGAGTTGGTTGTGTTCCGCTCGCCTTCTCAAGGATCTTCCAGGCATCTGTACCGACTATTGTGTCGAATACAGTCAACGGACGGTTTGCCTCCAAATAGAGGAGGGAACTCGCGGGTGCATAGCCAGCCATATCTGTCTTCGCAGGCCTCACCCACCAGAGCCAGGCCGCAGCGAGAATCAATATCGTTGAGAGGACGAACAGCGAAACCCATCTACGTCGTGTCATTCCCGGCATCCTAACCGTAGCCTTGACGCCGTGCAAGCATCGAGATTTTGATGACCTTCTTTTCTGGAACTCGGTTACGGTGTTCCAAAAAAGGCGGGTTTCGCCATCGAGAATACAAAGCCCTGATCGGGTAAACTATGTAAACTCAAAGTTAAACAGCGGAAAATAGCTGTTGACAATGTTTAGTCTGGTACGTTAGTCTGCTTCCACGGCAGCGAAGTTGCTGCCTCTACTTAGGCCCCGCCACTGTTCTCGTTTCAGGATATTTTCACGGCCCTCAGCTCGGTTAAGGCCAATTCAATCAGTGAAGTTCATAGTTGATTTCATCACAAAGCTACGCGAAGGTGCGTCCCGCCACAACTTCCGACAGGCCCACAACACCCTTAAGCATAACGAGGAATTAGTTTGAAAAACGATACCCCCAGCGCTCCTGCCAAAACAGTGAAGGGCCGGCTAGCAAGAGCGATAAAGGCCCGCGCTCGTTTACGCCAACATAACCGAACCCGCTCTCTCATTGCCGCGAGGAATAAATAGATCATGTTCAAAAAAAGTATGGGTAAGAAAAATCTCGTTGGCCTCGACATCGGTTCGAGTTCAGTGAAGGCGGTTGAGCTGCAAAAAAGAGGCGGCCACCTTCACCTTGTCAATCTCGGATTCGAGAGCCTTCAACCCGACACAATCGTTGACGGGCAGATCATGGAACTCAATAACGTGGCCAACGTCATCACAAGCATTTTCGCTGAGCACCAGATCAAGACAATCCGAATTGCTGCAGGTGTTAGTGGTCACTCTGTGATCGTTAAGAATATCGTTCTGCCGCAGATGAGCGAGGACGAACTTCAGGAGTCGTTCAGCTGGCACGCCGAGGAGCATATTCCTTTTGATATCTCGGATGTGAATCTTGACTATCAGGTCACCAGTAGCTCGCCCGACGCTCTTAATGTGCTGATGGCTGCGTGTAAGAGCGACAAGATTGCAAACATGAAGCAGGCAATTCAGCTGGCCGGGAAGCAGCCCGTCGTGATCGATGTTGACACATTCGCTTTGCAAAATTGTTATGAGCTCAATTACAAACCGAATGCCGGCGAGGTTGTAGCGCTGCTAAACATCGGCTCTTCGACGATGAACATCAACATACTCAATGGGACGCGTTCAGTTTTTGCTCGAGACGCTTCTGTTGGTGGAAACCAATATACGAGCTTGCTGCAGAAAGAATTGGGTTTGACCTTTGAACAGGCGGAAGCAGTTAAGCGTGGCCTACCTTTGCCGGAGGGTATAGAGCCGCGTCCCATCCAGCCGATCATCGAAACAGTCTCAGATATTCTTGCATTAGAGGTAAGAAAGACTATGGACTTCTATCGTGCTACCGCGGAAGAAAGCGAAGAAGCGATACAGAAGCTTCTGGTAGCCGGAGGCGGTTCCAAGCTACCTGGTCTGCCCGAGTATCTCGCGAAGCGATTCGAGATACCTGTTGAGTTATTTGATCCGTTTCGGCAAATCCAAGTTGATGGCAGAAAGTTTGATCCGGACTACATGAAAGAGATCGTTCCTGATATGGCAATTGCCGTCGGTCTCGCCTTGAGAGGAGTGGAAGCGGCATGATCAAGATCAATTTACTTGAATCGATAACGGATCGACCCACCGGCGCAGCGATGGTTGAGGCGAGGGTGACGAGCCCTCTTATGCAAACTCTCCTGTTGGCGCTCACCGTCTTCGGTCTCTTCGTCATGGCGGCGGGTTATGATTATGTTAGTTCTAAATCGGATCAGGCCGTGGCCAAGCAAGAGGTCGAGAAGCAACGACTCATCAATCAGCAAATGCTTGCGGTAAATAAAGAGCAAGCGGAGTTAGAGAAAAAGGCTCAGGATATCCAGGGCCGAATAGATGCGATTAAGAAGTTGCGCGAATCACAACAGGGACCCAATGCAGTGCTGCGCGAAATCAAGATGCGATTTGACAGCGTGCCTGGCCTTTATCTGAAGAGTTTGGAACAGAAGGACGGGGAACTAACAATTAAGGGAAGCTCGCCTAACGAGTCTTCTGTGACGCGATTCGGCCAAAGCCTCGAGTTTTCCTCCGGATTATTTACAAACTTCAATATTGAGACACAGCGGGAGGCGGTCCAGGACAAAGGCGCCTCGGCCCAGCCCGACTCGGCCGTTGCACCGCTTGAAGTAGTGACCTTCACACTTAAATGCAGCTATGGCGCCAAGGCACAAGCCCAGCCAGCCCCAAACTCCGCCACAAATCAAGTGGCGTTGAAGAAGTAAGAAACCTGCCACAATTTACCGGACCCGCCAGCTGATTGGGGGAAGGAACTAAAACAGATGAGAATAGGTAATCTTCAAGCAATGCCCTGGTACCTGCGACTGATGATTTTCGTGGGAGTCGCTGGGATCGCGTATGCCGGCTTCTGGTATTTCATCACTCGTCCGACCCGCGCCCAGACCAAAGAACTCAAAGATGAGATTGCTCAGCTGCTGCCTAAAAACGCACAGGCCCAAATTGCGTCGCAAAGACTGAACGAATTCAGGGCTGTCTACAAAGCCCGCGAAGAAGAGTATGAAGAGTTGAAGGCTTTGCTTCCGGAGCAACGCGAATTGACGATGGTTCTGCAGGGCGTTCAGGACCGAGCTCGCACCAACGGACTAGTGTTGCGCAAGTTCGTCCCCAAGGATGATATTCAGCAGGAGAACTACAGCGGGAAGAGAATTGAAGTTAGCGTGAGCAGCTCCTTTGCCTCGCTGCGCACCTTCTTTGAACAACTGGCCCATTACCAGCGGATTGTTTCGATCACAAATTTCCAACTTAATCAGGCGGAGAAGTCGTCGGGATCCAAGACTGTGGACGCGACGTTTGATCTCACCGCGTATTACGTTTCTACTGAAAGACTCCAAAAACCTGCGGCGACACAGCCTGCTTCAGGTCAGGTTCCCCCCGCTACGGCGCCCCCAGCCGTCAAGTAGATTGACACCGATTAATCAGAACAAGCTCAGAACAAGCTCCTTCAGGAAAGTAGACCAATGAAGCATCTAACAAAAATTGCCAAATACAGCATTGTGACTCTCGTGCTTGCCGCAGCGTTCGCCTTCAGCAGTGCGGTTCCTACTGCCAACGGTCAGGATAAGAGCGAAGTACCAGCGAGCCGTGCTAATCGAGGCGGCCGCGATCCATTTAGTAAGTATGTACCGCCGCGCGTAGCAGTGAAGAAGAGCAATCTGGTTATGCCTCCCTCAATTCAGGAAAGAATCCAGCAATACAAAGCTCAGAAGCAGGCGGCCATGAGTGCAAGGGTCGCAGCTCCTAAACCAACCACCGCTTTCCTTCTCAGCGAAGTGCAAGTGATTGGAATATCTCGATCGCCGCGTGGTTACGCGGCGATTGTCGAAGCTTCCCCGATAAAGTTGGCATACGTCATCTATCCAGGGGAGCAATTTTACGACGGCCAGTTGGTGGCCATCGAAGACAACCGACTCGTTTTCCGCCGAGAAACAGTTTATACCGACGGACGACGTGAACGTTCGGTAGAACTAAAACCACTCAGACAGGCGGATTCCATCGACGCCCTAGCGGCGGCAAAAGCTGCTCCTGCCACTTCCTCGGCTGGGGAATCAGAAAAGAAATCGGTACATAAACCAGCCATCGAGAAACCTCAATGAATTTCAGGGTTTCTCATTGAAGCAATACCCCGCTCAAGAGCTACATGCGTAGTGTTGGTATCAGAGCTGCGCAATTGACAATCAACCCCGGACGATCCGCTTTGTGCGGCGCGCGCTTTTGGCTTGCAACGGCAAATGAGCGTAGCGCGTGGCGGTCAACGTCTCGCTATTCCCTTAAGGAGGGAAAGATGCTTTATCAGTCTCGAATCACAAATGCCACACGAAGGACTACGCTCGTCCTGGTATTCATGTGTATCTTTGCTACTCACCTTTTCGCTGCGGGGGATAACTCTACAGCGATCACAACGGGCAGTGTGACCAGTTCGGAAGCTAAGCCCGCCGAGATCACGCCGCAGCAAAAACCGTCTCCTTCGCCTACTCCTTCACCTGGTGTGGCGATATCACCCGCGAAATCACCCGCGACAGATTCCACGCCGCAGACTCACCAGGGTCGTCAGTATGGCCAACCGGGTTTTGTTGGCGAACCGATCAACCTGAATGTGGTCAACGCCGACATTCGCGACATACTCAACTACATCACTGAGCAGTATGGCGTGAACTTCGTAATCGATTCTTCAGTTGGAGCCGTGCCGGTGACGGTAAACGTTCAGGACGTTCCCTGGAACGTTGCGTTGGATGCGGTGTTGAAAGCGAATCGCCTGGGAATCGAGTCGAGTGGAAACATCCTGCGCGTGGCCACGACCGAAGTACTCGCTAAGGAGTCGGAAACGCAGAAAGTCATTAACGATTCGCGACTTGACGCATCCCCGCTGGTTACCGAGTTTATCCGGCTGAACTACGCACGCGCCTCGGGTACTCTCGCGCAAGCGGCGGGTTCGACCGGTGCCTTCTCAGGTGGTGCGACAAACCTGAGCTTCAGCGGTGGAGCAGGTGGAGATGCGACGGGTGGAAGTGGCGACCAGGGTTTATTGCCGATCATCTCTCGCAGGCTTTCTCGACGTGGCTCGATCGAAGTCGACGGACGCAGCAACACCCTCATCGTTACTGACGTAAAGGAAAACATTGAAGCAATTCGCCAACTGACCGCCATTTTGGATCAGCCGGAGCCTCAGGTTGAGATAGAAACTCGGATCGTTATCGCACAGCGAAACTTCAGCCGCGATCTTGGCGCCCAGCTTTCAGCCGGGGTGCTAAACCTGAACAGAGGTGGGTTGGGTAACATCTCGACGCTTCCCAGCACTGGGACCACCTCGAGCGGCACGAATCCGTTCGGTGTTTTTGGTGGTCTCAGTCGCACTAGCCAACCTCTTGGTGCACTTGGCGCAGCAGCTGCCAGCACGGTCATCGGTCTAACCACCGGGATTTTTGGTACAGCCCAAATCAGCGCGCTCATCACGATGGCGGAAACCAGAGGTGACGCGAAGACAGTAGCAACGCCGCGGGTAACAGCCCTAAACAATCGTCCGGCCCAAATCGAAAGCGGCTCACAGATTCCTGTTCAGACCACGCAAGCCGCGGCTGGAACTTCAGTTGTAACGACCACGTTCGTTTCGGTTCCATTGCGTCTTTCAATCACACCTCAGATCACCGACGCGGGTACAGTCATTCTTCGCGTGACGATTGAGAACAACACAATTAATACGGGCATAGCAGTCGGTGGCGTACCTGGCATCGATACGCAGCGCATGCAGACCGAAGTGCTCGTGCCAGATGGTGGTACAACTGTAATGGGTGGAGTGCTGGCCGACACTGAAGGTGAGACCAGACAACGAACGCCCGGATTGGCTTCTATTCCTGTGGTTGGGAATCTCTTCAAACGCAAACTAACTACCCGTCAGAGTAGCGAGATTCTCTTCTTCATTACCCCGCACATTTACCGGCCAGACTATCAGGGTCGTCCTACTAGTAGTGCGGTCATCAACGGACCACGAACAACCACAATCTCGCAGCCCGTTCCTCTGGGCAACCCACCAAGCAACACGCCGACTCCAACACAGTTGCAGCAACAGCAATCGGCGCCGCAAAATGCACCGGGCACGCTCCTGAGCGCGCCCACACCAAATGTTCCGGCCTCAAACTCACCTAATGCTCGTCCAGGTGCACTAGGCGGACAACGCCCCTAAGGCAGGTCGCTATGTTCAAAGAAACACTTGAAGCCATTATTGAGCGCACCGAGGGAAGCCTCGGTGCACTCATAATGGGTATCGACGGCATTGCAGTGGAGCGGTCGCTTAAACAGGAGGGCCACGAAGCGAATTTGGATGTCGCAGCGGCTGAATTTACGTCCTTACTAAGAAGCGCTCAGCGTGCTGGAAGAGACACTGGTCTTGGCCACCTGCGCGAATTAGTCATCACACTGGATGATGCCATTGTTCTGATGCGCCTGCTTGGGCGGGAATACTTTGTGGTTCTTGCGATAAGTCCTGACGGTAATTTTGGTAGGGCCCGTTTTGAGTTGCGCAAAGCGGAGCTTCAAATGGCCAGCGAGTTTGCTGTCTAGGCAAATTTCAAAGTCTGAAAGCTTGAAGGCTGCTTCTTTGGAAGCGGCCTTCTTTTTTTCCTGATGAATCAAAACGCGAAGTCTCAAGGCAAGCGAACGTAAGGCATGCCTCGAAGAATTATTCTTTGTCTGCGCGCTACCCGCCTGGGATTCACTCGAGGGTTGAAGACAGTTCGAGGATTCGGAATCATTGCTGAGAGGTACGCTGCTTCATTAGCCGTCAAAGACGCAGCGGGCTTGTGAAAGTAATACTGCGCGGCAGCCTCTGCGCCGTAAACACCGTCGCCCCATTCAATAACGTTTAGATAGATTTCCAGAATTCGGCGCTTCGTCAAGTTGCGCTCGAGAAAGATTGTAAGTAGCGCTTCCTGTCCCTTTCGAAAAAAAGATCGGCGCGACGACAGATAAAGGTTCTTGGCGAGCTGCTGCGAGATTGTTGAGGCTCCCCGTTTGAAGTCAGGGAGGTTTGGCAGCCAGTCGTCATTTTCACCTTCCTTCTTTGCTTCTTTTGCGGCTTCAAGAAATCCCTGGTCCCATGCCTTCTGAATGGCCTTGTAGTCAAAGCCGTTGTGAGTTGCGAAATTTGTATCTTCTCCTGCCAAGACGGCCCGTTGTAAGTTTGAAGAAATCTGATCGAGGGGTACCCAGATCTGCATGCGCTTGGGTTGTTCTTCACGAGCCTTTTCTTCAGCGACGCGAGCTTCTATCAGCGATGTTGTTACCGGGTTTTCTGAACGCAGGTGTGATATGCGAATGAACATGATCGCTTCATAAGCAATCAAGCCAATCACCAAGCCGAGGAATACAAGTAAAAGACTCTTAATAATTCTTCGCATTGCTAACAGGCATCTTTTTTGAGGAGGGAATTAGGATGTTGGTAATGAATCATCGAGTGCGTTGCCGGGGGTCCAGGTATTCCCGCAAGCCGTCTCCGATGAAGTTAAAAGCAAGCACAGTGAGCGCGATTGCGATGCCGGGGAATATCAATGCGTGGGGTGCGGCTTGTAGAGTTGAGAGGTCACGAGCCTCTTCGATCATTACGCCCCACGAAGGCGCCGGGGGTGGTACACCGAGTCCTAGAAACGACAAAGACGCCTCAGATAAGACCGCGCCGGCCATTCCCAGACTCGCCTGAACAATCAGTGGCTGAATAGTATTTGGCAATATATGAACGAGCAGGATGCGCGCATCACTAGCGCCAAGTGCTCGAGCAGCCTGAACAAAATCGTATTCGCGGACCTTCAGCACCTGGCCCCGGATCAAACGCGCGTACCCGACCCATCCAATAATGCATAGAGCAAAAATCAGCTTATTCAATCCTGCACCTAAGAAAGCGACCATCGCAATAGCTAAAAGTAGTCCGGGAAAAGCCAGGAACACATTGAACACATAACCGGACACAATTCGATCTACCCAGCCTCCGTAGTAACCCGCAAGTGCCCCCAGCACAGTGCCAGTAACTGCAGAAACCGACACCACTACGATGCCCACCTCAAGCGAAATTCGCGCGCCAAACACAATTCGAGAAAAGATGTCGCGGCCAGTGGCGTCAGTGCCAAAGAAATACTGAGTAGAGGGTGGCAGGTAACGAAGTGAAAGATTTGTGGCGCCTACGTCGTGAGTCGCGATCCAAGGCGCGAAGACGGCGACGATCACCAGGATCGCCACGATAATAAGACCAATGACAGTTAGACGATTCATTTCAATCCTTTAGGAGACTCGAATGCGCGGATCGAGCCACCTGTAAACCATGTCCGTCACCATATTAGCGATGATGTAGGTAATACTAATCACCAGGACACATCCTTGCACCACGCGGTAGTCGCGTTTGCCGATTCCGTCCTCGACCAGCAACAACCCCAAGCCTGGCCAGCCAAAAATCTTTTCAGTAATGATTGCACCGGCAAGAAGTACTCCCAGCTGCAAACCCAGGATTGTAACAACCGGAATGAGTCCGTTCTTCAGGACGTGTTTGTATACCACTTGTGTTTCGCTCAGTCCCTTGGCGCGCGCAGTCCGAACATAGTCTTCGCTCAACTCCTCGATCACCGATGAGCGCACCATGCGAGTTAGTATGGCCGACAGCGCAGCTCCCAAGGTGAACGAAGGCAGAATGAAATCAGTCCAGTCGAACCGGCCCGACGGGGCAAGCCAGCCCAGTTTGACTGCGAACACGTAGACCAACAACGGTCCAATCACAAATCCGGGCAGACTGATCCCAATCAAAGCAATGACCGATGCGACGTTATCGATCCAGGCACCCTTATTTTTTCCCGCAATGACTCCAAGTGGAATAGCGATCATTATAGCTATCAGAAGGGCAGCCAGCGCGAGCTGAATAGTTGCCGGGTAACGCTCCAGTATCAAATCGATAACAGGTCTATCCGTGCGAAAAGATTTGCCCATGTCTCCATGAAGCAATGCAACCCAGTATTCGGTGTAGCGGTTCTCGGCGCCATGCCATTGAAAGTGGCGATGGCCCGCGGGATCCCTGGGAAAGGAAAAGAAAAAGGGAGGGCGATCGAGTCCATGTTTCTCGCGAAACTGCTGAAACTGTTCCGGCGTCGCTTGCTCGCCTAAAACTGAGACAGCCGGATCGCCGGGCACGAGTTCAATTAATAGAGTCACTAACGAAACTACGGTCCAGACGACAAGCAGAAAGATTGCGAAACGCCGCAATCCGCCAAAAAGTTTATACTTGAAAGCTGAACGCACTCAGTGCTGTCTACGAAGAAAGGGATGGAATTCGTGAGGATAGTAACATAGCAATGCTTGGGTTGATGATGTTTGGGTGCAAACAAGAACGCAGCCCGCCAGGAAACCGAAATGATCGCGTGGCCCCGACAACCGCACGGTCGCAATGGTATTCCTGCGGGCTGCGCTCTAATGGTTGCAAGCGATTTCGTTCGCAACCAATCTCGTTAATTTAATGCGGGCGCATTCCGAGATGTAGAGCCGCAATACCTCCACTCAAATTCTGAAAAGTAACCTCCTCAAATCCGGCCCGCCTCATAATAGAAGCGAGTTCGTTCTGATCCGGAAAACTCGAAACCGATTCGGGCAAGTATTGATAAGCGCTCCTCGAACCGCTTATCAAACCTCCAAAAAGCGGCAACACCCTGGTGAAATAAATTCTAAAAACTGAACGTAAAATGGGTGTCGTGGGCTTCGAGAACTCCAGCACAATAAGCCTTCCACCGGGCTTCAGTATTCGCAAAAGTTCAGTGAAGCCGGTTTCCACAGCTGTCAGATTTCGCAATCCGAATGCGATTGTCGCTGCCTCAAAGGAACTATCACGGAAGGGAAGGGAAAGAGCGTCTCCTTCGATCAGTGGAACTTCAAAGCCAAGCTTGGAAGCCTTTGAGTTTGCGATCTGCAACATGGGCCGGCAAAAATCTACGCCGACAATTCGTGCTTCACCAGTTTCAAACAACGTGAATGACAGGTCCCCCGTGCCACACGCGACATCCAGAATCCGAGCCTTGCCTGGAAAGGATGCACGCGCCGAACGAAGAGACGCATACAGGGTTTTCGCGACCCTTCGTCTCCATCTCTTATCTATGTTGACGGATAAGAGATGATTTAAGAGATCATACCTACCGGCAATGGACGCGAACATTTCTCGAACGCGACGCGCTTGCTCAGTTTTAGTTGCGCTCTCTTCGTCAAACACAGTTAACCGAAAGTTAGTGTTGGTATGGTTGCAGGCAGGTTGCGAATGATTTGCGATTATTCAGGCTTAGCAGCCGGTTTAGTTTTGATTTGCGGTTGAGACGTATTTGGATCTGATTTGATCTGCGACTGTGATCCTGTTTTGGGATCGATCTCTCCCATCAACTCGACCTTTATGTAACGCTCGATTTGCGTCTTCACGAGTTCGGAATTGCCGACGACTACTGAAGCAAATACTCCGTCACGAAAAAGGCGCACAGCCACGCGCTGAAGATCATTTTGAGATACCAGGCTGACGGCTCGCACCTGTTCGGCGACGGGTGGAAGGCTGTAGGTATCCATATCCAGCCATCCCTGTGCAATTCCGTCGGGCTTCGCGAGTTCTTTAGTAATACCAGCCATTGTCTCAGTCCGCGCCTCTTCCAATTCCGCTGCCGTAACAGGAGAACTCGCGAGTGACTTGATTACTTCCTGCGCAGTCGCCAGAGCTTTTCCGGCCAGCAGATTATCGACGGTCGAACCCATGACAAACATTCCGGGAAGGGCAAACTTGTCATGTCTTACAAAAACCGGACTGCGCGAGAGTTCGGGCAAGAGCTTCTCCCATCGCTGGCGAGTGACGATGCTTAGAAGTGTTGCTGCCGCGATGTCAGGGTCCCGGCGAGCTAATCCACGTACGGCCAATCTGATCTCAACACTCTGATCGCCTGGCGCATTGATTAGCAGCGCGCGGGGGTTGGGACTTGATGGTTGGCGAAAAGTTGCCGGAATAAGCTGTTCGCTTTTGTGCCAGACACCGAGGAGTTGGCGCAGCGCTCGCATTGCGCGATTGGATTGGACTCCACCGATAACCACGACCGTTGCGTTGTTGGCATTCAGGAAACGCTCGCGAGCAAACAAGAGGTCACTTCTCTCTACGCGCTCGAGAGACTCCACGGTGCCGGTGTAAGGACGGCCGTAGGGAAAATCGCCAAATAGCCGAGTGGCAATGGCCCGGTCAGCCACGAGGCCAGGAGAGATACTAGTTTCCCTTATAACCTTAATGCGCCCCTCGCGAGCCTTGGCGACATTTTCTGGAGTCAGCTGAGAGGTAACCAACGCGGTGCGCAGTATTTCAACCATCCGCTCAAAGTCGCTGGCCCGGCCCTGCATAGTGATCGTCATCGAATCGTAGTCGGTAGTTACACTCAGCCGCCCTTTCATCTCCTCGGTAAAATATTCTCGGGTTGAAGGGTCTGGAAAGAGCAGATCGCCCAGGAGCGCGATGCTTCCTGCTTTGCCCTCCAAATCAAAGGCAGCACCGCTATGTATTCGAAGCTTCACCACCACATCCGGCTCGCCCGGTCGCGGCAAAAGAACTACACGGAGGCCATTCAGAAGCCGATTACGTTCCGGCTCAGAGGGCGCCTGAGCAAATACAAACGATTGAAACGCCACCAGCAGGCAGATGACTAAACCTGATTTTCTTAACAAATCACTGTATTCGAGCACATTCATAGGAGTTGTACGCCCTGAACAACCACCGCTGTTCTAACCGACATTCGAATCATTGTCAGGGGAGCAAAACATCTTAGATGCGCGATATTTGCCCGTCAACCGTTTGGCCTCTAAATGCATCCAACGCCATGGTTTGAACAGTACTAGCCCTTCTCGAAGCGTTTTAGGTGACTAATCTACAACCGGCGAATGGCGCTTTCTGATGTCGGTGTTTGAAATTCGGGCCGCAAACAACGGTAAAAAGTTTGTGGGAAGAGCGTATCTTTTGGCCGTTTGCCGGTAATACTAGTAGGAAGCGATTCCTACAGAATCGAGTGCCGATTGCCAGATAGAAACACAGATGAACTTCTGCTTAGGCGAGCAGGATCTGGCGACCCGGCGGCGTTCCTTCAGGTATACGAACGGCATCGCGACGCGGTTTTCCGCTTTGCTTACAGGCTTTCAGGATCGGTTGAGCTGGCAGAAGACATAACCCACGACAGCTTTTTGAGTTTATTGAAAAAACCAGAGAATTTCATCCCCAGCCGAGCTTCATTGCGCACCTATCTTTTCGCGGCGGCACGGAACCTCTGGCTCAAACAAATTCGCAAGTTTGGTCGAGAGTCGGCGATAGACGACTTGCCGGACGATCAATTGATAGCCGTGAGTAGGGAACCTTTGCGAAGGTTGATGGACAACGAACTGTCTTTGAAGGTACAAGAAGCTGTCTCAAGCCTGCCGCCGTTGCAACGGGAGACGTTGGTTCTTTTTGAATACGAGGGCCTCGCATTAAGCGAGATCGCCAGCCTCGTGGGTACAGATGTAGGAGCGGTAAAAGCTCGGCTACATCGGGCGCGTGAGCGGCTAAGAAATGCGCTTCAACCATATTTGAATAGCAGTCCGGAAATTGTTACTTTGGAGAAGGCTTGAAATGAGCAGCACAATTGAGCCGGAAGGAACTGGAGAGCAGTTTGTTTCTGACGAGGAGCTAAAGAGTTTGCTCGATCGTTGGATCGTCCCGGATCCTTCAGAAAATCTCGATCAGCGAGTAGCAAACAGTTATCATAGGGAGATGGGAAAGGTAGAGTGGGTGTCCGATTCCATGCCATTCCCCCAAAGCCAAAAAGAGGTAGTAACGATGAAGTTTTGTTCCACATGTAGTGAAGAGTTCGCGGACAAATTTAGTTTTTGTCCGGTTGATGGGACTCCCCTAACGGTACCAGTTTCTACGCCAGTCTCAGAACCGGAAATAAACGTCGTTAACTCTACGAACCTCGTTAACTCTACAAATATCACCGAGTCTGCTATGGCCAGCGGCCCGGCCCTGGCTGCTGTCGGCTCGGGCGCTCTTTTCCCGCGTGGCGAATATCATCTGACGTTTATGGATGATGCTGGACTCGTCACCAGGTTGAGCGACGCATTAAGAGAGGTGGCCCACGAATCGGAACTGACCTGGCCTGAGTTTAAGCGCGATCCATTTGGCTTTACCAAGCGAATGGTGGTTGGCTATGGCCAGGCGGGCTGGCGTTTTCTTTCCCAACCGAATGTCGCGACCGGAGTGTTGGCTGCGCTGTTCGTGATGATCACTGCGATATTTTTGGTGATTTGGTTAGACAGGGTGCAGACGGCTCATGATCGAGACCTGGCACGGAATGAAGAACTGATGGCGGATCAGATTATTGAGTTTCCTAATGAAATGCCTACTCCCGATCCGGGTACCGCCGGAACTAATACAGGTAAGGGTGGCGGAAGTAAGCCAAAGCAAGAGAAGCCGGGTGGCGGCGGCGGCGGCGGCCGCGAGGATCCGAAACCGGCGTCGTTCGGTAAAACCCCGCAAGTATCCTTGACGGTTCCTCAGGTTGTCGCACCGGATCCCAAGCCTCCGACGATAAAGAACCCTTCGCTGCCGGTGGCTGCGACTTTGGTCGCCGATCCGATGTTGGTTCCACCTGATGCGCGAGTTCTTCCATACGGTGACTTCAAGTCCAAGAGTACCGATCCCTCTTCGGGTCCAGGCACGGGCAATGGCATTGGAACTGGTAGAGGTGGTGGCATCGGACCCGGCGACGGCGGGGGTATCGGACCAGGCCGCGGCGGAAACATTGGCGGTGGCGATTACCACGAGGGTGGCGGCGGACCCGGCGGTGGCGGTGGTGGCACTGACTACAACAAAGTTTTCAGTGGGAAAGATGTGAGTTCAAAGGCTCGCGTGCTGTCGAAACCGGAACCGCAGTACACCGAAGAAGCGCGGAAGAACCAGATTGTAGGGACCGTGGTGCTACGCGCAGTGTTTACGTCCAGCGGGCAGGTGTCCAACATCCGCGCAGTGTCTGGTCTGCCGTTTGGTTTGACGGAACGCGCAATCGCCGCGGCACGACAGATCAAATTTTCTCCCGCGACCAAAGATGGGCATCCCGTTTCGATGTACATTCAACTTGAATACAACTTCAACCTTTACTAAGCGTTCACTCTTAGTAATTTCAAAGGGCGCTGGTTATTATGCCGGCGCCCTTTTGATTAGAGGCTGAGCATAGGAAAAGATAGGACTCATAAGACCTATTTTCGGACCTATTTTCTGTGCCCACACTCAAACCCTAATCGAGCCGCACCACAAACCGTTTGATCCGCTTCACCCCTTCTTCTAACTGTTCCATCGACGTGGCGTAAGACATTCTAATGTAACCTTCGGCGCCGAACCCCCTGCCATCTGTAACGACGGTCTGTTCCTCGTCCAACAACCACTGAGCAAACTCGGCCGATGTTTCTATCTTGTCACTGAGGCATCCGCGAACGCTTGGGAAGGCGTAAAACGCGCCTTCAGGTTCATTGCAACTGATACCGGGAATCTCGCGCAAAGCGTTAAGCAGCCAGGCTCGCCGCCTGGTATATTCGTTCAACATTTCGCCAACTGATTCTTGTGATCCGTTTAGCGCTTCAACTGCCGCACTCTGCGCTATGGAATTGGGATTGCTCGTCGAGTGGCCCTGAACTTTAAGCATGGCGCGAGTCCATTCGCGAGAAGCAAGCGCATAGCCCACCCGCCAGCCTGTCATCGCATACGTCTTGGAAAACGAACCGGCAATGCAAAGCCGCCCGCGTAACTCAGTGGGCAGACCGGCAGCGCTGAATACCTGGGCGGGTTGATAAACGAAACGCAGATAGCACTCGTCGGAAATCACGTAGAGATTGCGTTCGGCGAGCAACTCCATAATCTTTCGAAACTCGGCCGGCGGAATTACTCGACCTGAAGGGTTGCTGGGTGAGTTAAGGATAATGAGTTTGGTGCGTGGGGTAATTGCACGCTCGACTTGTTCCACCTTCAACAAAAAACCGCTCTCTTCGGTTTCGACAAAAACGGGAATTCCTCCCGCAAAAACTACAACCTCTGGAAACGTCACCCAATAAGGCTTAACTATCAAAGCCTCGTCGCCTGGATTAATAAGACTGACAACTGCGTTGAAGATGGCCTGTTTTCCACCGGAAGTTGCCATCACCTCAGCAGGTTCGTAGTTGGCTGCAAACTCACGCCGATAGAAGTCGATGATTGCTTTCTGAAGTTCTCGCGTACCACCCGTCGGTGTGTATTTCGTCTTTCCAGCACGCATTGCTTCGGTAGCAGCTCGCTTGATGTTATCCGGCGTATCAAAATCCGGCTCGCCCGCCCCAAAGTCGACAACGTTCACGCCCGCCGACCGCAAAGAATCGGCGGCTTGCATGGCGGCAAGCGTCGAAGATGCCTGCATCTTTCCTACGTTGTTGGAGACCTGGAATCGAGAGCTGGCGGGTTTGGTCGTCATTTGCTCTGCGTAGTGTATTGGTTTTACCAGCGAAAACTCGTGCAACGCATCAAAGTTAGCTTGCTGTAACTTTCTCTTTCATTCGTGCCTCAATTAGCGGTGGTACCAGTCCATCGAGTTCTCCACCCAGTAAGAAAACTTCTTTTACCAATCGCGAGCTAACATAAGAATATGTCTCGGCCGGCATCATGAACACGGTTTCAATGTTCGGCTCCAGCCGGCGGTTCATCAGAGCCATCTGTAGTTCATATTCGTAGTCTGAAATTGCTCGAATGCCGCGCACAATTGCGTGGGCTTGCTGGGCGACAGCATAGTGGACCAACAACCCCTCGAAATCGTCCACCCGGAGTATGCACTGGCCATGAGCAATATCTTGCAACACTTCCTGAAGCATTCCACGACGCTCTTCGATCGAGAAGAAAGGTTGTTTGTCGGGATTCACCAGAATGGCAATGATGATTTCGTCAAAGAGTTTGCAGCCACGCTCGATGATGTCCAGGTGGCCGTTGGTGACTGGATCGAATGAGCCGGGATAGATTGCGCGTCGCATTGGATAGGATGGTAAATGGTAAACGGCAAATGGTAAACAGAGAAACAGCTCGCTGTAACGCAATCTGTTAGATTGAGATGATCGTGACCTATCAACTATGTGACACCATCCTTCGCAAACTATCAGTTTGCGGTACACCCTCCCTAAGAAAAGCTGATTGATAAACGAGATGAAAAGGAGTATGAAGGGGACATCTCTCAGCGCGTTTTTTCGAGCAGTGTTTTAATTAGAAGTTAACCTTGAGGTTCTGAGGTTTAAGATCGAAGAGCGCTGAAGGTTCTCTGTTGTTTTCTGGCTCACGATATGCATTTCTCACGTCCACCATGGGAGAATCCGAAATGGCAAAACAGAAGAAAGGTGTTACTCGCAGACGCTTCCTCGAGCAAGTCGGTTTGGCAGGAGGGTCGGCGGCACTGTACGAAACGATGACCGCGCTCGGACTGATTAACCTTCCCGAAGCATGGGCGGGTCCACCGGAACTTCCGCCAAGCTCCGGCACCGGCAAATCAGCGATTATCCTCGGCGCTGGCATCGCCGGGCTGACCGCTGCTTATGAACTGACACGCGCGAACTACGACTGCAAAATTATTGAGTTGACTGAGCGGGCTGGTGGACGCAACCACACAGCCCGACGCGGCACCGTACTCAAAGAGGTAAATGAGGACGGAGTTCAGACCGAACAGGTGTGCAACTTCGACGAGGGCCTTTATTTGAATCTCGGCCCGGGACGTCTGCCCTACCATCACCGCCGGGCGCTTCACTACTGTCATGAGTTAGGCGTAGCGCTTGAAGTCTACGTAATGGAGACGATGGCTAATCTATTCCAGAGCGATAGCGCTTTCGGCGGCAAGGCGCAAATCAAGCGGCGTATCGCCAACGACATGCAGGGTTACATTGCTGAAATGTTGGCTAAGGCTGTGAACCAGAACGCCCTCAACGCAGAGCTGGACGCGGCCGACCGTGACAACCTTCTCTGTCTCTTAAAGAATTTCGGCGACCTCGGCCAGAACGAGCTGTGCAATAAGTGCGGCCAGAACAAGTGCAACAAATGCAATTCGAGTTGTGATGCCTGCATAACCTGCAGTAAACAGTGCATAACGTGCTTCCGCTATTCCGGCTCGACTCGCGACGGTTGCGAGATAACTGTGCAACAACCCTGCGAACCCGGACCGACGCTTAACTTGAAGGAGCTTCTCAGGTCCGAATTCTGGCGCTTCCGCTTTTACCAGTCGTTCGAATACGAATGGCAGCCGACACTTTTTCAGCCTGTCGGTGGCATGGATAAGATCGTTGACGGCTTTGTAAGCAAGATCGGCTCGCTCATTCAATACGAGACTAAAGTGCTGAACATAGAGATTAGTAATGACGGCGTCGCGGTCGTTGTCGAAAACCGAGGAGCGCGCAGCACTATTAAAGCGGACTACTGCATCAGCAACATCCCACTACCGCTGCTCAAGAAAATTGACAATAATTTCGATCCCATATTCTGCGATGCCGTTGAGCGGTGTAAGTATGATCCAACCTGCAAACTCGGCTGGCAGGCCAATGATCGCTTCTGGGAAAACGATAAGAATCAGATCTACGGCGGCATAAGTTACACGGACGATCCTATTACGCAGATGTGGTATCCGTCGTATGACTACTTCACGAAGAACGGGACGCTGACCGGCGTCTATAACTACGATGACAATGCCAAAGCCTTCGGTAAAATGAGCCTTGAGGAGCGCATCAAAACAGCGCGACAAGGCGCTGTCAAGTTTCATCCGGAATTTGCTGACACGCGACTGGTCCCCTCGGATAGAGCTATCTCCATCGCCTGGCAAAATATTCCGAATGAAGGCGGCGGCTGGGCCGCGTGGGACCCGAATAGCACAGCTGACGCGAAGGCTTATTCACGCTTGTTGGCTCCGGATCGACGGTTCTTTGTCGTCGGCGATCAGGTTTCCCAACTGCCTGGGTGGCAGGAGGGAGCGATGATGTCTGCGCAACACGTCGTCGAACAAATCGGAGGCAGAAGAGTGCTTACCGTGCCGCAGATCAGGCGTGCGCCGAATACACGCCGTTTGATTCAAGGGCGTAGTTAAGTACCGTGTGTCGGTGGTTGGTTTCGAGGAATCCGTACGATACGGATTCCGCCGAGCGGAACGCAGGCATCCCTGCCTGCTGCTTTTCGCGGAACACGCGCGCTGAAGAAAAAGCTAACTTTCGAGTGACGCATCGTCGGCAGGCAGGGATGCCTGCGCTCCTGGTTGGCCGCGGCTCAACTGCCAATATCACATGCAAGAGTTGTTGTAACTTTTCAGAAGACACTCGCTTTGCTCCCGCGTTGCCGGCATCCGTCGACGGTAGTAACATAAGCAACAACCAAGGGAGTTATTATGGTTCAAACGATCCCGCCACC
>Ga0137394_10001088_pt1 | contig 19562 bp, 13 predicted proteins | sample czobulk116metaG_FD_108278 | JGI IMG/M metagenome (GOLD analysis project Ga0137394, IMG submission 108278) | Vadose zone soil microbial communities from Angelo Coast Range Reserve, California, USA - czobulk1.16 metaG | ecosystem: Environmental > Terrestrial > Soil > Vadose zone | place: USA...
ATGGGGCCGATCTATACGCTGATCTTTGCAGTGCTCTTCAAACTGGAAAAAGCCACCTGGCGAAAAGCGCTGGGCATGACCATCGCTTTCGCGGGGATTGCCGTACTGGCATCGGAAAACGGTATTTCCGCGCATTCACCATCCGTGCTGGGCGACGCCATCACCATGACGGGCTCGATCGGTTTCGCGATGTACGTTGTGCTTGGCAAACGGCTGGCGGGCCGCTACGACCCCTTGACCATGACGGCCTTCACCCACTATGCAGGGGCGCTAATTGTCCTGCCGGTGGCGATCTATCGAGCTGTTACGCTCGGCTCTGTGGAGCGCTGGCACGCCATCGCCTGGACCGGCTGGGCGGCTGTGCTCTACATGGCGATCTTCAGCTCCGCGGTTGCCTATGTTTTTTACTTCTGGTTGCTGCGCTTTCTCGAAGCCTCGCAATTGAGCGCTTTCTCTTATCTCCTCCCTGTCGTCGCAACGATCCTCGGAATTCTCTTGCTCGGAGAAAAAGGCTCGTGGATTCAGGTGCTCGGGGGGATCATGGCCCTTGGCGGCGTCTACGGGATTGAGTCAGGCCGGACATCCATATCGGGCTGAAGTTCTGCGCACCACCCCAGTAACCATTAAGCCCACCCATGAGCTGGGTCTCATTGCGATGTTAGAGAAGCGTCGTTAACATCACTGTTAAGTAATTTTTATTGGAAAATACCATGAGGAACTCGTCCACATCCTTCAGGGCGCGGCCCATTCGGCGCGTCTTGACCACAAACACCATCGCCTTCCTGCTTTCGTTCGCGGGATCGGCTCAGGAGAGCTGGGCCGGGGCCGCGCAAAGCCATCAGAATCCTCCCGCGAATTTAAAGAAGCTGAGTTTAGAACAGCTCGGTAACGTCGAGGTGACGACTGCCTCCAAGGAGCCAGAACAGGTCTGGCGGACGCCGGCGGCGATCTATGTGATCACTCAGGAGGACATACGGCGGTCCGGGGCCACAAGCATCGCTGAGGTCTTGCGGCTCGCCCCCGGATTGCAAGTGGCACGAACCGATGCGGACCACTGGGCTGTGGGGGTACGCGGATTGGGGGGCCAGTTCTCGAAGTCGCTCCTGGTGCTGATTGACGGTCGAAGCGTCTATTCGCCGCTCTTTGCTGGCGTGTATTGGCAGGTCCAGGACACCTTGCTTGAAGACATCGAGCGAATCGAAGTGATTCGAGGCCCCGGCGGAACGATCTGGGGCGCGAACGCAGTCAATGGCATCATAGACATCATCACCAAAAACACGAAAGATACTCACGGAACGCTCGTGTCCATGAGCGGAGGGAATGTCGATCAGGGCATCGGTGAAGTTCGCATGGGAGGCACAAACGGCAAAGGCTTCGACTACCGAGTGTATGGCAAAGGCTTCCTCCGGGGGCCGGAGTTCCATCCCGATCGATCCAACTTCGACCACTGGAAAACGGGCCAACTTGGCTTCCGCTTGGATTCGAACCTGAACACTCGCGATGCGCTCACGGTGCAGGGTGACATCTATCAGGGGCTCGATGGGGAAAGGGTGGCCATCTCCCTCTATACTCCACCGTCCAGGGAAGTGTTCAACGGGCCTCATGACGTCGGCGGCGGCAATATCCTGGGACGCTGGCGCCGGCAATTTAGCAAGGATTCCGACATTCAGATTCAAGGTTATTATGATCGGACTTCGCGATATAGCCCCCAGCTCGACGAAATTCGTAACACCTTCGACATCGATCTGCTCTACCACGTTACCCCGAGAGGCGGTCAGAACGTGCTGATGGGAATAGGCGGCCGATGGAGTCCGGATGAGATCGTTCAGAAATTCGCCACGCTCGACTTCCAACCACATAGTGAAACGGACAGCATTTATAGCGGGTTCCTTCAAGACCAGATCACCGTCGTCCCAGACAAGCTAGCCCTGAGCCTGGGTTCGAAGTTCGAACACAATAACTACTCCGGTTTCGAAATCCAACCCAACGTGCGGCTGCTCTGGACGCCAACGCCGCAGCAAACCTTCTGGGCAGCGGTTACCAGAGCCGTTCGAACGCCTTCGCGTCTGGATCAAGACCTGCAACTTACACTTCTATTGCAGCAGGCCAACCCGACGATTTATCTGCGCGTTCTCGGAAGCAAGAACTTTTCCTCGGAACAATTACTCGGCACGGAAGTCGGGTATCGCACTCTAATAGCCAAGAAATTGTACGTGGACCTCGCTGTCTTCCAAAATGCTTACGAGGATCTCTACGGATATGGCAAAGGCACGATACTTGTAGAGAATTCGCCCCCGCCGCCGCACGTGGTTTTTCAGCTACCGCTGGCTAATGCCTTGAAGGGTGACACAACAGGGTTTGAAATGGCCCCGAATTGGAAGCCTGTGGAATGGTGGGAACTGAAGGGATCCTATTCCTACCTGCATCTTTACGTTCGCGACAAGGCCGGCTTCACCGACAACCTAAATACGGTTTCCGACAACGGTTCCAGCCCTCACCACCAAGTCGTCATGCAATCCCTATTTAGCTTTCCCAAGAGATTTGAGTTTGACGCGACTTATCGTTATGTCAGCGCTCTTCCCGCCCAATTGGTAAACGCATACGGGACTGCGGACGTTCGATTCGCCTGGCACCCGGTGCCGAGTTGGGAATTGTCCATTGTCGGACAGAATCTGTTGCAACCGCATCACGCAGAATTCGGGAGCGACGTGGACACCATTGTCGGGATCAAGAGAAGCGCATACGCAAAAGTTGTTTGGAGAAGGTGACGGGAACACCCCCATGTATCGCGCCAACCAGACATTCGGCCGCCGAGCAAAGATCCAGCGCCACGTGTGTCCAGCTTCTCGATGCAGGGTTCTCCAATTCCTGACACTGATCATCGCTTGGGTGCTCTTTATGGCGACTGATCTGCCAGCTCAACAGCCAAAGCCGGGTGAATACCAGGTTAAGGCCGCATATCTCTACAACTTTGGCAGGTTCGTCAAATGGCCGGCTGGAGTCGCGGCCGGCAAGGGCGACTCCTTCGCTGTTTGTGTGCTCGGCCAAGATCCGTTCGGCATGATTCTCGATTCAACTCTTGCAGGCGAAGCCCTGGACGGAAAACCTGTGGTGATTCGGCGGATCGCAAGATCACAAGACGCCGCGGATTGCCGAATCCTGTTCGTCAGTTCGACAGAAGAACACCATTTGAAGGAGATCCTAGCGGCCATTGATCAAGCGGGCGTTCTTACGGTTAGCGATATACCTGGCTTCTCGCGGCGAGGCGGCATCATCCAGTTCATCGCGGAAGGCGACCGAGTCCGTTTCGAGATCAACCTGGCGAGCGCCGAGAGTGCCCGTCTGGTCCTGAGCTCGGAACTGCTAAAAGTGGCGGCCGCCGTTCGAAGAAGTCCTCAGTCTGGAGACTGACTCACATGCTCAAGGCCCAAGCCCATTCCATCTCCCGGAAACTCACGTGGATGAACATGCTGGTCAGCAGTGCGGCCCTCCTGTTGGCATGTGCGGCGTTTATTGCGTATGACATGGTCACTTTCCGAGAGACCAAGGTGTTGAATCTCTCCACGCAGGCTCAGATCATCGGCTCCAACACCGTTTCCGCGCTGCTGTTCGGGGACCCACAGTCGGCGGAAAATACCTTGTCGGCCTTGAAGGCTGCTCCCAATATCCTGTCCGCTGGCATCTACACTCCCGATGGGAGGCTTTTCGCCTCCTACTTGCGCGATCCAGCCGGCCAGATCCCGGCGCTTCCCTCAATGCCCTCAGGGCAGACAGAAATCCATTGGCTCAAAAACAAGGAGATAGTACTGGTCCGCTCGATTGTGTTTCAAGGAAAGCCAACCGGAACGGTGTATATCCGATCCGATGTGGAGGAGTTGCATCGGCGCTTGAAGCGATACGCTGGCATTGCGGCCATGGTTCTGTCGGCGTGCCTGATGGCGGCGCTTCTCATCTCATCAGTATTCCGGAAAGCCCTCGCAGACCCCATCGTGCGCTTGGCAGAAGTTGCCAGAGTCGTTTCTCGCGATAAGAACTATTCCGTCCGTGCAACCCCGACCCGCAGTCCAGGCGAATTAGCTATCTTGATCGATGCTTTCAACGAAATGTTGGCGCAGATCCAACAGAGCGAGAGAGCCTTGCGAATGGCTCATGATGAACTCGAGCAACGCGTCCGGGAACGCACTGCGGAGCTTGAAGCAGCCAAGAAGGAAGTTGAAGAGTTCTCTCATTCCATCCTACTTGCGAAGGAGGAAGTTGAGCGTGGCAGCAAGTTCAAAGACCAGTTCCTCTCAACGATGAGTCACGAATTGCGCACGCCGCTCAATGCCGTCCTGGGCTTCTCCGACCTGCTCGCCGATGAACGCTACGGACCGCTCAACGAGCGGCAGCAGCGTTACGTCAGCCATATCCACACCGGTGGAAAGCATCTGCTGAGTCTTATCAGCGACATTCTGGACTTGTCCAAGATTGAAGCCGGCCGTATGGAGTTGGCCATCGAGAGCCTGCGCGTGGAAACCGTATTTGGTGAAGTGCTCAGCGCCATGCAACCACTGGCAGATAAGAAGTCGCAGGAAATGACTAAGAGCGTCGAGGCCGGCCTGTCCGTTCGCGCCGATTCCACCAGGTTCAAGCAAGTGCTCATGAACCTTCTCGGCAACGCCATCAAGTTCACTCCGAGCGGCGGACGGATTGGGGTCGCCGCGCGTTTAGTCGAAGACCGCGTTCGGGTGGATGTGCGGGATAATGGTCCGGGGATTCCTCCGGAGGAGCAAAAGCGAATCTTCGAAGCCTTTTATCGCCTTCGAGAATCCGGTAAGAAGACCGAAGGAACAGGCCTCGGCCTGGCCATCACCCATCGCTTGGTCGAACTGCACGGCGGGGAGCTGAGTCTTGATAGTGAGATTGGCCAGGGAAGTTGCTTCCATTTCTGCTTGCCCGTTGCTGCCGGTAGGCGGGAACCGCCTTCCGCGAAAATCGAGTTATGCCAAAGATCTGCCGTACCCGCGCGAATTCTTGTGATTGAAGATGACCGGGCGGCAGCGCAGCTCATTCAATCGCAGCTGACCTCCGCCGGGTACGAGGCGATCCTATGTGATAGGCCACAAGATGCCTTGGAGATGGCGACGGAATTTCGGCCAAGCGCTATCACGCTGGATATCGTGATGAAGCCGAAGAATGGCTGGGAAATATTGACGCAGCTGAAACGGGACCCGCGCACTGCACAGATCCCTATCATCGTCGTCTCAATTGTCGACCATCCCAGCATGGGAGCATTGCTCGGCGCCGACGAATATCTCGTCAAACCAGTGGACCGGGCTACTCTCCTGGCCGCAATTGAACGCCGCGTAAATAGTCGGCCCGCATCTGCCTCGGCACGGCCCATCTTGATAGTCGAAGATGACACCCCTGCACGGGAATTCATCGCTGAAATGCTCACCGCGAGGGGTTACGCCGTGACGGCCGTCGCAGATGGTGCTCAGGCCCGAGCCCAGGTGGCCTCTTCTTTGCCTGATCTGGTGATCCTCGATTTGGTGCTGCCCGAAGTAAGCGGCTTTGAACTGCTGGGCGAGTGGCGTGCCAGCCCTCGTACCGCCGACCTTCCCGTATTCATCCTGACCAGCATGGACCTAACCAAAGAAGAGCAGAGCTACCTTCGTGCGCATGCAGAATCGTTGTTTCGCAAACAGGAGCCGTGGCAGGAAGAGTTGCTCAAACAACTGGAGCGCGCCGTGTTGTTAGCTACACCGGAGAAAGTGTGAAAAATCGCATCTTGGTCGTGGAAGACAACCCGCTGAATCGTGAGTTGCTGTGTGACTGGCTGGAAGCGGAAGGGCACGAAGTCCTAAGCGCCGAGGATTTAGCCACTGCGCGTCGCCTGCTCACAAACCAACAACCCGAAGCTGTCCTACTCGATGTCCAGCTTGGCCATGAGGATGGTCTTTCTCTGGCGGCGTGGATGCGGCAACAGCCGAACCTGTGTCGTATTCCTGTGATTGCGGTGACGGCCCACGCCCTGGTGACAGAGCAGCAGCGTTTCCTGCAGGCAGGTTGCAACGCCTGCGTTTCCAAACCTGTGAATTTCAAGATGCTCAGTGAAGAGCTGGAACGGTGGCTAGCCCCCTTCGGAGAGCTGCCCTCCACCCGGTAGAGCATATTGCCCTGAGCCCAAGAAGGGCCGGGCGCTCCCTATAGCGTCGCGAGTCCGGCTGGTAGCGCATTCTTCACTTTGATGAAAGAATAGCCTGCGGTCGTTCCATTCCACAATTCATCGGGCGGCAGGAAGGCGAGCCCTCGAGGAGGCAAGACTTTGCCAGGCACTCCTTTGCGAAACGGTGGCCCGGCGGCGCGCATCGCGGTGATCCCCGGCGACGGCATCGGGGCGGAGGTTACCCCGCAAGCCGTGAAGGTCCTAAAAGCCGTGGCCGCAGCTGTCCGGCGGCCCTTGGAATTTGTCGAATTCGACTGGAGCGCGGACAAGTATCTGCGCGAGGGCGTTTCACTGCCACCGGGTGCGGTCGAGATGCTCCGCGACGAGTTCGACGCCATCCTCTTTGGGGCCTTGGGTGATCCCCGCTTGCCTTCGAACCAGCATGCGGCCGACATTCTGCTGGGGCTGCGCTTCAAGCTTGATCTCTACGTCAACGCTCGCCCAGTGGAACTCCTCCACGACCGGCTCACGCCGTTGCGCGACCGCACCGAAAAAGACATTCGCCTGATGGTCTTCCGCGAGAACACCGAGGGCCTCTACGTCGGCGTTGGCGGGTTCTTCAAGAAAGGCACGCCAGACGAGATTGCCGTCCAGGAAGACGTAAACTCTCGCAAAGGCGTCGAGCGCATTATCCGCTATGCCTTCGAATACGCCCGCCAGCACGGCCTAAAGCGCGTCTGCATGAGTGACAAATCCAACGCCATGACCTTTGCGCACGACCTCTGGCAGAGAGTCTTCAAAGAAGTCCGTCAGGAATACACGGAAATCGATTCCCGACATCTGTACATCGACACTCTGGCGATGGAGATTGTTCGCGACCCTAGCCAATTCGACGTCATCGTCACCTGCAATCTTTTCGGAGACATCATCAGCGACCTGGGTGCACAACTGGCGGGTGGTCTCGGCCTCGCGCCGTCGGGAAACATTCACCCGGGGAGAACCTCGCTCTTCGAACCGGTGCACGGCTCCGCCCCCAACATAGCCGGAAAGAGCATCGCCAACCCGCTCGGCTGCGTCCTCACTTCCGCCATGATGCTGGAATTTCTCGATTGGAAGCCGGAGGCCGCCGCTCTACGCACCGCTGTTCGGGCGGCGCTGCGCGAGAACTATGTGACAGCCGATCTCGGCGGCAAGAAACGTACTACAGAAGTGGGCGATTGGCTCGCCATCAAATCCGTCGAAGCCCTCGCCCGAGCGGCAGTAGATCTCTAGTCTGCCTCTTCGAGTGCTGGCGACTTCGCTGCGGCTCTTACGTTGTCCCGCGCATGCATTTCAAATATCAACCTAAAGTAATACTTGAACTACCCCACATGCGCGCCTCTACTAACGCCGCCTAGCCAGCGTCGTCAGCAGCATCCCCAACAGGAACCCTCCGATGTGCGCCCACCAGGCCACTCCCCCAGAGGCGCCGCGCCCCAGGGCGTCGATCCCTGCGAGAAACTGCATGACGTACCACAAGCCCAGAAAGATTGCCGCAGGGACCGGCAACGGAAAGATAAAAACCAGTGTAAGAATTCGCGCGCGGGGATAGAGCAATATGTAAGCGCCCATCACACCGGATATGGCGCCACTCGCACCCACGGCCGGCAAATTGGAGTGCAGATTGAATAGCACATGCAGCAGACCCGCCCCGACGCCACAGACAAGATAGAAGAAGAAATAGGGAATGTGCCCGAAGAAATCTTCGACGTTGTCACCGAAGATCCAGAGAAAGAGCATGTTTCCGGCGAGGTGCAGGAAGCCGGAATGGAGAAACATACTGGTAACCAGCGGCACGAAGGAGACTTCAAAGCTGGCGTGTCCCGCCAGAAAAGCCGGGAAGCGAGCAGGAACCGTGGAGTACGCTAGGAGCAGGGCCTCGTAGGCCCGGCGGGGGAGTGTGACCTCAAGGCCCAACTCGTAAATAAACAGAGCGATGTTGGCAAGGATCAAAGTGATATTGACGAAGGGATAGGTACGCGAGGGGTTGACGTCCTTGAGCGGGATGAACATCGGCAGCGGCCCGCAGCAGAGTAGCGAAACGCGCGCCAAATGAAAAGGGCGGGGCAACGATTTCGGAGTGTCCGATAATGTAGGGGTGGTACGTGGCTAGTTAACAGAACATATTCTTCTTCGTAATTGCCTTGATCCGCTGCCTTTATCTCGCCCCCCAGGAAAAAATCTTCTGATTCAAAGCGGACCATGCTCAATTCCGCCAAGTTCGATGGCATAGTTTTCTGCGAAATTTCCACGGGAATATTGCACGAAGAGTGCGCGTGTGGTAATTACAATAGTTCTGCGTGTGCGCGCGTTTCGGACGATGTACGGCAGTTGGTCCGGCGCAGCGTCGGCGCGCCGACTGCTCATGCCTGCGCGGGAAACGGAAGCCATCATTCTGAAAACATTTCCCCTGGGCGAAGCAGACCGCCTGGTGAGCTTTCTTGGACGTTCGTCGGGGCGGTTGCGCGGGGTAGCCGCTGGTGCGCGCCTGCTGAAGAACCGCTACGGCTCGACGCTAGAGGTTCTCTCTCACGTCCAGATTTGGTACGTCGAGAAGGAAACCCGCGATCTGGTGCGCATCCAGCAGGCCGAATTGCTCGAGTCCTTTCACAAGGCCCAAAGCGATTATGGTCTGAGCACCGGGCTCGCGGTGATCAGCGAGGTCTCGGAGCTTATCCTGCCGGAGCATGAAGTCTCCGAGCCCATGTTCCGGCTGATCCTGCTGGCTGCCCGCGAAATCGAGCGCACCGGCGATTGGAAATTGCCGGTGAGCTACTTCGCCTTCTGGACCGTGCGGCTGGGCGGGTGGCTGCCGCGTTTTGACCGCTGCGTTGCTTGCGGCACGCCGTTCGGCTCGAAGCCGGCTGGTTACGACGCGCATCAGTCCGGCCTTTTTTGCGAGAAGTGCCGCCGCTCCGGAATGAAGCTGCTGCACCTCGAGGCGCGGAATCTAGCTGAGCGCTTTGCTAGCGAGCGGCTGGATCGCATCGAGTTTGCTACGTCCATCGAACCGGGCGCCAGGGAATTGCGCGGAGCCGGGTTGACCTGGATCGAGCACTATCTCGAGCGTCGGCTAATGACGCGCGAGCTCTTGGAGACCACTTGAAAGCTAAAGTAAAACTTGAGAGCAGATCGAAGGGCCTCGCCTTTCAGGATTTGATTTTGCAACTCTCGCAGTTTTGGGTAAAGCAGGGCTGCGTACTTCAGCAGCCCTATGACGTGGAAGTCGGCGCCGGCACGATGCACCCGGAGACCTTCCTGCGCGTGCTCGGCCCGCATGCCTATCGCGTCGGATATGTTCAGCCCAGTCGTCGGCCCGCCGACGGCCGCTACGGCGAAAATCCCAATCGCCTTTACAAGCATTCCCAATTTCAAGTCATCCTCAAACCCTCTCCCGTCGATGTGCAGGACGCCTACTTGAAGAGCCTCGGTGCCATCGGCATCAACCTCAAGGAGCACGACATTCGCTTTGAAGAGGACAATTGGGAATCACCGACCCTCGGCGCGTGGGGCATCGGATGGCAAGTTTTGCTCGACGGTCTCGAGATTACGCAGTTCACCTACTTCCAACAGAGCGGCGGCATCGACCTCGATCCCATCTCTGTCGAACTCACCTACGGCCTCGAGCGCATTTGCGCGTTTCTCCAGGGTGTGGAGAGCGTCTACGACCTGCGCTGGTCCGCGGACAAGACTTACGGCGACATTCGCTTGATGGAGGAGCAGCAGTTTTCCGAATACAGTTTTGATCGCAGCGATGCGCCTTCCATTCGCTCCGAATTCGAATTGCACGAGAAGCAGGCCAAGGAACTCCTCGATGGATTCAAAGGACGGGAAGGGAAGGACCGCGTTCGTTACCCGCTGCTTGCTGCTTACGACCATTGCCTCAAGTGTTCGCACCTCTTCAACCTGATGGACGCGCGCGGCGTAATCTCCACCACCGAGCGTGCCGCGCTCATGGCCCGCGTGCGCACCCTGGCATGCCGCACCGCCACAGCCTATTTGTCACAGATCGGCGGCGCACCGCACCGTGAGGTGCGGGCATGAAGGGATCCGCTCAAGAAAAGCGCATCGAGCTCCTCTTCGAAGTCGGTTGTGAGGAGATCCCCGCCGGAATGCTTGCGAAGGCCGAAGAGGAACTCCGGACGAACATCGAGAAACTTCTCACCGCCGAAAATCTTTTTGATGGCGTAACGGTGGAGACCTTCGGCGGGCCCCGTCGGCTGACCGCCTGGGTGCGCGGGCTTCTTTCGAAGCAGGCTGACGTGGAGACCGAAGTAACCGGCCCGCCGAAGTCCGTGGCCCACGATTCCGTCGGCGCGCCGACACGCGCGGCGCAGAGCTTCGCCGAGAAGCAGCGCGTCCACGTCAACGACCTCCACCTCGTTCAGACACCCAAGGGTGAGTACCTTGCTGCTAAACAGATCAAGCTCGGCAGAACTGCGGAACAAATTCTGATAAGCGTTCTCCCCCGCACCGTGCACGATCTGACCTGGCCGCGCTCCATGACTTGGACCGGCCTCGATGGCGCGCGCTTCATTCGCCCGATCCGCTGGATCGTCGCCGTGCTCGACGGCAAGCCTCTGAAACTCTCCGTCGCCGGCATCGTCGCCGGTCGCACAACTCGCGGCCATCGCTTCCTCGGTTCGAGCGCCATTCACGTCAGCAACTTCTTGGACTATGAGAAACGGCTCCAGCAAAACGGCGTCATCATTCGCCCCGCCAAACGCCAGGAGAAAATTGCGGTGGAACTCGAAGCTCATGCCAAGCGGGGAAGCTACCGCATCCACGAAGACGCCTCGCTTCGAATGCTGGTGGCCTATCTCAACGAATACCCGACCGTGATCCAAGGTGATTTCGATCCGGCCTTTCTAAGCCTTCCGGACGAAATCCTTGTCACCGTCATGCGCGACCACCAGAAGTATTTCGCAGTGGAAAAGAAAAACGGTGAACTGGCTCCGCACTTCCTGGCGGTCATCAATGTGAGCAAGGACTCAAAAGGTGTGATCCGCGCCGGCCACGAACGCGTCCTTCGTGCGCGGTTCGCCGACGCACAATTCTTCTGGCAGGCCGATCAGAAATGTCGGCTCGCCGACTATTTGCCGAAGCTGGAGCGCGTTACCTACGAGTCGCGTCTCGGCAGTTATCGCGACAAGGTCGAACGCATCCGCTCCATCGCCCGCTGGTTCACCGAACAGTGGTTCAACCTTGGTATGCACCACGCCCACGTCGCGGAAGCCGACCGCGCTGCCGAACTCGCCAAGTGTGACCTGGCCACCGAAATGGTTCGCGAATTCACCGAGCTTCAGGGCATCGTCGGCGGTCTCTACGCGCGCGCTCAGGGGGAATCCGATGAAATTGCCGACGCTGTCTACGATCACTACCGTCCCGTCGGGCTTGAAGATCCCCTCCCGCGCAATCTGACCGGGTGCGCCGTCGCCCTCGCGGACAAGCTCGATTCCGTCGTTGGCTGCTTTGCCGTGGGAGTGGTGCCCACCGGATCGAGCGATCCCTATGCGTTGCGTCGCGCCACGCTAGGAATCGTCAAGATCATTCTGGAGAAGAAGCTCCCTGTCTCGCTCTCCCTGGCCATTGGAGCCGCTGCAAAGGCGCTTCTCACTCACAAGCCCAAGCGCGGCGTAACACCGGACCAGGAGACTCAGATCCTGGACTTCATTCTCGATCGCGCCAAGTTTGTTTTTCGCGAACGGGAAGGCTTCGGCTACGACGAAGTCAGCGCCGTTTTTCGTGCGGGGGCCGATGACCTGGTGGACGCCCAGAAGCGTCTGGTTGCGCTGAAGGCCATCCGCAAGTCCAAAAACTTCGAGCCGCTCGCCGTCTCCTTCAAGCGCATTCGCAAGATCCTGGAAAAGGCCAACGTGGCCCCGGGCGATGCTCGGCACGTGAATCCCGAGCTGTTTGAAAGCGCCCCCGAACGCGAGCTTCATTCTGCCGTTCGTGAGGCCGCCGCAAAAGTACAAACGCAGAAGCGCGCCGGGAAGTATCAGGAAGCTTTGGAGACCATTGCCGGTCTTCGAAAAGTCGTCGATCAATTTTTCGACGGGGTCATGGTGATGGCGGAAAACGAAGCAGTTCGCAACAATCGTTTGACTTTGCTCGCAGCATTGCTCCGCGAGTTTACAACCGTAGCCGACTTTTCTGAAATTGGCGGTGAAGAGCGGCGCTGAGCGGTCTCAAGTTTTACTTGAAGTTCTATAAGTCGGCGGGCCGACAGTTTTTTTCGGCCGCCATCGCAGAACGGTGGCAACGGCAAGAGTTCCACAACTCAAAAAGGACAAGCGAGGCGTACAGTGAAAAAATGGGTGTATTTCTTCGGTGCTGGCAAAGCGGAAGGTGATGGAACATGGCGCGACCTCCTCGGCGGTAAAGGTGCCGGTCTGGCCGAGATGACCAGGATCGGCTTGCCGGTGCCCGCTGGCTTCACCATCTCCACGGAAGCGTGCGATTACTTTTACAAGCACGACAAGAAATATCCTCCGGAGCTGAACAAGCAGGTCACCGATAACGTCAGAAAGCTCGAGCGCATCACGAAGAAGAAACTTGGCGACCCGAAGAACCCTCTCCTCGTCAGCGTGCGTTCCGGCTCCGCCCGCTCCATGCCCGGAATGATGGAAACCATTCTCAATCTCGGCCTCAACGACCGCTCCGTCGAAGGCCTTGCCTCCGTGACCAGGAACGAGCGCTTCGCTTACGACGCCTACCGGCGCTTCGTGCAGATGTATTCGACCGTCGTTATGGGCATGTCAAAGGAGGATCTCGAACATCGTCTCCGCGCCATGAAAGACCGGCTGGGCGTCAAGGAAGATACTGCCGTGCCCGCGAGCGGCTGGAAGGAATTGGTGGCGGAATACAAAGCGTACTTCCGCAAAGAATCCGGGAAGGATTTTCCGGACGATCCGATCGACCAGCTTTGGGGGGCCATCGGCGCCGTCTTTGGCTCCTGGATGGCGGAGAAGGCCGTTACCTATCGCCGCGTCGAGAAAATCACCGGCCTCCTCGGCACGGCTGTCAACGTCGTCCAAATGGTCTTCGGAAATACGGGCGACACTTCCGGCACCGGAGTCTGCTTCACGCGCGATCCAAGTTCCGGCGAGAAAGTCTTCTACGGCGACTTCCTTGTGAATGCTCAGGGAGAAGACGTCGTAGCCGGCATTCGAACTCCCATGCCTTTGCATGAAATGCAAAAGATTATGCCCCGGGTTTACGCACAGCTTGAGAAAGTTCGAGTAAGACTTGAGAAACACTATCGCGACATGCAGGACATGGAATTCACCGTCGAGGACGGCAAGCTCTACATGCTCCAGACGCGCACGGGCAAGCGCACCCCTGCCGCGGCCTTTCGAATCGCCGTGGACATGGCAAACGAAAAGCTCATCACCAGGGAAGAAGCCCTTCTCCGCATCAAGCCGGAAGACATCGAACGGCTCTTCTATCCGGTGATCGATACCAAGGTCGACAAGAGATCCCTGTCTTCGAAAATCCTGGCTACCGGCATCAACGCCGTACCCGGGGCTGCCGTCGGCAAAGTCGTCTTCTCTGCCGAGAAAGCGGAGGAGTGGGCCGAACGCGGCGAGAAGGTAATCCTGGTACGCCGCGAAACCAGCCCCGAAGACGTGGGTGGCATGGCCGTTGCGCAGGGGATTTTGACCGCCACCGGTGGCAAGACCAGCCACGCCGCCGTCGTGGCGCGCGGCTGGGGCAAGTGTTGCGTGGTCGGCGCCGAAAAATTGGACATCGATTACAAAGCGCTATCGATGTCCACCAACGGCAAGGTCGTGAAGGAAGGGGATTGGATAACCCTCGATGGCAGCGAAGGTGTCGTTTACACAGAAGCGATGCCTCTGGTCGTTCCTGAGCTTCCGAAATCCTACGAAACGCTGATGAAATGGGCCGACGAGACGCGCCGCCTCAAGGTGCGCACGAACGTCGATACTCCGCAAGATGCCCGTAAGGCCATCGAATTCGGCGCAGAGGGTATTGGCCTGTGCCGTACGGAGCACATGTTTTTCACCGATTTCGAGCAGCCGGAGAGGAGCCACGAGCGGCAGCGCGCCATTCAGGAAATGATCCTCGCCGACAATAAAGAGGCTCGCGTCAAGGCCCTCGACAAATTGCTGCCGTTCCAGCGCCGCGATTTCCTCGGCATCTTCAAGGCCATGGATGGCTTCCCGGTTACCATCCGCTTGATTGACCCGCCGCTGCACGAGTTTGTCCCGCACGAACGGGCCAAACAGGAAGAGCTGGCGCGTGATCTCAACATCGACGTTCAGGTCGTGGTGCGCCGCGTCGAGCAGTTGCACGAAGCCAACCCCATGCTCGGCCATCGCGGTTGCCGTCTGGCCATCACCTATCCCGAAATTCTTGAGATGCAAGTGCGCGCCATCATCGAAGCAGCCATCGAATCCCAGAAAAGCGGAGTTAAAGTCTTACCTGAGATCATGCATCCGCTCACCCTGGACCGCAAGGAACTCACCATTCTCGAGCAAGCCACGCGGCGGGTGGCCGAGGACTTGATCAAGAAGTCCGGCGTAAAACTCAATTATCTCGTTGGAACTATGATCGAATTGCCGCGAGCTGCCTTGCTGGCGGGAGAAATCGCCGAGGTGGCGGATTTCTTCTCCTTCGGAACCAATGACCTCACCCAGACCACCATGGGTCTTTCCCGCGACGACGCCGGCCGCTTCCTGCCCGATTACGTGGACGAAAAGAAAGCCGCTGTATTCAGCGCGGATCCTTTCCAGTCGCTCGACACCAAGGGCGTAGGAATGTTGATGCGCTGGGGCATCCAGCAGGGGCGCAAGACACGCTCCAAACTCAAGATCGGCATCTGCGGCGAACATGGCGGCGATGCAGACAGCGTGAAGTTTTGCCATCAGGTCGGCATGGACTACGTCAGCGCCTCTCCGTTCCGCGTTCCCATTTCTCGTTTGGCCGCAGCTCAAGTAGTAGTTGAAGAAAAGCAAGCTGGAAAAAAGAAGAGAAAATAGCGAAAAAAATCGATTCGAATCAATCTAAAGCAACACTTAAAGTCGCTGGCGGACAGACAGTCCTGCGGTGCCTGTCCGCTTGCGGTATTCTTTTCGCTCAGAATTCCATGGTGGTGCGGTTCAGACCACGGGTGGGTTGGGCAGAAAAAGATCGCCAGCGCGCCGGCACCCGTGTTCGCAGCGGGATCAACGGAATTCAGTGTTCATCTAGATCGCCGCGGACATCGATACGTCGAGGTACAGAGTGGGGGGGGCCGTAGCGATATCAGCCTCCGTTGGTCCGATCTGAAGGTAATGCGGGCTGACGGGTTCCTTCACGTGGGCATTTTGAAGAAGAAATACATGCCAAGAAAAAAGAAAATGATGTCCGGCGACCAGCCTGCCAGAAACGGCGGAAGCTGGCCAACCCCGCCCATGGCTTCCAAGAGCTTGGCCACCGACCAATAAACGATTCCGAATCCGACTCCGAGAGCCACTCCTCCCACGGCCCCACGCGTTCCCACCAAAAAAGCGAACGGGATCGCTAGAAGCATGCTCACCGGCGCGAGTAGCGGGAAGGCAATCTTTTCGTGCCATTGCACCGCCAGAGTCGAGGCGTCAAAGCCCGCACGTTGCAGTCCATCAATATAGCTCCCGAGGTCCCGCCAACTCATCTGGAACGCCTGTCGGACCTCCCGGTTGAAGTAGCTGGGAGGCTCGGTCAGTTCTGCCAGCGAAGTGATAGGCGGCAGCCGCTCGTAGCGGACAATGGTGCCATCCGCAAAATCGCGCACCCAGCTCCCTTCGAGAATCCACACGTTTTGCGTCTCCGACCACCGCGCGCGCGATGCAAAGATTCGGCGTCGCACCTGAAAAGTTGCCGGATCGATTTCGAGCACGGTGAGCCCGCCAAAAAGGTTTTGCGTGGGGTCGAAGAGATCGTAATTGTAGATTTTTGAGCTTTCCCCGAAGATCCAGCGCTGCGGGTGAGTGTAGGTCTGCGGCGGACGGCCTTTGATCAGGTTATGGAGCGCGTCCTGTCTTTGGTTTGCATAGGGCAGGTAGGTGTCGTCGAGCACCACCATGGTTCCGGCCAGGGCCACTCCAGCCAGGAGTAGCGGTACCGCCAGCCGGTACATACTGATGCCACTGGCCTTGATCGCCACGATTTCATTGTTTTTGCTCATGATTCCCAGCGTCACCAGGACGGCGACAAGCGCCCCCAGCGGTGCCAGTTGGTAGAGCAGATAGGGAGCAAGGTAGCGGAAATAATCGACCACGATCAGAAAGGGAACTCGGTGGCGTGCAATGTCGTCGAGAAGCTCGAAGAAGGTGAACGTCTCAAAAAGAAAGACGAACGCCCCCATGAGCAGCGCAAAATAATAGAAGAAACGCCGCAAAATATGGATGTCTAATAATTGCGGGAAACTCCCGCTGGACCGCGCCATGATTTCTTGCGATAGGCGCTCGCCGTTCACCCCATTTGTCGAGACGGCTCTGGCGCGAGCTTGCGCTCTGCGACGGCGCAACAGGCGTCTTCTGGATTGCAAATAAATGATCGGCCGGAGCCACCCGTTTTCGCCCCGGAATTGTTCCATCCTCGGCAAGAGCCTCAGTCCTAGTGCGAAAAGAACGGCGTTGGCGATCCAGATTCCCGCCGCCGGCGTCAAGGTGCCTTGCCGCGCAAGCCCAGCTCCCATGACGGACATCAAGTAATAGGAAGAAATGAGGAGTACCGCTAATAATGCCCCCGCCGCCCGGCCGCCGCGGCGCGGCTGCGCACCCAGCGGAACGGCGATCAACGCAAATGCCAAGCAGGCAGTGGGGAATGCAAACCGGCGGTGAAGTTCGACGCGGGCTTCGCGCCACCCCGGGCCGTTATCGTTCCATAGTTCGCGAATCGACCGCTCGGGATTGTTGAGTTGCCGCGGCTGGGCAACTGCCAGGCCGCTGAACTCGATGGGCCAGTCGCTCTGGCCGAATGCCGTGACGGAGTAGTGGTCGGCATCATCGCGCGAGAATTCGTGCGTCGTTCCGCCGCGCAAATGGAGCTCCACCTTGCCCTGTTTCGGTTCGGCAATGACAATTGCGTTCTCCGCCAGCGTCAGGCGTGACCCGCCCTCTCCGCCCGTCTCCGCCAGAAATACACCGTGCCATTGGGTCCCGCTGGCCGTGACATCGTTGACGTAGAGAACCAGTCGCGGGAAGCGCTCGTCGAAGACGCGCGGCTGTAGTTGAAGGGAAATCTGCGAAGTGATCAAATCGGCCTGCAGCGAACGAAACGTCCGCAGGGCCAGCGGTCCAAGCCAGGTCGTCATCGCCAGAGTCACTATCGCAGCCGTGAGCGCCAGAACGCCAACTGGAAGCAAAATTCGGCGCCGGCCGATGCCCAGCGCCGTGAGCGCGATGATCTCGCTGTCCGCTGACATTCGTCCGAGCCCCAGCAGCACTCCGATCAGCGTAGCCATCGGCACGGTAAATACAAACACCGCTGGGAATAGGCAGAGAAAAAGTTTCAGAACCTGCGCGCCGGAACCGCTGTGGCGCACAAAAAGCTCCATCAAGCGCACCAGCTGCGGCACGAAAAAGACAAAGGTGAAGACGACAAGTCCGAGGAGTGCGTGCCGGAAAACTTCGCGGACGATATACCGGTCCAGGATGCGCATGACGCGAACGGTGAGTGTAACACGGTCGCGACAGCGTTTGCCTCTTCGCGCCTCTCCGCCCTTTTTCCAGAAACCTGCGACGCTGCGCTTAAACTCCTGGACCTACCCTCGCGCGGTGTGAGGACTTTCCAGATAAGCCCAGCGCTCCACGATCTGCCGGTTGGCGATCCTCCAAATTACAATTCCATAGGATTCCAGCCGCTGCTTCGATGCCGCATCGGTGCCCGTCCAATGATTGCGGATGAATTCCTTCATCTCCTCATGAGTCATGTCCGTCTTGGGATTCCTCGCTTCCGTTCCCTTGATGTGCTCATCCTGCCTTTCTCTCTTCAAGCGGACGCAGCCTGATCTCGAAATTCCCGGGCGTTAACCGTCAGGTATTGGTCGAGCGTCACGGGCTCCCGTTCGATCAAAACCTTAAGCAGGCCATCTGTCTTCGCACCCCCACCCTGCTTGTAGTACTGCTGAAGTTCCAGGAGCGCGTTCACCTGCCATTCCGGCATCCTCAGCCCTAGCATAGCCTCACGCTGCGCCGATTCCGGAATGTCCACGTAGTTCACCGTGCGCCCCGCGACCCTGGAAATTCGCTTCGCCAGCTCTTGGTTCGATATCGCTTCCGGACCATGCAACTCATAGGTCTTCCCCGCATGCGCACCACCCTGAAGCGTGTTGACGGCCACTACGGCGATGTCAGCAACATCCAGATAGCTCACCTTCGCGTCCCCCATCGCTGCGTAAAACGCGCCCTGCGCCCGAATGCTCGGGGCATTGTAGGTAACGATGTTCTGCAGAAAGCCATTGGGCCGCAGGATCGTGTAGCTCATCCCGGCAGCCTTGAGCTTATCTTCCACTCTACGGTGCCAGCTCGGAAACGACTTTCCGTACTCTCCAGCTCCCAGCGCCGAATTCAGCACCACGTGCTTGACCCCGCATTCCTTGCACGCGTCGACCATATTGCTCTCCAGTTCCACGAGCTGCGGAATCGGAGAACACACCACATACACGGAATCCACTCCGTCCAGCGCCTTGCGCAAGCTCTGCTTGTCTGCAAAATCTGCCGTTACCGCTTGGCATCCCGAGGGTGCCTTCGCGGCCTCCTTCGACCTGTACATGGCACGGACTTTGGAGTCCTTCCGGATCGCTTCCTGCAATACCGCTTTGCCAACACTGCCGCTGGCACCAGTAATTAGAATCATTTTCTTGCTCCCCTTCCGTGCAGCTCGCGGAGACCGGCCGAGTTCAGCCTGACCGGTGCGGGGCGAATGTTTCCATAGCATGGTATAACGGCGCTTTACCGCGGTGAAGTACGCACAAATTCGTAAGCTCGGAGCTCTCCATGAAGGTCCTCCACGGCCGCCCAGTTCAAGCGACCCTCAACGTCCTGAGCGGCAAGCGGAAAGTCCAGGGCGTCTGGCGCCTTTCTTTTGGCCCCCTGCGCTTCGCCGAACTGCGCAACCTTTTGCGAGGCGTCAGTGAAATGGTTCTCATCGCCCAACTCCGTCAAAATTGGAAAAGGATGGCGTCGTCCATCGAACCGCAGTGCGCTCCTGGCCGCCCAGGGTCACCTATTCGCTGGAGCGCCTCGGGACAGAGAGCATGTGGACCAATTGCCGGTTCATCGTACGCCTTTGCGCAAATAGTGCCCGGACCGCTATCCGAAGCAACTTATTGGCTGGGGCAGCGTCGAACTAAACTGCGGAAGAATGCGTACATAACTTCAAAGAG
>Ga0137394_10001089_pt1 | contig 19557 bp, 12 predicted proteins | sample czobulk116metaG_FD_108278 | JGI IMG/M metagenome (GOLD analysis project Ga0137394, IMG submission 108278) | Vadose zone soil microbial communities from Angelo Coast Range Reserve, California, USA - czobulk1.16 metaG | ecosystem: Environmental > Terrestrial > Soil > Vadose zone | place: USA...
CGCCCGCCTTGTGTTTGAATGAGCCGGCGACCACCGAGAAGTGATCCACCCACTGCGCGCGCTTTTCCACCAGGTTCTGCGGATACACGGGGTTCGTCCCCAGGCTGCCGACGCCGGCGTAGGTGACGGCGACGGGCGCCCTGCTGAAATCGGGCGTGCGCGACTCCGCGCCGCTCGCCGATATCAGCGGCGAATAGAAGTCGACGACGTCGAAGGTGTAGCGGAAGCGGGCCTCGTTGACTTTGTTCGCGCCGAAGTTGCTGACGAGCGACGTGATGAACGCGTCCGTGCGTCCTTCCGTGTTGCTGCGCCGGTCGTACGTGTTCAGCCCGCCAACGCCCTGTCCTTCCTGCGTGTTGCGATTGAAGCTGTACCTCACATCGAGGGCGTTGCGGTCGTCGATCCGGTGGTTCAGCTTCAGGAATCCCTGACGCTGCGTCTGCGGCGCGGCGAACGTGCCGGGCGCCAGCACCGAGATCACGACGGACGCGTCGTCGATCTTCGTGTCCTCGTAGTTGGCGAAATAGTGCGTCACATCCTTCTTGAGCGGGCCACCGATCGTTCCGCCGAACTGCTGCCGTTTCTGCGTGGTCTTGACGCCGGTCAGCAGGTTCGCGGCGACGAGATCGGTCGGGCGCCAGAAGCCGTAGCCGCTTCCCGCGATCGTATTCGTCCCGGACTTGGTCACCACGCTGATCATGCCGGCGCCGGTCTGGCCCGTTTCCGCCTTGAAGCCGTTCGTGATCACCTGCAGCTCTTTGATCACGTCGAGCGAGAGGCCGTTGCCGCCGCCGAACTCGCCGTTGAGGGTGCGGATCTCGCGTCCGGTCATCGACACGCCGTCGGCGACGAAGTTCGCCATGCGCGTGCCCTGGCCGTTGACGGAGATATTGCTGCTGCTGGTGGCGCCGGTCGGCACGACACTCCCCGACGTCTGCAGCAGCGAGAGGAAGTTGCGGCCGTTCGTCGGGAGCCCCTCGACCTGCGTCGTGTCGAGGATCGCGGACAGCTCGCTCTCTCGCGTCCGGATGAGAGGCGCCGACGCCTGGACGGTCACCGCTTCCTGCAGGCCGCCGACGCCGAGGTGAAAGTTGATCTCGGGCTTCGTGTTGGCCTGGAACTCGAGCCCCTCGCGATTCTGCGGCGCGAATCCCTGTAGCTCCGCCGAGAGCGTCCATCTGCCCGTCGGGTTCAGCGCGGCGAGCGAGTAGCGGCCCTGGCCGTCGGTGACGGCGGATCGGCTGAAGCCGGTGTCAGCGTTCTTGAGCGTGATCGTGACGCCCGGCAGCACGCCACCGGTCGCGTCCGTCACGGTGCCGGAGAGGTCGAATCGCGTGACATCGGCGCGCAGGCTCGCAGCCACCGCCAGCACGAAGACGAACGCAGCCGTGAGGATGCGAAAGGCAGTACGTGGCATGGCGTCGGACTATACACGATCCTGATGCGCCCTGATTCCCGCGCGCCGGAACTCGTCGCGCTCACATTCCTCTTCCTCGACAGCCTGTACCGCAGCGTCGTCATCGGATCGATTCGGGACGCGTGTCTGACGGGCGCCTCGTTACCATCTTCCGTGAACAATTTCGTCCCGAGGGCCGGCCCGAACCCGTCGGGCTTCGCTAGAAGCGCTGCGGTTTCTAAGCCATAATCAGCGCCGTGTGAATTCGAGCGCGGGTTACAAGAGCCGTCGGGTCGGGTCCTCGAGACCGAGGCGAAGAAACGTTACCTGCCTGAGCGTGACGGAGGCTACACACAATGCCAAAATCGACGATCCATCGCTCGTCGTCGCCTTCGCAGTCCCCGCGCAGCTCAGTCAACGTCAGCCGCCGCCAGTTGCTCGCCGGCGCCGGCGCCGGCGCCGCAGCCCTCCTTCTCGAGCAAAGCGGCGTCCAGGCTCAAGCGACACCGAGTAAGACCGTCGTCTTCGCTCACACAACCGTCGTGAACGTCGATGCCGTTCAGGACGACGTGGCGCTCGCCGTCGACGGCGACAAGATCGTGGCGATCGGCCCGACCGACACGATCCTCGAGACGTATCCCAACGCCGAGGTCTACGACGGGCGCGGAAAGGCCTTACTGCCGGGCCTCATCAACTGTCACGCCCATCTCGCGGCGACCCTCGCTCGTGGCTTCAACGAGGACTTCGGATTTCCCAACTCCGCGCGCCTGGCCATCCAACCCACCAGTCTCCTTCAGAGGGAGGAGGACACGCTGATGGTCACCGTCGGTGCTCTGGAGGCCTTACGGACCGGGACCACCACAATCGTGGAGAATTCCGGAGGCATCAGCAGGTCTGCAGCGGCGTTGGCCCGGACAGGCTTGCGCTGCGTGTTCGCGGAGTCCATCCGCGACAGCGAGAACGTTGCTGGCCCGATGTCCCCGGAGGGGCTCGCCAGGAGTGAAGCCCCCAGGTTCTCACCCAAGCTGCGAGATGATGGCCTGCAGCGCATCAATGACCTGTTCACGACGTGGCATGGCGCGAAGCAGGGACGCATCAGCGTGTTCCCGGCCGCGGCGCTCGCCGAGACCTCGTCGCCCGAGCTGCTGCAGGCCGTCCGCGCCTTCGCCGAGAAACACGATCTCGGATACACGATCCACCTGTCGCAGAGCCGCGCCGAAGTCGATTTCATGGTGCGACACCATGGCGTTTCTCCGCCGGCGTTTCTCGCCAGGCACGGCTTCCTCGGCCCACGACTGTTCGCGGCGCACTGCCGGTACGTAGACGAAGCCGATATCGCGTTGCTTGGCCGCTCCGGCACCATCATTTCGCACCAGGCTGCCATGGCAGCGAATCGAGGCGTCATCCCGCCCATCGCCGCCCTGCGGGCAGCGGGCTGCCCCATCGCCAATGGCACCGACAACAACACCAACGACCTGTTCGAGGTCATGAGGGTCGCCCTGCTGACGGAACGCATCTCGCGCCATGATGCGAACCCAGGCCTCAGACCTCAGCCGGAAGACATGCTCGAAGACGCAACGCAAGGCGGCGCGCGAGCTGTGCATCAGGGAAAGCTCCTCGGCTCGCTCGAGGTCGGGAAGAAGGCAGATCTCATTGTCCTGGACACTCAACGGGCCCACCTCGTGCCGGCGGGGCGCATCGTGTCCGCCTGGATCCACAATGGTCAACCGTCCGACATCGAGTCCACCATGGTCGACGGCCAGTTCATCGTGCGCAACCGTAAGGTCCTCACGATGGACGAGGACAGCATCATCGCCGAAGCCGACAAGGTTGGTCGGCGGATTTGGAGAGAGGTGCAGGCGGCCGGCCCTGTTACGGTGCCTGGCCGATCGCGCCAGCACTGACGACCACGCCGTGAAAGAGGGTGCACGCTGCACACCGAGGAGAGGAAGCCATGGCCCGGTACGACTGTGACGCGAGATCGTTGACGCGCCGCCAGGCGCTGGCCGTTATCGGCGGGTATGCCGGCGTCGCGGCTTTCGTCCCCGATGTGCTCGCGCAGAAGAAACTCGCGCTTCCGAAAGGCTCGATCATCCGGACGCTTTTCAAGGACGTTCCGCCCGAGGCGATCGGAGGTCCGATCCTGTTTCACGAACACCTGTCCATCGACCTGCCGCCCAATCTCAATCCGCGTCCGGCCGACGCGCCTCCGCCACCAACGCCGCAACCGCCGGCGACGGCGAACGTCGATCTGATAATCGAAGAAGTGAAGGCTGCCGCCAGGGACGGCGTCCGGTGCATCGTCGACGGCGGCCATCCGGACATGAAGCGGAATCTCGAGAAGTTGAAAGCGATCGCCAATCGGACCGACGTGCTCGTCGTGGCGAGCGGCGGCTACTACATGGAGCGCGTGTATCCGCCGGACCTTGCGACGCAGACTGACGATCAGATCGCGGAAGGACTCGTACGCGAGGCGAACGCGAACCGTTACGGCGCCTTTGGTGAGATTGGCGAGAACGCCGATGCGGCGATGAGCGACCTCGAGCGGAAAGTCTTCCGCGCCGTCGGGAAGGCGCATCGCGCCACGAACCTGCCGATCTTCACGCACAATGCGTACGGCACCGGTCCGAACGTTCCGAAAGACGCAGGCTTGCACCAGCTCGATGTCCTCGAATCGGTCGGCGTCAAACCCGAACGCATTGCTGTCGGACATACCTGCTGCCTCGACGACCCGCGCGGCGAGGTCATCAAGGCGATCGCCAGGCGCGGCGCATTCGTCGGTTTCGATCGCGTCACCGCCGGACGCGTGCCGGACGAGGGGAAGATCAAGGCGCTGCTGGTGTTCCTGGATGCCGGATATGCCGATCGCCTGCTCCTGTCTTCGGACTCGACGGGCGCGAGAACGCTCGATGCTCCGGCGTACGACCGAACCACCTCCGGATTCGTGCCGAAACTTCGCGCCGCCGGGATCAAGAACGAGACGATCCAGAGCATTCTCATCGACAACCCGCGTCGGTTCCTCGCATTCGTTCCGAGGAAGTCAACCTAGATCAATCCCGGTGAACGCGCGCGCCATCCGCTGAGGTCGAACGCGTTCGCCCCAAGCTTCGCGGGCAGACGCCGCGCTCCGGCATCTAGCCCCTGCTCCAACGGTTTTCTGCGCGAACGCGCCGAGTCGGCGCCCCCGTTGATCAATAATCCGGGCTAGGGCTCCCGGCGCAGGGCGAAGGCGAACAGCGCGTCTCCCGCTGTGATCGCGATGTACTGGCGACCGTCGACGGCGAAGCTCACCGCGGCAGTGTGAATGCCGGCGCCGAGCGGGATATGCCACAGATCCCGTCCGGTCTCCGCGTCGAGCGCGATGAAGTTGCCCTGACCGTCGCCGGAGAACACCAGTCCCCCCGCCGTCGAAAACACGCCGGCCCACGCGTCCGCGAATTGTTTGAACTCCCAGCGCACGTTACCGGTTTTAGGATCGACGGCGCGCACCGCGCTCTCGGTCCTCTCATCCGGCACGGCAAAGAACGCGCTGCCGATGAAGGGGCGTCCGGGACGGTACGGCGGCTCGAGGTGTTCGTCCGACAGGAACGTGTCGCACTGCTCATAGCTGAAGAAATAGAAAAGCCGCGTCCGCGGGCTGTACGAGGGGGAGTGCCAGTTCGTTCCGCCGGTTCCGCTCGGGCAGACCCGCGTGCCTTCGGCCGTCGGATCGGTGTTCGGAAGCACGACGGGACGTCCGTTGGCGTCGATTTCCTTCGCCCACGTCACCCGTGTGTACGGCCGTCCGAGGAGGAACGCGCCGCTGACGCGGTCCAACACGTAGAAAAAACCGTTTCGGTTGGCGACCGCCACAAGCTTGCGCGGTCTGCCGGCAATCGTCTCGTCGATCAGGATCGGCGTGTGCGTAGAATCCCAATCGTGTACATCGTGGGGCGTGAACTGGAAGTGCCATTTCAGCTTGCCGGTGTCGGGGTCGAGTGCGACGAGCGAATCCGAGTAGAGGTTGTCGCCAAGCCTGTTGGCGCCGTACATCTGCGGCCCGGGGTTGCCCGTGCCCCAGTAGAGCGTGTTGAGATCGGGATCGTACGAGCCGGTCACCCAGGCCGGAGCGCCGCCGCGTTTCCACGAGTCTCCGCTCCAGGTGTCGGTGCCGCGTTCCCCGTCGGTCGGCACGGTGTAGAAGCGCCACGCGCGCTTGCCCGACTCCGCATCGTACGCGTCGATGAAGCCGCGAACCCCGTACTCGCCGCCGGCCACTCCGACGATGACTTTGTCTTTCACGACCAGCGGTGCGCCGGTGAAGCTATAGCCCTTGTCCGCCTCCGCCGCGGCGGCGTCCCAGCGCACCCGGCCGGTCTTCGCGTCGAGGGCCACGACATGGGCGTCGAGCGTACCCATGAACACGCGGTCGCCGATCGCCGCCAGGCCGCGGTTCTGCGGGCCGCAGCAGAGCGACATCTCCTTCGGCAGCGTTCGTTCGTAGTGCCAGAGCGGGCGGCCGGTGCGCACATCCACGGCGTACGCGTGGTTTTGGGGTGCCGTCAGGTACAGCACCCCGTCGATCACGAGCGGCGTCGTCTCATGCCGCCCGCGCACGCCGGTCTGAAACACCCACTGCAGCGCGAGGCCCTGCACGTTGGTCCGGTTGATCTGGTCGAGCGGGCTGAACCGGCTGCCGTCGTACGCGCCCGAATACATGAGCCACTGCTGCGGCTCGCGCGCCGCGCCTTCCAGCCGCGCCGGCGTCACCTGCGCTGACGCAGGAGCCGCGAGGCAGAGTCCGATCACCGCCGATTCAACGATCTTCATGCACGCCGCCCTTCTTCGGAGCCGACGATGTCGATCGCAGCGACTGCAGGTAGGCCAGGAGGTCGTCCAGATCAGCGTTGCCGAGCCGGCCTGTGTCGTACGCGGGCATCAGCGACCGGTCTTCGTGCCGGAGGCTCTTCAGCGATTTCTTCTCGAGGCTGTGGATGCGCTCGCTCATGTCCATCACCTGCACGGTAAACGTGTCTTCGTTCATCGGGACTCCCACGATCGTACGACCGTCGGCAGTGACGGCGGTCACGGTGTCGTATTTCAACGAATCGCCGAACGCCCGATTCTGTGTCAGATGCCGATTCGGCTCGCGAATCGACTCGACGATGTACGCGCGGGATCGCGCCGAGCCCACCGTGGAGAGCTCCGGCCCGAGCCGGCCGCCGCGTCCGTTGACGATGTGACAGGTCGAGCAGCGGGCCGCGCCGAAGAACAGCGCCTCGCCGCGCGTGTGATCCCCGGCTGCGGCAGCGACCGGCTGTTGCAGCGTTCGCAAGTAGGCAACCAGCTGCCAGATCTCGTCGGCCGTGAGCGCGTTGGGCGGCATTGCGGTCCCCGGCACGCCGGCGCTGATCGTGCGGCTCAGATCCGCATCGGAGCTGCCGTGACTCCACGATCCCGTGGTCAGGTCCGGGCCGCGCATGCCGCCTCGCGCGGCCACGCCATGGCAGAACACGCATTCCTGCCGGAACAACACGGCCCCCTGCGTAATGGCTTTCGGATCCCCGGCGAACGGATTGCGTCCGGGGTCTGCGGTCGCCGGCGTCGCAACCTGTCCCAGAGTTGAAACGTACAGGCCGCCGACGAACCCGACGGCCAGTGTGGCCCGCACACGGACGTTCCTCATGTGCATGTCATCCCGCCTTCCTACCGCACTTTGCCGCGGAGTCTAGCGCACCATCCGGCGGAGGTCTATCGTGAACCGCTTCTCGATGTGCTCCGGGCGAGGCCGAATCGGCTCATTGGCGGAACAATCAACCCGAACCTCGCCCACTACCGCGGCGCGGTGGTGGTGATTCCGCCAACCGGCGAGGATCGGAAGGCAGCCGGCGGGCCGTACTGTGGCACGCTTCACCATGCTGAAACGCTCGTCCGCATCGATCGTGGCGCGGATTGCGGTTCGGCTGCCGGTCGACGCCCTCCGGTTCGTGTTGCTCGGCTGCCGAATCGAGCGGCCACGTTGATTTGGATCCTTCTCCGCTCTTGGTGCTATCTTTTCGAGGCCGTCTTCGCCCGCTGACGTCCGGGAAGGATTCGCGTATGCGCTCTTCAATGCGACAGGTCCTGTGCCTCGCGGTGGGCTGCTTCTGCGCGGTCAACGCCTTCGCGGCCGCCGAGCCCGAGCGAGTCAGCTTCAACCGCGACATGCGGCCGATCATGTCGGACACGTGTTTCCGCTGTCACGGTCCCGATAAGAACGCGCGCATGGCAGGCATGCGCCTCGACATCCGCGAGGAAGCGATCAGGCCCGCGCGTTCGGGGCGCACGCCGATCGTGCCGGGCGATCCCGACAAGAGCGAGATCATCGCGCGGATTTTTGCGAGCGGCGCGAAGGTCATGCCGCCCGCGTCTGCGCACAGGGAGCTGACCGAGAAGCAGAAGGACACGATCCGCCGGTGGGTGGCGGAGGGCGCCGCCTACGAAGGCCACTGGGCGTATCAGCCCGTCGCGCGGCCGGCGGTGCCCGCCGCCGACCCGTCCCGCACGAAGAACCCGATCGACAATTTCATTCAGGACCGCCTGCGCCGCGACGGCTTCATGCCGGCCACTCCGGCCGACCCGCGCACGCTGCTCCGCCGCGTCACGCTCGATCTCACCGGTATGCCGCCCACGCCGGAAGAGATGCGCGCATTTCTCGCGGACGACTCGACGAACGCGTACGAAAAGGCAGTCGATCGCCTGCTCGCATCACCGCGCTATGCCGAGCAGCGCACGATGCACTGGCTCGACGCGGTGCGGTACGCCGATACCAGCGGCTTCCACGGCGACAACCCGATCCCCGCCTGGCCCTATCGCGATTACGTGCTCCGCGCGTTCGCGAACAACAAACCGTTCGACGAGTTCACACGCGAGCAGATCGCCGGAGACCTGCTGCCGAATGCGACCCTCGAGCAGCGCGTCGGGTCGGCCTACAATCGTCTGAACCGCACCTCGTCTGAGGGCGGTCTCCAGCCGAAGGAATATCTCGCCAAGTACGGCGCCGACCGCGTGCGCACGCTCAGCGCCGTCTGGCTGGGCAGCACGATAGGCTGCGCGGAATGCCACGACCACAAGTTCGATCCGTTCCTGACGAAAGATTTCTACGCGATGAAGGCGTTCTTCGCCGACATCCAGGAGACCGGCCTCGTGCCGGATCGCGGCGCCAGAGCATGGGGTGCGCAGGTCCAGCTCCCGAGCGACGAGCAGCAGCGGCAGCGGGACGCGCTCGAGAGCCGGCTCGCCCCGGCACATGCACGCCTCGAGGAAAAGGCCGCGGCGATCCCCGCCAGCGACGAACGGTGGGAGAACGACGTGAAGACGCGGTGGCAGAACGGCCTGCTCGCGTGGACCTGGCAGCATCCGATCGACGCGCGCGCGCTTCACGGCGCCACCCTCACCATCTACGACATGGAGCCGATCGAGAGCAACTACTATATCGACGGCACCTTGCAGACCGCGACGCGACCCGGCGACGGCCTCGTCGTCGCCAGCGGCGCCAATCCTGACAACGAGACGTACGTCGTCACGCTGACGCCGGGCGCCGGCACATGGAGCCAGCTGGGCGTCGACGTCGTGCAGGATGAAAGCCTGCCGGGCGCGCGCTACGCCCGCGGCGCCGATCGATTTCTGCTGAGCGAGATCGACGTCGAGCTCGTCGAGCCGGGCGTGCCCCCTCGCAGGCTGACGTTGTCGATGGCAACGGTCAACGATGCGCCGCCGGCCGCGCCGTCCAGCAACACAGACCCGAGCATGCCGCCGCTCGCGGCCATCGACGGCGATGCGCGCACCGCGTGGGGCATCCGGTTTGGTGAAGCGCGCGATCCGTTCCTCGCGGTGCGTTTCGCCGAGCCGGTGCAGACCACCGCCGGGTCGCGCATGGTCGTGACGCTGCGGCACGAGTCGGAGCTGCGGCGCGCCGTCATCGGACGCTTCCGGCTTGCGTTGTCGGCTGACCCCTTCGCGTGGCCGCCGGTCGCCGATGCCGGCCGGCGCGCGCGCAGCAGGGATCCGAGCGGCGCCCGGACATGGGCGAGCGGTCTGCCTGAAGATGTGATGAGGGCGCTGCGGCGACCGGCGGAAGACCGCGACGAGACGGAACGGAACGCGGTTCGCGATTACCGGATCTGGTCGAGCCGCGACCTCGCGGCGGACTTTGCCGACGTGCTGCGGATGGAGACCGAACGGGGCCTGCTCGAGGCATCGATCCCGCGCGTCCTCACGACCTCGTCCGTCGATCCGGCGGTGACGCGTATCCTGCCGCGCGGCAACTGGATGGACGACTCGGCGCCGATCGTCGAGCCCGCGATTCCACGCTTCCTCGGCGCGCTCGATACGAAGGGCGAGCGGGCGACGAGGCTCGACCTCGCCGGGTGGCTGGCGTCGCGTGACAATCCGCTCACAGCGCGCGCGTTCGTCAACCGCACCTGGCGGGAGTTCTTCGGGACCGGCCTGTCGAAAGCGCTCGACGATCTCGGCTCGCAGGGCGAGTGGCCCACGCATCCGGAGTTGCTCGACTGGCTGGCGTCAGAGCTCATGCACCCGGAGTTCGAAGCGGCGTCGACGCACGATTGGGATGTGCGGCACATCATTCGCGTGATCGTCACGAGCTACACGTATCGGCAATCATCGATCACGGGAGCCACCGGCCACGACAGCGATCCCGAAAATCGATTGCTTGCCCATCAGAACCGGTTCCGCGTGGACGCGGAAAACGTGCGCGACATTGCGCTGCGCGTCTCCGGGGTGCTGGCCGAGCGCTTCGGAGGCCCGAGCGTGAGCCCGCCCGAACCGGCCGGGTATCTTGCCGCGCTGAATTTTCCCAAGCGCGAATACTCGGCGAGCCACGGCGCGGACCTGTACCGGCGAGGCCTGTACACGACGTGGCAGCGCACGTATCTGCATCCGAGCCTGATGAACTTCGATGCGCCCACGCGTGAGGAGTGCACGGTCATTCGCGGGACGTCGAACACGCCGCTGCAGGCGCTCGATCTGCTGAACGATCCGATTTACGTCGAGGCCGCGCGCGTCTTCGCGCAGAACGCCGTCGCGAACGGCGGCAAGAGCTTCAGGTCGCGGCTCGAGTGGATTTTCGATCGTGCGCTGAATCGCGCTCCCACGGCGGAGGAGCGTGCCGTTCTGAGTGGCCTCTACGAACGCAGCCTGAAACGTTTTGCCGCGGACCCCGACGGCGCGCGAGGGTTCCTGGGCACAGGCGAGGCGCCGCAGCCGCCGGACGCCCGGCCGTCAGCCTCGCTTGCCGCGACCGCAACCGTCACCCGGGCGGTGTTGAATCTGCACGAACTGATCACGAGGAATTGAGCATCATGAATCGCGACTTCGTCCGCGAGATGAGCCGCCGAACGTTTCTTGGCCAGGGCGCGGCCGGCCTCGGCCTGGTTGCGCTGAATTCGTTGCTGAACCCCCGGCTCTCCGCCGCCGGGCAAGCCGTTGGCTCGCCGTCGAGAGGCGCCGTCAACCCGCTCCACTTTCCGGCGAAGGCCAGGCGCGTCATCTATCTGTACCAGGCGGGCGGGCCGTCGCACCTGGAGACGTTCGACTACAAGCCGAAGCTGGCGGAAATGGACGGCACGCCGATGCCGGAGTCGTTCACGAAAGGGCAGCAGATCGCCCAGCTCCAGGGACAGCGGCTCACCTGCTTCGGCCCGACGCACGGGTTCAAGCGCTTCGGCCAATCGGGACAGATGATCTGCGAGCTGTTCCCGCACATCGGCGGCATCATCGACGAGACCTGCATCGTGCGCTCGATGTGGACCGAGCAGATCAATCACGATCCCGCGCACACGTTCATGAACAGCGGATCGATCATGACGGGACGGCCGAGTGCGGGGTCGTGGGTGCTCTATGGACTGGGCGCGGAAACGGAGAATCTGCCGGGCTTCGTCGTCCTCGTCTCGGAGGGCAAGGGCGGGCAGATGCAGCCGATCGCCGCGCGCCAGTGGTCGGCCGGCGTGTTGCCGAGCAAGTTCCAGGGCGTGCGCTTCAATTCGGTGGGGGATGCGGTCTCGTACATCACGAATCCCCACGGCGTGAGCCCGGCGATGCAGAGGGATTCGATCCAGGCGATCAACGCGCTGAACGCGCTTCACGATCAATCGGTGCACGATCCGGAAATACAGACGCGCATCGCGCAGTACGAGATGGCGTTCAAGATGCAGGCGAGCGTCCCCGAATTGCTCGACATGCGCGCCGAGCCGGCCCACGTGTGGGAGATGTACGGCGCGAAGCCGGGCGACGGCTCGTTCGCGTCAAACTGTCTGCTCGCGCGGCGGCTGGCCGAGCGCGGCGTGCGCTTCATTCAGATCTACCACCGCGACTGGGATCACCACAACGACGTCAAGAACAACATCGTCTTCAAAGCGGACGAAGTCGACAAGCCCACCGCGGCGCTGATCACCGACCTGAAGCAACGCGGTATGCTGGACGACACGCTCGTCATCTGGGGCGGTGAGTTCGGGCGCACGCCCATGTCGCAGCGCAACGGTCGCGACCACCACATCAAGGGGTTCTCATTCATGCTCGCCGGCGGCGGGATCAAGAAGGGCCTCGCGTACGGCGCGACTGACGAACTGGGGTACGCGGCCGTCGAGCACCCGGTCAGCGTTCACGATTTCCACGCGACGATGCTGTATCTGCTGGGCATTGATGCCGCGAAGCTCGCCGTCAAGTATCAGGGGCTGGACGTACGCTTGACGGGACCGGAGGGCGGCACTGTGGTGCGAGACATCATCAGCTAGACATCTTCTAAAGCCAATGTCGCAGTGAATGAAGCAAGTCTTCGCCGGTTCGGCTTTAGAAGCTGTCCAGGGAGGCGGAAATGGAGAGTCGGCACTTCGCTGGATTTGTCGCTCTGTCACTCGGCATGATTCTCAGCGGAACGCCGGGAGTCTCCGAATCGCAGCCGCCAGCGGAGGGGCCGGCTGTGGGGGAGACGCCAGCCTGGTTTCTGCAGGGATCATTCCCCGATCCAACCGGACGTGCGATCGTCGATCCGAGTGGACATGTCACCGTACCACCCCGCAGTGGCGGTGGTGGCCGCGGCGCGGCTGGCAACACCGCGGTTGCCGCGCCTGCGGCGACGGACGTCGGGGAGACGCCGGGATGCAGGCGGTCGCCCCTTTGCGGCAACCGGCTTGGCCGCACGCGCCAGGCATTGCAGCGCGTGCAGTGGAAACAAACGATGGGGTACACGTTCACGTACCCATATGTGTTGCCTCCCGGCTTTGGCGGTGTGCCCGCGGTCGCTCTCGACTCGAAAGGAAATCTCTGGGCCTTTCAACGCGCAGACGCCGGGAAACCGCAGCTCTTCAAGTTCGATCCGAATTACAAGCTGATCCTTCAGGTCGGCCAGGACGTGATCGGCTATCAGGACAAGGCGCACGGGATGGCCGTCGATGCCGAGGACAGTGTCTGGATTACCGCCGCGAATGGCGCGACCGTGATGAAAATCAGTCCCGAGGGCAAGCTGCTCTTGACGATCGGCGAGCGGGGACGCAGGGGGGATTGGAACGAAGCCAAACAACAACGGCTTCTATGGCAGCCTGTGATGATCGCCTTCGCTCCGAACGGTGATCTCTATATCGGCGAGGGTCATGCGAACGAGAGCCCCAATGACACCGATTCAGATGACCCGGCCAACAATCTCGGCGCCGCTCGGATCATCCACCTCGATAAGAATGGCAAATTCATCAATCAGTGGTACGGCAACGACGTGGGACAGGGAAAATTCAGCTCGGCCCATGGGCTCGCCGTCGATCCCACGAACGGCGATGTCTGGATCGGCGACCGCGAGGAATATCGTATCGTCGTCTATTCTGGAGACGGCAGGTTCCTCAAAACGATGCAAATGAGAAACCTCGTTTGCGCCCTCTATTTCGACTCGCGCGGCCAGCCATGGATGGCGAGCGGTCAGGATGGCCAGTTCTTGAAGCTGGACCGGAATGGCAAGGTGCTCGGTGCGATCGGCAACGGAATGGGGATAGGGAGCGGTCAGTTCATCGAAGCCAGCTACTGGGCCATGGACAAGCAAGACAACCTGTACGCAGGCGACACGAGCGTTGGCCGCGTCACCAGAATGGTTGCGCCGAAGAAGAGAAGTGATGAGCGGTGAATCTGCCCGCGGCGACACGGGGATGACCATCGAACGAACCGCTGCGTCATCGCTGAGGCGTTCATCAGCAAGATATTCCAGTTCAGTCCTCGCTTGCGCTCTGAACCTTCACTAATTCGGGCTCCTGCACGCCAGGCCTCCTGATTCGTTGCCGGCCTGTCGGCCTTTTCGACCGGTGCAGCGGTGGAATGCTGACCGCTTTTCCAGTTTCAGCCGACTGGTAGAGCGCCTGGACGACTCTCACGTCCTGGAGGCCCTCCTCTCCGGACGGCTCTGGTTCGCGGTCCTTGAGGATGCAGTCTGAAAAGTACAACAGCTCAGGCGCGAACTGATCGCGCTTTCCGATGCGCTTGCGTATCGTCTTTCCATTGACCGTCAACTCGTACGCGAGGCCTTCCGCGTATTCGTACGCCGGATCGACATGGAGCTGACCCTTGGTTCCCACGATTCGATAGCACCCCACGTCGCTGGCATTGAAACTGGTCACGAACGCCGCAACTCGCTCGCCGTCGAATCGCAGCAGCGCGCCGGTGGACTCGTCGATCTCGTCGAGCTTCGCGGCGCCACTGTTGACCGAGATCGCCATGACCTCTTTGGGTTCGGCGCGAAATAGATAGCGGGCGGCATTGATGCAATACACGCCGATGTCGTACAGGGTGCCGCCGCCCATCTTCTTCTTCGTCCGGATGTCGTTCCGTCGTACGGTCATCGCGAACGACGAGTTGAAGAACTTCGGCGCTCCGATCCGGCCGCGGCGAACCAGGTCGACCGCGGCGAGGTTGATCTCCTCGAAGTGCAGCCGGTACGCAATCATCAGCTTGACGCCGTTCTGCCTGCAGGCGGCGATCATCCGTTCACAGTCATCGGCCGTGACCGCCATGGGTTTCTCGCACAGCACGTGCACGCCCGCCTCGGCGGCCCGTATCGTGTACTCCGCGTGCAGAGAATTGGGCAGGGCGATATACACCGCATCCACGTGCTCGAGGCATGCGTCGTACTCGTCGTACGAGTAGGCGCCGTCGATCCGGTACTTTCGAGAGAGGGCTCTGGGCTTCGCAGCGTCGTCGCTCACGAGCGCCGCGAGGCGCGAATTGCGCCTGGCGTGGGCGAATGCCGGCAGCATCGCCACTTGCGCGATGTGGCCCAATCCCACGACGGCGTATCGGACGATCGAGGTTCCACGCGTGGCCATGCTCACCTCAGTAGCCGGTGGCGTTCACCTTCGTGATCCCTCATCACGTTCAAGCGCACCCAGGACGAACGTGAAGACGATTGCGAACACAGCCGCCGAAACCCGGAACATCGGGACAGTTGGCGAATTGAAGAGGCGTTGGCACCCGCCGGGTAGAGCACGGACTGAATGACGTCGCCACTCGACATCGCGGTTTTCGCGCAAGCAATTCAGGCGCCACGTTCTCGACTGGGTCTCGCATTTCACGTCCATGATCGGCGCGTTTCCATTCTTGAGCGGACGCTGCGCACGGCCCCCGTCAGGGGCGGCGACACTCTTGCACAATCGTAGACTTGTGAATTGCTGATTTTCATTCGGCCAAAAACGGCCAAGGAGATCAATATGGGTGACCAGAATCCGGGACAGGGCGGTCAGCAAGGGCAAGGCGCTCCGCAGAAGCAAGATCAGGGCGGACAGAAGGGTGGCTTTCAGCCGGACGAGAAAGGCAGCGGCGGCCAGGGCGATCGCAGTCAGCAGAACACTCCCAATCAAGACCATCCACCACGAGGCAATCAGGGACAGCAAGGCGGACAAAACCGCTGAGTTCATTGTGGAGGGCGAGACTATGTCTCGCCCTACCACTTTCAACCACCCGCACGCCCTGAAACCCACCGCGCCAAATCTCTCTCAACCTGACTCCCGCCTCTCGGGCGCACCGAATCGCGCATTCAGGACGGCGTCCCGTCCTTAGAGCACAAGTGTTCCAGAACATGTCGGAGGTTTCGTCCGTCCGCCGCCAGTTCGGCCAGCCGGAGCCGGTGTCATGATGCGCAACCGGGGCGACAAAGAAATTCGATTCGATCGCGGCCTCGCCTGTTAGGATGCTGGCGGTATTGATGGCCTGTTCGGAAATATCGGAACAAGATGCGAGGGAAAGTCGTGGCACGTAAGAACGCCCGCACCGAAGTGAGCCGGCGCAAATTCCTCGCCGGCGTGGCAATGACCGGTGCCGCGACCGCGGTATCGGTGACTGGAGAAGGGAAAGCCGCAGCCGCGGTGGAAGCCGCAAGACCTGCGGCAACGCGCCCGTCGACGGCGGCAGCGCAAGCCGAATTGGCAACCCAACGGGTGCAAGTGGCGCCCGGTACCCTTCCGGGACGGCCCGGCTCCGACTTCATGGTCGACGTGCTCAAATCGCTCGAGATCGATTTCGTGTTCAGCAACCCGGCCTCCTCCTGCCGCGGCATCCATGAGTCGATCGTCACGTACGGCCGCAACAAGAAGCCCGAATTCATCACCTGCATGCATGAGGAATCAGCCGTGGCGATGACGCACGGCTATTACAAGGTTGCGGGCAAGCCTGCCGCCGCTCTGTGTCACGGCACGGTCGGTCTGCAGCACGCCGCCATGGCGGTCTACAACGCCTGGTGCGATCGCGCGGCTTCAATCGTCATGGTCGGCAACCGCATGGACGCGGCCACGCGTCAGCCCGGCGTTCCCACTATTCATGCCGTGCAGGATCCGGGCTCGCTCATTCGCGACTTCACCAAATGGGACGACAATCCGCAGTCGCTGCAGCACTTCGCCGAATCGATGGTGCGCGCCTACAAGGTCACGATGACGCCGCCCCTGGAGCCGGTCCTCATGGTGCTCGAGGAGAAGCTTCAGGAAGATGCGATCGAAGGCGGCGGCAGGCCGCTGGTTATTCCGAAACTCAACAACGTGGCGCCGCCCGCGGGCGATCCGAATGCGGTGCGTGAAGCGGCGCGCCTGCTGGCCATGGCAGAAAACCCCGTCATCGTCGTCGACCGCGTCGGCCGCACGCCGGCGGGCGTCAGGCATCTCGTGGAACTCGCGGAAGCGCTCAACGCGCCCGTGATCGATCAGCTCGGCCGCATGAACATGCCGAACAATCACTACCTCTATCAATTGGGCGGCGGCGGGTTGATCGAGCGAGCGGACGTTATTCTCGGCCTCGAGCTGACCGATTTATGGGGCACGGTCAACAACTCCGACGACTCGGTCGAGATGGCGCAGGTCTACCGCCCGAAGGCCGGGGCCCGGCTGATCAGCATCGGGATGGGCGATCTTTACATCCGCGCCAACTATCAGGATTTCGAGCGGTACCAGCAGGTCGACATCGCCATCGGCGCGGACGCGGAGACGACGCTCCCGATGCTGACCGAGTACGTCAAACAGGCCATACCTGCCGACCGCCGCGCGAAAATCGCCGAACGCGGCGACAAGGCCAGGAAAGGGCAGGCGCAGGCGCGCCAACGTATGCTCACGCAAGCCGCGGCCAATGCGTGGGATGCGATCCCGGTGAGCTCGGCGCGTCTCTCGGCCGAAATCTGGCAGCAGATCAAGAACGAAAACTGGGCGCTCGTCTCGCGCGATTCCAGCCTTTCCAACTGGCCGCATCGTCTGTGGACCTTTGACCAGCATCATCAGTTCATCGGTGGACCCGGTGGCGCCGGCATCGGCTACGGTCTACCCGCAGCGGTGGGCGCCGCGTTCGCGCATCGCGAAGCGGACCGGCGGCTTTGCGTCAATATCCAGAACGACGGCGACTCCATGTATGCCCCAGGCGCGCTCTGGACGGCGGCGCATCACAAGGTGCCGATGCTCACCATCATGTGGAACAACCGCGCCTACCATCAGGAGATCATGCATCTTCAGCGCATGGCCAATTGGCGCCAGCGCGGCATCGAGAATCCGCATATCGGCACGACGATCTGGGATCCGTACATCAATTACGCGAAGCTCGCGGAAGCCCTGGGTCATGTCGGCATCGGTCCGATCACCGACCCGAAGGATTTGGCGGGCGCGATCAAGCGCGGACTGGATGCCGTCAAGATGGGCGAACCCGTGCTGATCGACGTCGTCACTCAGCCGCGTTAGGAGAAGAGCCATGCGGAAGACGTTCGTATTCATTGCGGGCGCGACTCTGTCGGCGGCTGCATTCGCGGCATCTTCGGCCTTTGCCGGGCAGGCAGCCGCGCCTGCCGGCGATGTCGCGAAGGGCAAAGCGAGTTTCGAGCGCACCGGCTGCTGGCAATGTCACGGACGTCAGGGCCAGGGCGGACGCGAGGGGCCTCGAATCGCGTCTCCTGTTCCGATGACGTGGTCCGTCCTGTCTAAATTCGTGCGGACCACAAGGGGCAACATGCCGCCGTATACGGAGAACGTCCTGTCCAATCAGGAACTGGCGGATATTTACGCCTACATGCGATCCATCCCGCCGGCGCCGGACTTCAAGACGATCCCGTTGTTGAATGGAATGATGACGACCGCGTCGGCAGAACGCTGAGTCGATCGCCGGGCGCGCGAGACTGGCGAGATCGGGCGTTCGGTCGCCGGGGGCCAGTCAAGACACGCGTCAGCCGCCCGAAGGCGGCTCGCACCTGCCTGAGTCAACGGGCGTCCCGGCCGTGATCCGACGGATGGCGCGCTCTGCGCGCCGCGCGACGCTGCTGTCGGAGTCGTGCTCGAGCTCCTCGAGCGCGGGCAGCGCGGATCGATCCCCCATCAGCCCGAAGACGTCTGCCAGTTCGGCACGCACGGTGGCGCTCTTCGCGTGATTCGCAAACAGTGCCGGACGCTGGGCAGGCGCTGTCTCGAGCAGATATTCTCTCGCCAGATCTCTGGTCGCCGGCCTCTCGAGCGCGCGAACGAGCTCGTCCAGATATTCTTCCCGTTGCATTCGAAGCAAGCCGAACGCCTGCGCCGCCTGAACGCGCACGTTCCTCTCGACCAGCCGATCGGCTGACATCATCGTGCCGAGCGACGAGTCGCCGCCCAGCCGCGCCAGTCCTTCGTTGGCATACAGACGGATGCTGATGTCCTTGTCGGCCTTGGCGCCGAGAAACACCGGGCGCGAGGAGGGGTCGGCAATGTCGGCGAGCGCCGAAAGCGCCAGCGTGCGCGCCCGATCGGCCGGCTTCGCCTGCTCGAAGACCCTGGTCAGATCCGCAACAGCGCCTCGACATTTGAGCGACCCGAGAGTCGTGATGATTTCATTGCGCACCCGGTCCACGTTGAGGTTCAGCATCGGCACGAGATGATCGCCGGCCGACGCGTCGCCGATTTTCCGAAGCGCGCGAACGGCTTCGAAACGCACGTCCGGGTCGCGATCCTGCTCCACGGCCACGAGCAGTTCCGGAACCGCTTGTTCGGCGTGCACAATCCCCAACCCCCGGCTCGTGTGTCGGCGAATCTTGTCCTCGGAGTCGCTCATCCGCGCCCGGAGAGCTGTCACGACCGAGGCGTCCACCGGGACGTCCGGTTCGACGGCCGCGTCCGAGTATTCGTCCGACCAGGGGTTGATGAGATTCCCCAGCTTTGCGAGGGCGGCTGTGGGCCCGGCGGCGCGCGGGAGGTGCAGGCTCACCAGAGCTTGAACCGCTCGATCGCGAATGGCCGGATCGCTGTCGGCCGTGAACTGGACGAGCCCCTGGAGCACGCCGATGTCCTCCATCTCCTCGAGCGCGAGCTCGACCTGACGACGAACCGACAGGTCGGAATCCTCCACCAGGGGCAGGAGGGCCGGTATCGCCGGCCGGAATTTGGCGATACCCAGGTCGCGCGCGGCGGCGAGACGTCTTGGTGCGTCCGGGTTCTTGAGGTCGTAGATCAAGCTGTCCGTGGACACCTGGTGGCTCGTCGACTGCGCGCTCGCGGAGCGCCCGCTCGCCGTCGCAAACGCAAAGGCCAACGACGCGAGAACGATCGCCGACCGGCGTCGAGTGAATGGCTGGAAACGCATAGTCTTCTCCCAGAAAAGAGTCTGGCCAGATCGGGGCTCAACCACGGCCACGCGCTGGAATCGCATGGCGGAATGTCGCA
>Ga0137394_10001091_pt1 | contig 19548 bp, 18 predicted proteins | sample czobulk116metaG_FD_108278 | JGI IMG/M metagenome (GOLD analysis project Ga0137394, IMG submission 108278) | Vadose zone soil microbial communities from Angelo Coast Range Reserve, California, USA - czobulk1.16 metaG | ecosystem: Environmental > Terrestrial > Soil > Vadose zone | place: USA...
CAGCACGATCCCGGCGACGACGAGCAGGGAGCCACCGCAGAGGATCGCGATGCGCCGCGCGCTGGCGTAGAAGGCTTGCACCTCGAGGATGATAAGGGCCGCCCGCCGGGCGGCCACCCGGACCTACCCGTCCAGCTTTCGCGCGGCCGCGTCGGTGGTTGCGGCCTCGGCCTCTTCCGCCTTCCGCCGCTCCTCGACTTCCGCGCGCCAACGTTCGAGGCGCGCTCGGATTTCGACCTCTTCGCCGTTTTCACCCGGCTGGTAGAAATGCTGCCCGCGCAGCGCGTCCGGCAGGTACTGCTCCGGTACGTAGTTGCCCGCAAAGTTGTGGGGGTAGCGGTAGCCGCCGCTGTACCCCATCGACTTCATCAGCGGGGTCGGCGCGTTGCGCAGCTTGAGCGGCACCGGGAGCGGGCCGTGCTCCAGAACCGCCTTGCGCGCGTTCGAATACGTGGTCAGCGTGGAGTTGCTCTTCGGGCAGGTGGCGAGGAAGACCGCCGCTTGCGTCATCGGCAGGACGCCCTCGGGCAGACCCATCAGCTCGAACGCCCGCAGCGCGTCCACCGCCACGCTGAGCGCGCGCGGCTCCGCGTTTCCGATGTCCTCGGCGGCGAAGATCACCATCCGCCGCAGGAGGAACCGCGGCTCCTCGCCCGACTCCAGCATCCGCACCAGGTAATAAGCCGCCGCGTCCGGGTCGCTGCCGCGCAGGCTCTTGATGAAGGCGCTGATGGTGTCGTAGTGCGCGTCGCCCGACTTGTCGTAGAGCAGGGTCTTCTGCTGCAGGGCCTCCTCGGCGTCGCGCGCGTCCAGCACGTCGCGCCGTTCGGCCTTGGCGCGGGCCGCCGCGACCTCCAGCGCCGAGAGCGCTCGCCGGGCATCGCCGGAGGAATGCTTCGCCACGTGATCGAGGAACTCGGGCCGGGCCACGAAGGCGCCTTTCAGCCCCCGCTCCTTGTCGGCTAGCGCGCGCTCGAGCAGAACCGTGAGGTCCGCCTCTTCCAGCGGCCGTAGCGCGAAGACGCGGCAGCGGGAGAGCAGGGCGGAGTTCACCTCGAAGCTCGGGTTCTCGGTGGTGGCTCCGATCAGCGTCACCGTCCCCCGCTCGACGTGGGGGAGCAGCGCGTCCTGCTGCGCCTTGTTGAAGCGGTGGATCTCGTCGATAAAAAGCAGCGTCCGCTGGCGGTTCTCGGCGAGCCGGCGCTCCGCCTGGGCCACCGACTCGCGGATGTCCTTGATGCCGCTGTCGACCGCGGACAGCGCGACCAACTCTCCCCGGGTCGCCGCCGCGATGACCCGCGCCAGCGTGGTCTTTCCGGTCCCCGGCGGGCCCCAGAAGATGAGCGAGGGGACTTGATCGCTCTCGATGGCCTCGCGCAGGAGCGTGTTGGGCCCCAGGATGTGCTGCTGCCCGACGATCTCGTCGACCGTCCGCGGGCGCATGCGCTCGGCCAGCGGCATGAGCGAGGGATCCTTCGCCGCGGTGGCGCGGAAGAGGTCGCTCGTCTGTCCCGTGCGGGCCGGCATGCACGCGAGTGTAACGCTCCGATTTGGTAGAGTCCCCTCGTGGCGACCGTCGGACTGATCCCGCGCCTGGCCAGCGAAGCGGCCGCCCAGCTTGCCCGCGAGATGGTCCGGTGGCTCGCGGAGCGCGGGCATGCGGCCTTCGTGGAGCAGGAGGCAGGGGTCTCGGGCGTGCCCTCCGCGCCGGGCCGGGAGCTCGCGGGGCCGACAGATCTATTGGTCGTCCTCGGGGGGGACGGCACCCTGATCCACGCCGCCGGCCTCTGCAACCACCGGGAGGTGCCGATCCTCGGGGTCAACCTCGGGACGCTCGGGTTCTTGACCGAGGTACCGCGCGACCGGGCCTTTCCCCTCTTGGAACAGGCGCTCCGTGGCGACCTGACGGTCTCGCGCCGGATGATGTTCGAGGTGGAAGTCCGCCAGCGGGACCAGGTCCTGCTCAGCGGCCTGGTGCTGAACGACGCGGTGGTCTCCAAGAACGCGCTCAGCCGGCTGGCCACGCTGGAAGTGACCGTCGACGGGCGCCTGGCCAGCATCTACGAGGCGGACGGCCTGATCGTCGCGACCCCGACGGGCTCGACGGCGTACTCGCTCTCCGCGGCGGGCCCCATCGTGATCCCCGCGATGGACGCGGTCCTGCTCACGCCCATCTGCCCGCACGCGCTCACGCAGCGCCCACTGGTGCTGCCGCCTTCCAGCGTGGTGCGGGTCAAGGTGGCGAGCCCGGGCGAGATGTTCGTCACCCTGGACGGAAGCCAGGGGCGCCCGCTGGAGCTCGGTGACGAAATCTTCATCCAGCAGGCGAAGAAGCGGACGCTGATCCTCCGCAACCCGGAGCTGGATCATTTCACGCTCTTGCGGGAGAAGCTCCGCTGGGGCACGAGGTAATTCGCATCGGACTGCGTTCCCACCCGAAGGAGGCCGCCATGGCCGGTCCCGACAAGCCCCAGACGAAGCAGGAGTTGGAGAAGGCCGTCGAGCAGCTCAAGAAGATCCGCGACGAGATCAAGGTCCAGCTCCACCTCGCCGGCATGGAAGCGAAGGACGCCTGGAAGAAGCTCGAGCCCGGCCTGGCCGAGCTCGAGCAGAAGATGGGTCAGGTGACCGACGCGTCGCGCGCCAAGGCGCAGGAGCTGCTCAAGCGGTTCTCCGAGCTGCGCGACAGGATGAAGCAGCCCAAGAAGTGACCGTTCACTCCCGGGTGTACACGATCTCCATCATCTTGAACTGCTTGCCGCCCGGCCCGGGCCCGTGCAGCTCGAAGCTGAAGTGGTTGTCGTCGGTGAAGGTCGTCGTCTCGGTGTACGTCACCATCTTGCCGGCCACCGCGTCCGAGGTCTGGCCCTTGGTCGAACACTTCTTCGCGTCGGCCGGGCACTTGCCTCGCATCACCAGAATGCCCGTGGACATGCTGTCGGCCCAGGTCGCGAACCGCTCCTTCATCACGTTGTCGTATCCCATCAGCCCCATGCCTTCGTACGGCTGGCCGGCCATGGTTCCCTTGACCTCCTGCTGGAGGTAGCGGCCGCCGAAGACGGTCTTGAATTCCGCGGTGCCGTCGTTTTTCTCCGGCGGCGCGCCCGGCGCCATCCAGGCCGTGACCTGCATCTTCCACTTGCCAGCGAACTTGGCGAGCTGCTGGTGCTCGGGCCCGGGCGTGCCGGCCTTCATGTACTTCTCCATGATCGCCTGCTCGGCCGGGGACATCTGCCCCTGGCCAGGCGGCGTTCCGGCATCCTGCGCCCGGCCGGGGACGGCCGACGCGGTGGTGAGCAGCAGCGCGACGAAAGGAAGCTTCGTTGACGTCATGGCAACCTCCGTTGGGCCGCGGAGGATAGCCGACTTGGAAAAAAGCGTTCGCCGCAAAGCCTTTCTTGCGGCCGGCAGCGGCTAATCCCCTTCCAGCAGCGCCTTCACCGCGATGCCTTCCAGCAGCTCGCGATCGTTCTGGTAGAGGTCGACGAAGGCGAGCCCCAGCTCTCCCGGACGGCTCCAGATCACCTGGCCCTGCACCAGCAGCGGCACCTTCCGCTGCGGCACCTTGATCGACAGGTCCATCTGCGTCCCGGCGGGAATCACCTCGGCGATGCGGATGGAGAGCCCGCCCGCGCCCACCGTGCTGGTGGCCAGCGAGACCATCTCGTCGGGCGCGAGGATGTCCACGTCCAGCTCTGCGGGGGCGCGCAGGTGCTGGCGGCGCTCGGCCATTCCTCCCTCGGACCGGATGTTTCCCAGAAGCTGCGCGACCAGCTCGCGCCAGCGAGGGCGCTGGCCGTCGCGCAGCCGGGCGCTGAGGGCGAGATTGGCGAGCTCGAGGATCTCGTCGCGGCGGGGATCGCCCGGGTCGAACATCGGTCCCGAAGCGTAGCACCGTTGTCGGACCCGTCTGCTATTTTGCCCGCCATGCTGGAGCTGCTGCGGGTGCGGGCGTTCGCCATCATCGAGGAGCTGGAGGTGCACTTCGCGCCCGGCTTCAACGTGCTGACGGGCGAGACGGGGGCGGGGAAGAGCATCCTGGTCGATGCGTTGCATCTGGTCCTGGGCGGACGGGCGCAGGCGGACTCGGTCCGGACCGGGGCCGAGGAGGCCGAGGTCCAGGCCCTCTTCCGCCCGCGGGACGCGGCGGAGTGCGATGCGCGCCTGACGGGGCTGGGGCTGCCGGCCGCGGGCGGAGAGCTGGTGGTGCGCCGCACCGTCCAGCGCGAGGGCCGGAGCCGGGCCTGGGTGAACGGGGCCCTGGCCACCGCGGGGCAGCTTCAGGCGGCGACCCGGGGCCTGCTCGACATCAGTGGGCAGCACGAGCACGTCGGCCTTCTGGACGCGGCGCTGCACCTGGACCTGCTGGACGCCCACGCCCAGCTCGGGGAGCTCAAGGCGCGCTTCGCGGAGGCGTTCGCGGCGCTCTCCGAGGCGGAGAAGGCGCGGGCCCAGCTCGACTCGGACGAATCGCAGCGGGCCCAGCGCGCCGACTGGCTCAAGTTCCAGCTCGACGAGCTGGAAAAGGCTGCGCCCGAGCAGGGCGAGGACGAGCGGCTGGTGCAAGAGCGCCGCGTGCTGGCGGCGGCCGAGAAGCTTCGCGCCGGGGCCGAGGAGGCCGAGGCGGTCCTCTCCGAAGCGCAGCCCGCCAGGGCGGCCAAGCGGCTGGAGGAGATGGCGGCCATCGATCCCGCGCTCGAGAAGCTCGCCCAGGCGGTCCGCGGCGCCTGCGCCGAGCTGGACGAAGCGGCGCGCGAGCTGTCGCGCTACGCGGAGCGGGCCGGCGGCGACCCGCAGCGGCTGGAGGAGCTGGACGAGCGCATCGAGGTGCTGCGGCGGCTGGCGCGCAAGCACGGCGGCACGCTGGCCAGCGCGCTGCAGCGGCGCGATCAGATGCGGGGCGAGCTGGCGTCGCTCGAGAACCACGACGAGGAGCTGGCGCGGCGCGAGGCCGAGGTGCAGCGGCTCGCGGCCGTCGCGCGCGGTCTGGCGGAGAAGCTGTCGGAGAAGCGGCGCGCCGCGGCCGGCGCCTTCAGCAAGGCCGTGGCGCAAGAGCTGTCCGCGCTGGGCATGGCTCGATCCGAGATCTCGGTGCGCTTCAACCCGGTCGCCGAGGGGGCCATCGCCGGCATGGGGCCTCGAGGGCTGGAGACGGCGGAGCTGCTCCTCAGCCCCAACCCGGGCGAAGAGCTGCGTCCGCTCTCGCGCATCGCCTCCGGCGGCGAGCTGTCCCGCGTGCTGCTCGCGGTCAAGCGCGTGCTGGCGGAGTCCGATCCGGTGGACGCGTACCTCTTCGACGAGGTGGACGCGGGCATCGGCGGCGCCACCGCCGACGCGGTCGGCCGCGCGCTGGCCGCGGTCGCCCGCCGCCGGCAGATCATCTGCATCACGCACCTGCCGCAGATCGCCGTCTTCGCCGGCAAGCACCTGACGGTGGAGAAGGAGGTGCTCAAGGGACGCACGCACAGTCGCGTCCTGGCGGTCGACGGCGACGACCGGGTGCGCGAGTTGGCGCGGCTGCTCTCGGGAAAGCCTACCGGCGTCGCCCTGGAGCACGCGCGCGAGCTGCTCGCGGCCGCCCGCAGCGGCGATTCGCGAAAGCGCAAGGCGGTGTAAGTTGAACGGCATGGCGAAGTTCCGCAGCGCCGCGCGGACGGACGTCGGAATGAAGCGCGAGCACAACGAGGACAGCTTCCTGGTCAACGAGGACCTCGGCCTCTACGTCGTCTGCGACGGCATGGGCGGGCACGCGGGCGGCGAGACCGCCAGCCGTCTGGCGGTGCAGACCATCGAAAAGGAGCTGATCTCGGCGCGGCTGCGCACGGACGATCCGTTCGCCATCCAGGCGCCCCTGCCGGACAGCCCGCTTGCCAGCGCGCTGCGCGAGGCCGTCGAAGGGGCTTGCGCGGCCGTGTTCCGCACCAGCCGTGCCAACCCGGAGCTGGCCGGGATGGGCACCACCTGCATCTCGCTGCTCCTGAACGCCGAACAGGCCATCGTCGGCCATGTGGGCGACAGCCGGGCCTATCTGGTGCGCGACGGGCAGGTCTGGCAGCTCTCCGAGGACCACTCCCTGGTCAACGAGCAGGTCCGCGCCGGCCTCCTGACCGACGAGGAGGCCCGGCACAGCCGCCTCAAGAACATCATCACAAGGTCGGTGGGGTTCGAGGAGGACGTCCTGGTGGACGTCATCGGGGTAGAGACCAAGGCCGGCGACCGGTTCCTGCTCTGCTCCGACGGCCTCTCGAACCTGATCGACGCCGGCGAGCTCCGCGACGCTCTTACCCACACCGACATCGATAAGGTCCCGGAAATGCTCATCGAACTCGCCAACTCGCGCGGGGGCGACGACAACATCACCGTGGTCGCGGTGCACCGCGTCGCGTGAGGGTGCGTAAACCTTGACGCACCTCTGACTCATCCGATACTGAACCAGGCCCGCCCGCTAATCTGGCTGGCGCACGGTTTGTATCCTCTGCGGGAAGCAGCGGCGGATACGGCCGGTTTGGGAAGAACTGTTCCGCGCCGCTAGGAGGTTCCTTGGACAAGTCGTACACGATCCTGCTGGTTCCGGATCGCGACGCCAAGGTGAAGAAAATCCGCCTCGAGCACCGGATGCTCGTGCGCGTGGGGGTGTGCTTTGGCCTTGTGGTGCTCGCGCTGGTCGGCGCTCTGGCCCACTACTTCCAGGTGGTGGGCAAGGTCGCGGAAAACGAGCTGATTCGCGCCGAGAACCTCGAGTTGCAGAACCGCTGGCGCGAGGCGGAGCAGAAGTTTTCCCACATCAACGACGAGTTGGACCGGGTGAAGCGGCTCAATGCCAACTTGCGCCACATCACTTCCCTGAACGACCCGGACCGCAAGCTTTCCATGCCACAGCCGGAGGCCGGACAGCCCCCCCCGACCGAGTTCGTGGGAGGCGGCATCGCCACCGAGCCCGCCCAGTCCGGGATGGGGGCGGTGGGGATGGGCAAGCGGCTTCCCGCCGGTGGCGAGGGCCGGATGATCGCTGACGGCGACGCCAGGCCGGCGACCGGCGACGAGCCGGATCTCCTGAAGCAGCTCGACAGCCTGGGAAAGAAGGTCAAGGCCCAGGAGCAGGAAGCCCGCGCCCTCAAGAGCTATTTCGAGGACCAGCAGGCGCTTCTCGCTTCCGCCCCATCCATCTGGCCCGTCCGCGGCTGGGTCACCTCGGACTATTCGGCCCGCCTCGATCCCTATACGGGCGAGCGCGTGATGCACGAAGGCATCGACGTCGCCACCAGCATGGGGACACCGGTCCGCGCGCCGGCGGACGGCACGGTGGTGTTCGCCGGCCAGGAAGGCGGCTACGGCCACGTCCTGGTGCTCGACCACGGCTACGGCCTGAAGACCCGCTACGGACACCTGCAGCGGATCGACGTGAAGGTCGGAGAGAAGGTCAAGCGCGGGCAGTTCATCGCGGCGGTGGGAAATACCGGCCGCAGCACGGGGCCGCACCTGCACTACGAGGTTCGTGTCAACGGTCTGCCGGACAACCCGCGAAAGTTCATCCTCGAAGAGTGACGGACCGGCCGCTGAAGGTTGACAACCACCGGGTGGGCCTTAGGCTTGCTCGAATGCGCGGCAGGATCGCGGCGGCGTGTGCGGCGGTGCTGGTGGGCCTCTCGCCCGCCGGAGCGCTGCCGCTCGCCTCGTTCGCTGCCGCGGCGGCGACCTCCGTGGATGCGGTCGCGCAGCGCGTCGAAGCCCTCGGACCGCGCGCGGCCCGCCAGCCGGTCACCCAGGGGCTCCGGGTCGAGCGGCGAGCGCAGCGGGTCGAGGTGGTCCGCGTGCCGTCGATCTTCCGCTCGCCCGCGGGTCCCGCGCCCAGCCAGGCGCCCCCGGCCGCCTGAAGCCAGCCGCCCTCCGGGTTCGCTTCCTGTGCGCGCCGCGCGCACCCTCTTTTCGCAAGGCAGACCAATGTTCAACTACGTTCTCCGCAAGATCGTCGGTACCAAGAACCAGCGTGAGCTGAAGCGCATGCACCCGATGGTCGCGCGCATCAACGAGCGCGAGACCTGGGCGAAGTCGCTCTCGGACGAGCAGATCCGCGAGCAGGTGCGCGCCTGGCGCAAGGAGGTCGCGGACGCGGCCGCGACCGAGAAGTCCGCGGTGCTCGAGCGGGTCCTCCCCGACGTGTTCGCGGTCACCCGCGAGTCCAGCGTGCGCAGCGTGGGCATGCGCCACTTCGACGTGCAGCTGATCGGCGGAATGGGCCTGCACAAGGGGATGATCGCGGAGATGAAGACCGGCGAGGGCAAGACGCTGGTCGCGACGCTGCCCTGCGTGCTGAACGCGTTGGAGGGGAAGGGCGTCCACGTGGTCACGGTCAACGACTACCTGGCCAAGCGCGACGCCGAGTGGATGGGCCGCATCTACCGGCACATGGGCCTCTCGGTGGGCTGCGTGGTGCACGGCCTCACCGACCGGCAGCGCCAGAAGGAGTACGGGGCGGACATCACCTATGGCCAGAACAACGAGTTCGGCTTCGACTACCTGCGCGACAACATGAAGTTCCGGCTCGCCGACTACGTCCAGCGCGAGCTGCACTTCGCGATCGTCGACGAGGTGGACTCCATCCTCATCGACGAGGCGCGCACCCCGCTGATCATCAGCGGCCCCTCCGAGGAATCGACCGACAAGTACTACAAGATCAACAAGGTCATCCCCGGGCTGGTGCGCGACCGCGACTTCACCGTGGACGAGAAGGCGCGCTCGGTGGTGCTCACCGACGAGGGCGTGGAGAAGGTCGAGTCGAGGCTGGTCGTTCCCAACCTCTACGACCCCGAGCAGATCGAGACGCTCCACCACGTCGAGCAGGCCTTGCGCGCGCACACCCTCTACCGCAAGGACCACGAGTACGTGGTGAAGGACGGCGAGGTGATCATCGTCGACGACTTCACCGGCCGTCTGATGCCAGGGCGGCGCTGGAGCGACGGCCTGCACCAGGCGGTGGAGGCGAAGGAGAACGTCAAGATCGAGAACGAGAACCAGACGCTCGCCACGGTCTCGTTCCAGAACTACTTCCGCCTCTACACCAAGCTGGCCGGCATGACCGGCACCGCGGACACCGAGGCGTCAGAGTTCGCGCAGATCTACAAGCTGGAAGTGCTGGTGATCCCCACCAACCGCGTCAACATCCGCAAGGACCTGCAAGACACGGTCTACAAGACCGAGCGCGAGAAGTTCAAGGCGGTCTGCGACGACGTCGAGGAGCGCTGGAAGAAGGGACAGCCGGTGCTGGTCGGCACCGTCAGCATCGCCAAGAGCGAGGTGCTCTCCGGCCTCCTCAAGAAGCGCGGCGTGTCGCACGACGTGCTGAACGCGAAGCAGCACGAGCGCGAGGCGGAGATCGTGGCGCAGGCCGGACGGAAGGGCCGCATCACCATCTCCACCAACATGGCCGGCCGCGGCACCGACATCCTCCTCGGCGGCAACCCCGAGTTCCTCGCCAAGCGCGAGGTCGGGCCGGAGCCGAGCCCGCTGGAGATCGAGGGGCGGCTGGTGCAGGAGCGCGTCGCCAAGGCGAAGGCGGAAGGCGACGGAAAGTTCCCGCCGGTGACGGCCGCGGAGGTCGAGCAGGTCTACCGGGCCGAGCACGCGCAGTGGAAGGAGCGCCACGACGCGGCGGTGGGGAAGCACAAGGAGTTGTGCACGAAGGAGCACGACGAGGTGGTCTCGCTCGGCGGCCTGCACATCCTGGGCACCGAGCGCCACGAGTCGCGGCGCATCGACAACCAGCTGCGCGGTCGGTCCGGCCGCCAGGGCGACCCAGGCTCGTCCAAGTTCTACCTGTCGCTCGAGGACGACCTGATGCGCATCTTCGCGAGCGATCGGATCGCGAAGCTGATGGATACATTTGGAGTTCAGGAGAACGAGCCCATCGAGCATCCCTGGCTGACCAAGGCGATCCAGGGCGCGCAGGAGCGGGTGGAGGGGCAGAACTTCGACATCCGCAAGAACCTGCTCGAGTACGACGACGTGATGAACCAGCAGCGCAAGACCATCTACGGCATGCGCAAGGAAGTGCTGGCCGCCGGGGCGGGGACGCCGCTGATCTGGTTCACCGAGGACCCCAAGACCAAGAAGAAGACGCGGCACGAGAAGATGGTCTCCTGGAAGGACCAGGAGGAGCACCTCTACGACCTGATCGAGGACCTGATCATCGAGATCGTCGACGAGGCGGTCCCGCGGTCGAAGAACGAGGAGTTCGATCCCAAGGCGCTGCAGCAGCGGGTGCGCGAGCAGTTCAACGTGGACATGAGCTTCGACGGCGCAACGCAAGACCAGGAGAAGCTGCAGCTCGACACGTTCAACGTGGTCGAGAAGAAGTTAAAAGCAAAGTTTGAAGCGTTGGGCGACGACTTCCGCCTCTATACCCAATGGCTCTACCTGAACACCATCGATCAGCTCTGGAAGGACCACCTCTTGCAGATGGACCACCTGCGCCAGGGCATCCACTTGCGCGGGTACGGCCAGAAGGACCCGAAGATCGAGTACAAGAAGGAAGGCTTCGAGCTCTTCCAGATCATGAAGGGCCGCATCGCGGCCAGCACCATCTCGATGGTGATGCGGGTCGAGCCGGTGCAGCCGGCAGCCGCGACCGCCCAGCCGGCGCAGGGCCGCGCCTCGGGGACGCTGCCTCCGGTGCCGCAGCGGCGGCAGCAGCAGATGGTCGAGACGCACGGGGAATCGCCGGCGGCGTCCGGCGGGCAGGGCGGGGCCGTGCAGAACCCGACTGCGCCCATCGTGCGGGCCGGACCCCGCGTGGGCCGGAACGACCCGTGCCCGTGCGGGTCGGGGAAGAAGTACAAGAAGTGCCACCTGCCGCTGGAAGAGGGCGGCGCGAGCGCGGCGGAGTAGTCGGTCTCGGGAAAGACTGTCGCCTAGCGCACGTGCACGGTCAGCGACTGCACCGCGTTCGCGCCATAGCCCAGCGCGTTCCAGCGCGGCAGGTCCGGCTGCACGTTGCCGCATTCGTCGGTCGCGCGGCAGCGAAGCACGTGGCGGCCCCGCCAGGGCGGCACCCACGTGACCTCCCACCGTCGCCAGGCGTGCTTCTCCACTGGTCCGGTGAGCCGCGCTTCAACCCACTCCGCTCCACCGGCGAACGCCACCTCCACCTTGGCGATCGGCGCCATTCCCGACCAGGCCACGCCGGACACGAGAAGCGGGCCCGGTCCCACGGCTGCTCCGGGCAGCGGCGACGAGAACAACGCTTTGACGCGCATCTCGCGCACCGGCCGGGGAGCCTCTCCGTCACCGACGAAGACGTATCGCTCCGACTGGAACCACCCCGAATGCGCGGATTCGAGCGCCGCAATCCGGGCGATCCATTTCACGCTCGCCATCCCATACCAGCCGGGAACGACCAGACGCACGGGAGCGCCATGCGCCGGCGCGAGGGGCTTTCCGTTCATCTCGAGCGCGAGCAGCGTGTCCGGATCGAGGGCCTTCTCCAGGGGGAGCGAGCGCGCGAAGGGCGTCTCGCCGGACGCGACCCGTCCGCGGTCCGCGCCCTCGGCGAGGATCTCGACCGCCCCGGGCCGCAGCCCGGTGCGCTCGAGCAGCGCCGCGAGTGGAACGCCCGTGAAGGTTCCAGTGCTCACCGCGTTCCCTTGCCACGGCTCCCCCGGGGGAAGGGGCGAGAGTGAGGTGCGGTGGTTGCCCGCGCATTCGGTCGTCACGACCAGCGTGCGATGAGGCATTGCCCGCAGGTCGGTGAGCCCGAGCGACAGCGGACGGATGACCGCGCCGCCCACCTCGACCTTGTGATTGCGCGAGTCGATGCGCGGGACGCCGAAATTGGAGCGGAGGAACCGATCGGCCGTGGGCGTGATGAACAGGTCGAGCGCCTCGGTCGCGATCTCCGCGTTGTGCGGCGTCTCGCGGACGAGCACGAGGCCGCGGCTCCGCGACCTCGAACGTCCACGACCGGTGGCATAGCGCAGGCGTGGCAAGGCTTCCCCCCGCCTTCCGCATCGCAGCGAGCTGGATGCGCTGTCAAACCACCACGCGTTCGCATTTCACCACTCGGGCATACCGGACGGCAGCCGCCCTTTCTTGTACACCCTCGAATGCGCCGGCTAAGTTCGTCCTGTGGGGCCCGGAGTCGTCGCCCCGGACGGGGGAAGAACATGAAAGCCTGGATCGCTGCCGCCGCCGCGATGGTCGCGGCCGGACCTCTGCGGGCCGAAGAGGCACCGCTTACCTTCATCACCACCGACCAGCTCGCCGCGCGCACCGCGGCAGCGCCGCACGCCCGCTGGAACTTCACCGTGATCGACGCGAGGACCCGGGTGGAGTACGAAGAGAACCACATTGCGGGCGCGGTCAACTGCCCGGCATCCCAGGCGCAGGCGCTGCTGCCGAAGCTGGTGAAGGACAAGTCGCGCGAGCTCGTCTTCTATTGCAACGGCCCGAAGTGCACGAAGAGCCAGAAGGCCGCCCGGGCCGCGCAGGCGATGGGCTACCGCAAGGTGATCGAGTACAACGAAGGCCTTCCCGCCTGGAGCAAGGCCAGCCTGCCCGTCGCAGGCAGCCCGCTGCCGCCCGTCGAGATGGATTCCGTCGCGCCGGAGGCCCTGTGGAAGAGCCTGCAGTCGGGCAGCGGGCCCGCGGTGATCGACGTGCGGGACGCGGTCGAGTTTGCATCCGTGCGGATCGCCGGCTCCATCAATACTCCGCTCGACGAGCTGGAGAAGCGCGCCCGCGAGGTGCCCGCGGGCGCAGTTGTGCTCATGGACCACGGCGGCGGTCAGGCCCTCATCGCGGGCCGGGTGCTGCAGAAGGCGGGCCGGGTCGGCCTGCAGCGTCTGGAAGGCGGGCTCCTCGCGTGGCAGCAGAAGGGCCTTCCGGTCGAGGAGAAGGCCGTGGCCGACCGGCGCTGATCGAAAGGAACGGCAATGCGCCTTCGCATCGGCACGCGGGTCCTGCTCTACTTCGCCTGCGTGATCGGCATCGTGGTGGCCCTGGGCGTCCTGGGTTTCACCACCATGTCGCGCCTCTCGGAAGAGCTGAAGGGGTCTCTCAGCGAGGCGTTCAGCGCTTCGGCGGAGCTCGCCGAGCTCCGCCTGCTCGCGCGACAGGCGCGCCTGATCCTGGCGGCCTCGGCAGCGGCGGGTACCACCGCCGACCTGAAGGCGGCCGACGAGCTGGCCCGGCGGTTCTCCACGCGCCTCGCCGAGCTGGCTCCGCACCTTCCGCCGTCCGTTGCGGCTGGCGAGCTGGCGCAGTCGATGAACCTGGCCGTGTCCACGGGCCGCGAATACGCCCAGGCCAACGCTCTCCAGCAGTGGAACCGCGCCGGAGAGCTCGGCCCACGGTTCTCGAAGGCCGGGGAAGTCCTCGAATCCCGCCTGGAGCAAGCGCAGGGTGATGAGAGGAGCTGGGTCGAAGGCCGGCTGGCGACGGTCGCCCGGAGGATGCAGGTCCGCGGCATCGTCTTCGCTGCCGGAATCGCGGCCTGCCTCGCTCTGGCCGCCCTGCTGGGGCTCTCGCTCCAGCGGAGGCTCATCGTCCCGCTCGGCACCCTGAAAACCGCGACCGCCCGGATCGTGGAGCACGGGGACCTCGCCCAGACGATCGAAGTCAGCAGCAAGGACGAGATCGGAGAGCTGGCGGCCTCGTTCGCACGTCTGGTGGAGAAGCTGCGCGAGATCCCGGTCAACCTTCACGAGGCGACCGAGACGCTGAGCAATTCGGTGGGCTCCCTCAGCGTCAGCGCCGGCGAGCAGAACCAGGCGATCCTCAAGCAGGCGGCTTCGCTGCAGCAGACGCAGATCACCGCGAACGAGATCCGCCAGACGTCCGCGACGGCGGCGCAGAAGGCCGACCACGTCCTGCAGGCCATCGCGCGCGCGGACGAGGTGAGCAGGCAGGGCGAGGCCTCGGTGGAGAGGAGCCTGAGCGGCCTCTCGGAGATCGGGCAGGGCGTGGTGTCGCTGGCGGAGAAGATCGACGCCCTCAAGGAGAGGATGCGGCAGATCGACGGGATCAACCTGACCGTGAAGGATCTCGCCGACCAGTCCAACATGCTCGCCCTCAATGCGGCGATCGAGGCGGTCCGCTCGGGCGAGCACGGCAAGGGTTTCGCCGTGGTGGCGCGGGAGATCCGCAACCTCGCGGACCAATCCATCCAGGCGACCGTGCGAATCCGGGAGATCCTGCTCGACATCACGGTCTCCATCAACGAGACCGCCAAGATCAGCGCAACCGGGCGCCAGCGCGCGGAGAGCGGCCTGGCGGAAATCCGCGCCTCGGGCGAGACGCTGCGCGCGTTGTCCGCGATGGTGAAGGACACCTCGGACGCAGTGCGGCAGATCACGGCTTCCGTCGCCCAGCAGAACGCGGGCATCTCGCAGATCTTCACCGCGGTCAGCGACCTGAGCGACGGCATGCAGGACACCACGCGCCAGCTCGAGTCGACCGGAGAAGCCATCGACCGCATCCGCACGGTCAGCGATCGGGTCTCCGGGATCGTTCGGAGCTACCGGACCTGACTAACGCCACGACCAAGGGAGCGATCGTCCCCTCACCAAGCGACTCGCGCAGCACCAGATCGAGCGGGGCATCCGGGTGAATTGCGTCGCGCCAGGCCCGGTCTGTACGCCGCCAAGGGTCGCGTCGCTCAAGAAAGAGAAGAACGAGCAGTTCGGCAAGGGCTACCCGATGGAGCGGCCAGCGCAGCCCGCCGGAGCTGCCCCCCGCGAACGTCTTCCTCGCCTCGGACGAGCCGCCTACATCGTGGGCGAAGTGCTCGGGGTGACAGGGGGAAAGCCGCTCGCCTGAGACTTGCTTCAGGCCCTTGATCCTGTTAGATCGCCCCTCCCTTTCCGGGATCGTTTCCGGAGAGGCCCGCAGTTCCGTCTCACAAATACGCACACCTCCCGATCAGGGCGGGGTTCCCGCGTGGGCCCGCTTTGGCGCGACGGGGGTGGAGGAGAAAAAACGAATGATGTCCGAGACTATCGAGTCGAACGCACCCATTCCCACAACGCCCGGGCCGCCCGCAGGCGCGGACGCCACAGGCATGCAGCAAGCGATGACGCCCGCGCAGGGCATCACCATGCGCCAGCTGCTCGAGGCCGGCGTCCACTTCGGCCACCAGACCAAGCGCTGGAACCCGAAGATGAAGCCGTACATCTTCGGCGCCCGCAACGGGATCTACATCGTCGACCTGCAGAAGACCGTGCGCCTCGCGCGCGAGGCCTTCAAGTTCGTCAGTGACGTCTGCTCGCGCGGCGGCTCGGTGCTGTTCGTCGGCACCAAGAAGCAGGCGCAGGACGCGGTGGTCGAGGAGGCTACCCGCTCGGGCCAGTTCCACGTCACCAATCGCTGGCTGGGCGGCACGCTCACGAACTTCAAGACCATCAAGAGCGGCATTGATCGGCTCAAGACGCTGGAGAAGATGTCGACCGACGGCACCTTCGAGAAGCTGCCCAAGAAGGAAGTGGCGATGCTCCAGAACGAGATGGAGAAGCTGAAGAAGAACCTGGGCGGCATCCAGGAGATGACCCGGCTTCCCGGCTGCCTCTTCGTGATCGATCCGAAGAAGGAGCACATCGCCATCCACGAGGCGACCCGGCTCGGCATCCCCATCGTCGCGTTGGTGGACACCAACTGCGACCCCGAGGGGATCGACTACGTGATCCCAGGCAACGACGACGCCATCCGCTCGATCCGGCTGTTCTGCGGCAAGATCGCAGACGCGGCCATCGAGGGCAAGGCGCGCTACCAGGCGCACCACGCCGGCGAGCCGCAGCAGGCCGAGGCCGAGGACGGCGAGGGGGACCGCGACACCGCTTCCGAGCGGCGCGGCCGGCGCGATGGCCGGCGCGGCGGAATGCGCGGGGGCCGCGGTGGAGAGCGCCGGCCGCCGATGCGCTCCGAAGCCGAGGCGGCTCCGGGCCCGATCGTGGAGCACAAGCCCACGCTGGCCGTCGGCGGCGAGGCCGCCGCGGGCGAAGAGAAGACCGAGGAGTAATCTGAAATGGCGGAAGTGACTTCGGCGATGGTGAAGGACCTGCGCGAGAAGACCGGCGCGGGGATGATGGACTGCAAGAAGGCCCTCCTGGAGTCGGGTGGCGACGTCGAGAAGGCGATCACCTGGCTGCGCGAGAAGGGCCTGGCGACGGCGGGGAAGAAGGCCGGCCGCAGCGCCACTGAAGGCGCGGTGGGCTCGTACATCCACCTGGGCGGGAAGATCGGCGTGCTCGTCGAAGTGAACTGCGAGACGGACTTCACCGCGCGCAACGAGAAGTTCCAGGCGCTGGTGAAGGACGTAGCCATGCAGATTGCCTGGAGCGATCCGGAGTGGGTGCGGCGCGAGGACGTTCCGGCGGACGAGCTGGACAAGGAGAAGAGCGCCATCCGCGGCGAGCTTCGCGAGCAGGGCAAGCCCGAGGCCATGTGGGAGAAGATCCTGCCCGGCAAGCTGGAGAAGTTCTACGCGAAGCATTGCCTGCTCGATCAGGCATTCTTCCGCGACCCGGACGGCAAGCGCACCGTCAAGGACGAGGTCACCGCGGCCGTGGCGCTGATCGGCGAGAACATCCAGATCCGCCGCTTCATGCGCTACGCGCTGGGCGAGGGTCTGACCAAGCAGACGAAGGACTTCGCCGCCGAAGTGAGCGCGGCGGTCACCGGCCAGAAGTAAGGCCGCGCCGGCGGTTCGTGCGAAAAGCGGGCCCTGCGCGCCGGGCGCGCCAGGGCCCTTCGCGTTCGCGCGCTCACGGCGCCGGCCACGCGCAAGCGTGTTGACGGTGGTAGGAGTGGGGGGACATGGCTGCGTTTCGTGTGGAGGTGGAAAATCGCTTTCGCGAGCTGCGCGACCGCATCGTCGCCCGGCTGGAGGAGCTCGAGGGCGGCGCGAAGTTCCGCCGCACCTCCTGGGAGCGGCCCGGCGGCGGCGGCGGAGAGATGAGCGAGCTTCGCGGCGAGCTCTTCGAGAAGGGCGGCTGCAATTTCTCCGCGGTGCACGGCGCGAGCTTCCCGGCCGCGCCTCCCGGCGCCGCTCCTGCCGCGCACGGCGACGAGGTGCGGCCGCCGCGGCCGGACGAGATCGCCGGCAAGCCGTTCTTCGCCACCGGCGTCTCGCTGGTCATGCACCCGAAGAATCCGTTCGTGCCGATCGTGCACATGAACGTCCGCTACCTGGAGGCGGGCGACGTCTCCTGGTTCGGCGGCGGGATCGATCTCACGCCGTTCCGCCCGTTCCCGGAGGACACGGCGCACTTCCACGGCGTGTTGCAGCAGGCCTGCGGAGCGGATCGCTACGCGCGGTTCTCTCAGTGGGCACGCGAGTACTTCTTCATCACCCACCGGAATTCGGAGCGCGGCGTCGGGGGAATCTTCTTCGACTATCTGCGCGGGAACGAGCACTTCGGGCTGGCGCAGTCGGTGGGCCAGTCGTTCCTCCCGGCGTACGTGCCCATCGTCGAGCGCCGCCGGGAGCTGCGCTGGACCGAAGCGGATCGCGCCGCCCAGCTCCGCTGGCGGGGCCGGTACGTCGAGTTCAACCTGCTCTACGACCGCGGCACGCTCTTCGGCTTGAAGAGCGGCGGGAACGTCGAGGCCATCTTCATGAGCCTGCCTCCGCTGGTAAGCTGGTGACCCGATGGGCGGACTGGCGTCCATGATCGATCACACCTTGCTCAAGCCCGGTGCGGCACGGGAGGATCTGATCCGCATCTGCGCGGAAGCGCGCGAGCACGGATTCGCCACCGTCTGCGTCCGCCCGGAGAACGTCGCCTTCTGCGCGCGGGAGCTGGAAGGGAGCAACGTCAAGCCAGTCTCGGTGGTGGGTTTTCCCACGGGCACGGAGACCACCGCCGCCAAGGCGGCCGAAGCGCGAGCGGCCGTCGCCGCCGGCGCCGCTGAGATCGACATGGTGCTCCACGTCGGCAGGCTGAAGGCGAAGGACTACGGGTACGTGGAGGCGGACATCCGCACCGTGGTCGAAGCGGCCGACGGGCGCGCGGTGAAGGTCATCCTGGAAGCGGGTGCTCTCAGCCGGGACGAGAAGATCGTCGCGTGCGCCCTGGCGAAGGCCGCCGGCGCTGCGTTCGTGAAGACGAGCACAGGCTTCGGGCCGGGCGGAGCCACCGTCGAGGACGTTGCGCTGATGCGGAGGATCGTCGGCGACGACGTCGGCGTGAAGGCGAGCGGCGGGATCCGGACCGCGGCGGATGCCCGCAGCATGATCGCGGCGGGCGCAAGCCGCTTGGGCACCAGCGCCGGCGTGGCCATCGTCACCGGGAAGGCATGATGGGGCGCTTCGTGGTCATCGTCGTCGATTCCTGCGGCGCCGGCGCGCTGCCGGACGCCGCCGCCTACGGCGACGCGGGCGCCAACACGCTGGGCAACTGCGCGCGCGTCGTGGGAGGACTGAAAGTCCCCCACCTCCAGGAATGGGGCCTCGGCAACATCACTTCGATCGCGGGCTGCCCGCCGGCCCCGGCGCCGCGCGCCGCGTTCGGGCGGATGGCGGAAAAGTCGGAGGGCAAGGACACCACCACCGGCCACTGGGAGATGATGGGGATTGTGCTGAGGAAAGGGTTCACGACCTTCCCCAACGGTTTCCCCCCGGAGCTGTTGCAGGAATGGCAGCGCAAGTCGGGGGCGCCTGGCGCGCTCGGCAACAAGCCCGCGAGCGGGACCGTGATCCTCGACGAGCTCGGCGAGGACCATCTCCGCACCGGCCTGCCCATCGTCTACACCAGCGCCGACAGCGTCTTCCAGATCGCCGCGCACGAGCAGAGGGTGCCGCTCGAGACGCTCTATTCCTGGTGCGAGGCGGCGCGCGAGGCGGGAAAGCGATACGGCCTCGCCCGCGTGATCGCGCGGCCGTTCGTCGGCGACCGCCGCGGCAGCTTCAAGCGCACCTACAACCGGCGCGACTTCTCGCAGCCTCCCCCGAAGGGGACGGTGCTCGATCGGCTGGCGGACCAGGGCGTGCGCACCATCGGCGTGGGGAAGATCCCCGACATCTACGACGGGCACGGCATTGCCGAAGCGATCCACACCGAGGGCAACGCCGACGGCCTCCGGCGCACCGGCGAGATCCTCGACCGGATGTCCTCGGGGTTTCTCTTCGTCAACCTGGTGGACACCGACATGCTGTACGGCCACCGCCGCGATCCGGCGGGCTACGCGCGGGCCCTCGCGGAGATCGACGCGGCGCTGCCCGGGATCGCGGGACGGCTGCGCAAGGGAGACCTGCTGGCATTGACCGCCGACCACGGCTGCGACCCGACGTTCCCCGGGTCCGATCACACGCGCGAGTACGCGCCGCTTCTCGCCTGGTCGCCCGACAGGCCCGCCGGCGCCGATCTCGGCGTGCGCGAGAGCTTCAGCGATCTGGGCGCGACCGTGGCCGGGTATTTCGGTGTCACGGAGTCCCGCGGCAAGAGCTTCCTCCCGGCGATTGGCTGATGGACGAGCCCCGCGAGCAAAAGCCGGTCCTCGAGGAGCTCTTCCGGTTCACGCACGGACATCGCGTCCGGTACGACGAGGTGGACGCGCAGG
>Ga0137394_10001092_pt1 | contig 19541 bp, 16 predicted proteins | sample czobulk116metaG_FD_108278 | JGI IMG/M metagenome (GOLD analysis project Ga0137394, IMG submission 108278) | Vadose zone soil microbial communities from Angelo Coast Range Reserve, California, USA - czobulk1.16 metaG | ecosystem: Environmental > Terrestrial > Soil > Vadose zone | place: USA...
GCCGGTTGAGGCTTAGTGCTGTTTAGGACCGTCTTTCGGGCCGCCGCCGTTGCCCTTGTTTCCCTCGTCGGTTTTGGGCTTCTCCTGCGCCTTCACCTGCGCCATCACCTCGCCGACGAAATCATCCTGCTTCTTTTCGATCCCAGCGCCTACTTCGTAGCGCTCGAATTGCACGACCGCGGCGCCGGCCTTCTTGAGGAGCTTCTCGACCGTGACGTCCGGGTCCTTGACGAAAGGCTGCCCTACCAGCGTGATTTCCGCCAGATACTTGCGCAGCCGGCCCTCCACCATTTTGGCGACGATCTCCGGCGGTTTCTTCTCGGCCTTGGTCTGCTCCGCCAGAATCTCCCGCTCCTTGCCGAGCACCGCGGCCGGGACGCCGTCCGAATCGATATAGGCGGGATTCGCGGCGGCAACGTGCATCGCCAGGTCCTTCGCCAAGGCCTCATCGCCGCCCTTCAATGCCACGAGGCTGCCGATGCGGCCGCCATGGATATAGGCGCCGAGCACGCCCGGCGCCGTCACGCGCACGAAGCGCCGGACCGAGATGTTCTCACCGATTTTCGCGATCAGGGAGCGGCGCTTTTCGTCGAGCGTGGATGAACCGCTCGACAGCTGGAGCAGTGCGCTCACATCCGCAGGCGCCTTCTCCAGCGCCAGCCGGGAGACTTCGCGGGCGAATCCTTGGAATTCATCGCCGCGCGCCACGAAGTCGGTTTCGCAATTGACTTCCACGAGCACGGCGCTCGAGCCGGAGCGCTCCACCGCCACCGTGCCTTCGGCTCCGCCGCGCGCCGCCTTCTTGTCCGCCTTGGCAAGCCCGGTCTTGCGCATGAGCTCGGCGGCCGCGTCCAAGTCGCCCTTGGTTTCGACCAGCGCTTTCTTGCACTCCATCATTCCCGCGCCCGTACGCTCGCGGAGCTGCTTTACAGTATCTGCCGTGATGTTCATTTGAAGCTACCGATTACGCGCCGCGCCTCGGCGCACTGCCGCTGCGGCCGGTCGGACGGCGCCGCGGGGCGCTGGCCGGACGCGTCTCCGCCGGCGGAGTATCCGCCGCGTCGTCGACTTCGACCTCGTCGAGAGAGGCCGCCACGGCGGCCACGCTCGGCACCACGGTCACCGGAACCTTACGGCGCGGCGGCGGCTTCTTGTGGCCTCCGCGCGGCGCCTGGGCCGGACGGCGGCCGCCGGCGGCGCGCTTCTTGGGATTGCCTTCCTCGTCGAGCTCCACGAATTCGTCCTCGCCCACCGGGACCTCGGGCAGCGAGGCCTTGCCTTCCAGCACCGAATCGGCCACTCCGCCGGCGTACAGCAGGATGGCGCGCATGGCGTCGTCGTTGCCGGGAATCACATAGTCGATGCCGTCGGGCGAGCAATTGGTGTCCACCACGGCGACCACCGGAATCCCGAGCTTCCTGGCTTCGTGAATGGCGATTTGCTCATGGCCGACGTCGATCACGAACAGGGCATCGGGCAGAGCCGTCATTTCGCGGATGCCGCCGAGGCTCCGCAGCAGCTTGTCCATCTCACGGCGCAGCATCTGAGCTTCCTTCTTGCCGCGCCGATCCAGGGCACCGCTCTGCGCCATTTCGTCCAATTCATTGAGCCGCTTGATGGACTGCCGAATGGTCTTGAAATTGGTCAGCATGCCGCCCAGCCAACGTTGGTTCACGTAGGGCATGCTGCAGCGGGTGGCTTCCTTCTGAACCGCGTCGCGGGCGGATCGCTTGGTGCCGACGAACAGCACCTTGCCGCCCTCCGCGGCCACGCCCTTGATGAACGCCGCCGCCTGGGCATACAGGGGTTGCGTCTTTTCAAGATTGATGATGTGGATCTTGTTACGTTCGCCGAAGATGAACGGGGCCATCTTGGGGTTCCAGAAGCGGGTCTGATGTCCAAAATGGACGCCCGCTTCCAGCATTTGTCGCATAGACACGCTGGTCATAAAACACTCCTGGTCGGGTTGAGCCTCCGCGTATCCCAATCGGCAACCCGTCGAAGACTTGAAATTGAAGCCTTGGCCTTCATTTCTCAATGTCCCGCCGGGCACCCGGCCGATTGTGACGACACGCGTGCGGGGTTGTTAAAAATAGCCGCGCTTTATACCATGAACATCTGTTAGACACAAAGCCTGCCGTCCTATGAACGTAACCGTCAAAACGCCTGCCGAGCAGGACAAAATGCGCGCCGCCGGCCGCCTGGCCGCCAGTGTGCTGGATATGATCGAGCCGTTCGTTCAACCCGGGGCGACCACGGACGAACTCGACAAGCGGTGTCACGATTTCATCGTGGACGAGTTGAAGTCGATCCCGGCCAACCTCAATTACCGGGGCTTTCCCAAGACCATCTGCACCTCGGTGAACCATGTCGTATGCCATGGAATTCCGGGCGACAAGCGCCTGAAGAGCGGCGACATCATCAATATCGACGTCACCGTGATTCGCGACGGCTTTCATGGCGATACCAGCCGCATGTACTTCGTCGGCAACGCCGGGGTCCTTGCCCGCCGGCTGACGGCCGCATGTCACGAGGCCATGTGGCGCGGCATCCGCGTGGTCAAGCCCGGGGCCCGGTTGGGCGACATCGGGCATGCCATTCAGACCTTCGCCGAAAGCAATAATTTCTCAGTAGTGCGCGAATATTGCGGACACGGCATCGGCCGCGTTTATCACGAAGACCCTCAAGTGCTGCACTACGGCAAACCCGGCACCGGACTCGAACTGACGGCGGGCATGACCTTTACCATCGAGCCCATGATCAACGCCGGGCGCCGCGACGTGCGGCTGCTCCCCGACGGCTGGACGGTGGTCACCAAGGATCAGTCCCTGTCGGCGCAGTGGGAACACACGATCCTGGTCACAGACGCAGGCTTCGAAGTGCTCACTTTGAGCGCGAGCGTCGATCTACCCGCCGCCGCGGCGGCCTCTTGAGCGCCCACGGCACACTTCTCGATCCCACCGCTGACTGGCCTTATCTCACGGCCGCGCCCGAGGCCCTTCGGGAGGGGCAGTTCTCGCCGATCGTCTTCAGGCAGGTCCTGGATCGCGGCACGGAGCTTCTGCAGGATCGTTTCGCCGCCGACGAGGCCGTCGAAGATCTGGTTCGTGATCGAGGGCGCCTGGTCGACATTACCCTGCGCGCCGCGTGGGTGCGCCACGCCGGCAAGTTTGCGGACGATCTGGCACTGGTGGCCGTCGGCGGTTACGGACGCGGCGAACTGCACCCGAGTTCGGATATCGACGTCATGGTGCTGCTGCCGAAGAGCGACTCCGCCGACTGGCAGCCGGATATCGAAAAATTCCTGACCTTCCTCTGGGATATCGGTCTCGAGGTCGGGCACAGCGTGCGCTCCATCGACGACTGCCAGCGGGAGAGCCTCGCCGACATCAGCGTCGCGACCACCCTGTTCGAAGCGCGGTTGCTGGCCGGCCCCGAATCGCTGTTCGCCGGCATGCGCCGAGCGCTGGCGCCCGACCGCCTGTGGTCCTCGCAGGACTTCTTCGAAGCGAAGGTCAAGGAACAGACCGAGCGGCACCATCGCTACTTCGATACCGCCTACAACCTCGAACCGAACGTCAAATCGAGCCCCGGGGGCCTGCGCGACATTCAAACCATCGGCTGGGTGGCAAAACGCCATTTCGGCACCGACACGCTCGACGAGCTGGTGGCTCACGGCTTCCTCACCCGTGAGGAACTGCGCAAGCTGAAGGCGGGCCAGTCGTTTCTATGGAAGGTGCGCTTCGGACTGCATGTGCTCACCGGGCGGCGCGAGGATCGGCTGCTGTTCGATTATCAAATCAAGCTCGCGAAGCTGTTCGGCTACGAAGACGCCAGCTTCACGCTGGCCGTCGAGCAGCTGATGCAGAAGTACTACCGCACCGTCATGGACATCAGCCTGCTGAACGAAATGCTGCTGCAGCTGTTTCGCGAAGCCATCCTGACGCAAAGCGGATCGCCGCTGCCGATCAACGCGCGCTTCCAGATCCGCAACGATTACCTGGAAGTGACGCACCCGGAAGTCTTCGCGCGCTACCCGTCGGCCCTGCTCGAGCTGTTCGTGCTCTTGCAGCAGCACCCTGAGCTCCGCGGCGTGCGCGCCGAGACCATCCGCTTGATCGGCACCCACGTGTCGCTCATCGATGAAGAGTTCAGACAGAATCCGCGCCATCACCGGCTGTTCATCGAGATTCTGTGCGCACCCGTCGGGGTCACGCACGAGCTGCGCCGCATGAATCTATACGGTGTGCTCGGCCGCTACATCCCCTCGTTCGGGCGCGTGGTCGGCCGCATGCAATACGATCTGTTCCATGCGTACACCGTGGACGCTCACACCTTGTTCGTGGTGAGCAATCTGCGCCGGCTGGCGATGCCGAAGTACAACGACGAATTTCCCGCGCTGAGCCAGATCATGCAATCGCTGCCGCGCCAGGAGATCGCCTACCTGGCGGCGTTGTTTCACGACATCGCCAAGGGCCGCGGCGGCGACCACTCGGAATTGGGCGCGGTCGACGCGGAGGCGTTCTGCCTGGAGCAGGGACTCGGCCGCTACGAGGCGCGCCTGGTCGCATGGCTGGTCAGAAACCATTTGATTCTGTCCATCACGTCGCAGAAGAAGGACATCAGCGATCCCGACATCATTCATGATTTCGCGCGCCGCGTGGGCGATCAGGTGCACCTGGACTATCTCTACGTCATGACCGTGGCGGACGTGCGCGGCACCAATCCGAAGCTGTGGAATGCCTGGAAGGCGCGGCTGTTCGAGCAGTTCTACGAGCGTACCAAGCGCGCCTTGCGCCGCGGGCTCGAGACTCCGGTCGATCAGGAGGAACTGATTCGCGAAACGCAGGAACAGGCGCGGGCGAAGATGCCGGAGGTTCCGGCGGAACAGGTCTCGCGGGTCTGGTCGCAGTGGACCGAAGCTTACTTTCTGCGCTACACGCCCGAGGAAATCGCCTGGCAGACCGCACTGCTCGCCGACCGGCATCCTCACGACGATGCGCCGCTGGTCGCCATTCGACAACTGACGGATCGCGGCGGCACTGCGGTGCTCACTTACGCGCCTCGGCGCCTGCAGAGTTTTGCACGAACGACCGCCGTGCTCGATCAAATGGGTCTCAACGTCGTGGACGCCCGGCTGATCACGAGCGCCAATGGCTTCAGCCTGGAAACCTACGTGGTGCTCGAGGACAACGGCGCGGTCATCGCCGACGCGTCGCGCATTCGGGAAATCGAACAGGGTCTGTGGCGCAACTTGCAGCAGCCCGAAGATGCACCGGCGACGGTGACGCGCCGCGCGCCGCGCCAGGTGCGCATGTTCTCGACGCCGACCCAGGTCAATTTCAGCGTCGACAGCCGCAACGGGCGCACCATTCTCGAACTCATCGCCGCGGACCGCCCGGGATTGCTCTCCGAAGTCGGCAAGGTCTTCAGGACCGAACGCGTGGCGATCAACGGCGCCAAGATCATGACCGTCGGCGAACGCGCCGAGGACGTGTTCTACATCACCGACGCCGAAGGCCGTCTCCTGCAGGAAGAGGCGTGCCAGCGGCTGCAGGAATCCCTGGTTCGGGCGCTGGATCGGCGCGACGGGGCGCGGTAACCGGATTGCGACCGGCTGATAGCGCTCGTGCGGCGGGGTCAGGGGAGCCTGCCGGCAACTGTCTTCTTCGTTGCCGGCAGGCTCCCCATCCCCCCAGGCCATGCGGCCGATCAACATCACTGTGCCGAGCTGTGAATATTTCGGCTAGTATCCAGCGCATACAACGTCAAGCGAGAGTCATGTCCAACGATCTGCAAGCGACCATCGAGTCGGCGTATGAATTGCGGGCGCAAATCACGCCGCAGAATGTCTCCCATGAGGTCCGTGCCGCTGTCGAAGAGGTACTTGGGCTGCTCGATAAGGGGAGCTTGCGTGTGGCGGAAAAACGAGCGGGCCAGTGGCATGTGAATGAGTGGCTCAAGAAGGCGGTGCTGTTGTCGTTTCGCATCGCGCAGAACACGCCGATCCGCGCCGAAGGCTTGAATTTTTACGACAAGGTACCGTTGAAATACAGCGGCTGGGATGCGGAGCAATTCGCCGCCGCCGGGGTGCGGGTGGTGCCGCCGGCGACGGTCCGGCGCGGCGCGTTCGTCGCCTCGAATGTCGTGTTGATGCCGAGCTATGTCAACATCGGCGCGTACGTGGATTCCGGCACCATGGTCGACACGTGGGCGACGGTGGGGTCCTGCGCACAAATCGGGAAGAACGTGCATTTGTCCGGGGGCGTTGGGATCGGCGGCGTCCTCGAGCCGCTGCAGGCGAGCCCGACCATCATCGAGGATGACTGCTTCATCGGCGCGCGCTCTGAAATCGTCGAAGGCGTCATCGTCGAATCGGGCGCGGTGGTCTCCATGGGCGTATTCATCGGGCAAAGTACCCGTATTTACGATCGCGAGCGCGATGAAATTCTGTACGGGCGCGTGCCCGCCGGCGCCGTCGTCGTTCCGGGAACGCTACCGGCTGCGAACGGCAAGTACGGCCTTTCCTGCGCGGTGATCGTAAAACGGGTGGACGCGCAAACTCGCGCCAAGACATCGCTCAACGAATTGCTGCGAAATACCGACTAATTCGGCCGTCCGGCCGAATTGAACGCCCGAAGGGGCGGCCCCGCAGGGGCGAGGCGCGCAAGCGCCGAGTACTAGTATTTCTCAGACGTCAAACAACCGCCGGTCTCTTCGGCACTCTGATATTGACCGATTACTTACTCGTCCGGCAGGGTAAGGCGCTTCGAGGCAACTGTATCCGTCGTTGCCTTGAAGCGCCTTACCCTGCCGGGCGAGTCCTACCCGAAGCGCCCGGTGATGTAGTCTTCGGTCAGCTTATGCTGCGGATTGGTGAAAATCAGATCCGTCGGGCCGACTTCGACCAGATCGCCCAGATGGAAATACGCGGTACGCTGCGATACCCGCGCCGCCTGCCGCATATTGTGCGTCACGATGACAATGGCGTAATTCGCGCGCAATTCATCGATCAAGTCCTCGATCCTCGCGCCCGCGATCGGATCCAGCGCAGACGTGGGCTCGTCCATCAGGATGACCTCCGGACTCACGGCAATGGTGCGCGCGATGCAAAGCCGTTGCTGTTGTCCGCCGGAAAGACTGGTGCCGGGTGTCGATAGGCGATCCTTGACCTCCTCCCAAAGCCCGGCGCGCTCCAGGCTGGTCTGTACCAGTTCGTCCAAGTCGCCGCGGTTGTTGGCCAAGCCGTGAATTCGCGGTCCGTACGCGACGTTGGCGTAGATCGAGTGCGGGAACGGCGTGGGCTTCTGGAATACGATGCCGACGCGCGCCCGCAGCTGGGCGACGTCCTGCCTGCGATCGTAGATGTCGTACCCATCGAGGGTGATCACCCCATCCACGCGCGCCGACGCGATCGTGTCGTTCATGCGGTTGAGGCAGCGCAGAAAGGTGGATTTTCCGCAGCCCGACGGTCCGATCATGGCGAGCACCTGATTGCGCCCGATGTCGAGACTGACGTTCCTGACGGCGTGCTTGTCGCCGTAGTGAACGTTGACTCCGCGCGCCGTCATCACCGCATCGCGTACGATGTCGTGAACGGCTGCGCCGGGGTCGGTCTCGGTGGCGGGAGAGTCTTGCATCGCTCGTGCAGTTCAGCCGAAACGCCCGGTGATGTAGTCGTCGGTTCTTCGATCTTTCGGAGAAGTGAAAATCTCGCTCGAAGGGCCTATTTCCACGAGTTCGCCCATGAACATGAATCCGGTGACGTTCGACACCCGCGCCGCCTGCTGCAAATTGTGCGTGACCACCACGATGCAATATTTCTCGCGCAGCGCCTGCAGGGTTTCCTCGACGCGCAGGGTGGAAATCGGATCGAGCGCCGCGGTCGGCTCGTCGAGCAACAGAACTTCGGGCTTCACCGCGATGGCCCGTGCGATGCACAAGCGCTGCTGCTGGCCGCCCGACAGACTCCGGCCGTCGGCGTGCAGCTTGTCCTTGACCTCGTCCCAAATGGCCGCATCGCGCAGCGCGGATTCCACGCGCGATTTGAGCTCCGCGCCGCGAATGCCGCCGACCAGCCGCAGGCCGAATGCCACATTGTCGAACACCGGCATCGGAAACGGCGTCGGCTTCTGGAACACCATGCCGACGCGGTACCGCAACTCCGCGACGTCGACCATGGGGCCCAGAATGTCGCGGCCGCCGATGAGCACTTCGCCTTCGGCCCGCTGTTTGGGGTACAGTGCGTACATTCGATTCAGAACGCGCAGCAGCGTCGATTTGCCGCAACCCGACGGACCGATGAACGCACTGATCGAATTATCGGCCAGGGACATGTTGATGTTGTGCAGGGACTGCACGTCGCCATAGTAGAAGTTCAAGCCGCGCATTTCGATTTTCGGGGGTCCCAGATCTTTCGGCGCCTCTGCCGCGACGGCGAGCGGCGGGCGCATCTTCAAGTGCCTCGGCGGTTTCGTCGACGGAATCATCGGCCGGACCCTCGTTCCGCCTGCAGCAATGCCAGTATCACACGCGCAGAAATGCTAAGTATCAATATGGTCACTGTAATGATCAAGGCGCCCGCCCACGCGAGATCCTGCCAATCCTTGTAAGGACTCAAGGCAAATTGGAAAATGACGACGGGAAGATTCGCCATCGGGGCATTCAACTGGGTGCTCCAAAATTGATTGTTGAGCGCCGTGAAGAGCAGCGGCGCGGTCTCGCCGCTGATGCGGGCGATGGCGAGCAACAATCCGGTGACGATCCCGCTGCGGGCCGCGGGATACAGCACGCTCAACGTGGTGCGCCACGGGTAGGCGCCGAGCGCCGCCGAAGAATCCTTCATGCCGACCGGCACCAGGTTGAGCATGTCTTCCGTGGTACGCAGAGTCACGGGAATCGCCAGGATGGCAAGCGCAAGGGCGCCGGCGATGGCCGAGAAATGGCCCATGCGAACCACGACGATCTCATAAACGAACAGGCCGATGATGATCGAAGGCGCGCTCAGCAGCACGTCGTTGATGAAGCGAATGACCGTGCTGAGACGCGAGTTGCGCCCATACTCCGCGAGATACGTGCCGGCCAGCACGCCGATGGGCGATCCGATCAGAATGCCGAGCAGCGTCATCATCCCGCTGCCGTACAGCGCATTGAGCAATCCGCCTTTGCTGCCGGGCGGCGGGGTCATCTCCGCGAACAAATGCCAGGACATGCCCGCGATGCCATGCGACAGCAAGGTCCACAGGATCGCGGCCAGGCAGGCCAGTCCCGTCATGGTCGCGACGAGAGACAAGAAAAGAAAGGCGGCGTTTTTCGCTTTGCGCAGCGCCCGTCGATTCATACCGCGAACCCCCCCCGTTCCAGGCGCCGCAGCATGGCCTGCGCTGCCGCGATGACGGTGAAGGTAATGAGGAACAGGAGCAACCCCAACGCAATGAGCGACGAGGTATAAAGATCGCCCACCGCTTCCGTGAACTCGTTGGCGATGGCAGAAGAAATCGTCGTGCCGGGAGCCAGCAAGGAGGAGCTGATTCGATGCGCGTTGCCGATCACGAAGGTCACGGCCATGGTCTCGCCGAGTGCGCGCCCCAAGCCCAGCATCATGCCGCCGACGATGCCGACGCGCGAATGCGGCACGACCACGTTCCACATCACTTCCCAGGTCGTGGCGCCCAGCCCATACCCGGACTCCTTGAGCATGGGAGGCACGGTATCGAAGACATCCCTCATGGTGGCCGCAATGAAGGGCAGCACCATGATGGCGAGAACCACGCCGGCCGTGAGCACGCCGATGCCGAAGGGCGGCCCCTTGAATAGGTTCCCGATGAAGGGTACGTGTCCGAGATGTGCGATCAGCCAGGGTTGCGTGTGCCGCTGCAGGACGGGCGCCAGCACGAACAACCCCCAGATGCCGAAAATGATACTGGGCACGGCGGCAAGCAATTCGACGGCGACACCGATCGGCCGCTTCAACAGCGGAGGACAGAGTTCGGTCAGGAACAGGGCGATGCCGAACCCCGCCGGCACCGCCAGCAGCATTGCAATCAGAGAAGTGACCACCGTCCCGTAAATCGGCGCCAGGGCGCCGTATTCATCGGTCACCGGGTTCCAAATCTCGCGCGTCACGAAGGAGAACCCGAAGTGGCTGATTGCCGGCCACGCGCCGCGCGCCAGCGATATCGCCACTCCGCCCAGGATCAACAGCACGAGTACCGCCGCGCCCAGTGTGAGCGCGCGGAAAATTCTCTCGTAAATCAACTGCTTTGCGGCGTGCCTCGGATCGATGATCGCCACGGTGTCAGTTTCGCTCCGCTATTTTCCGCTCCATACCGGATGACCGCCCGACGTGATTTCCGAGGTCCAGGTCTTTTTCACCTGCGCAATCAGCGCCGCGGGCAGCGGCACGTAATCCAGTTCGGCCGCCATACTAGCGCCATCCTTGTACGCCCAGGCAAAGAACTTCAACGCCTCATTCACCGACGCGGGATCGTCCGGCTGCTTGTACACCAGAATAAAGCTGGCGCCGGTGATCGGCCAACTCTTGGCGCCGGCTTGATCGGTCAGGATCAGATAATAACTGTCGGCATGCACCCAGTCGGCGTTGGCCGCCGCCGCCTGGAAGGACTCGGCGCTCGGCGCCACGGCGGCCCCCGCCTTGTTGGTGAGCAGGGTGTACGCCATCTTGTTCTGCTTGGCGTATGCGTACTCCACATAGCCGATCGCTCCGTCGGTTTGGGTGGTCATGTTGGCGACGCCCTCGTTACCCTTGGCCCCGATCCCCGTCGGCCATTGCACCGACGTATTGGCGCCGATGCTCGACAAGAATTTGGGGCTGGTTTTGGAGAGATACTCGGAGAACAGGAAATTCGTTCCCGAGCCGTCGGACCGGTAAACAGGCGCGATCGCGGTGCTCGGCAACGTCAGCTTCGGATTCAGACGCTTGATCTGCGGATCGTCCCATTGGGTGATATCGCCCAAGTAAATGCTGGCCACCGTCGCGCCGTCCAAATGCAGCTGGCCGGCCTGGATGCCTTTGACGTTCACTACCGGCACGACGCCCCCGATGATCATGGGAAATTGCAAAAGACCGGCGGCCTTCAAATCGTCCGGCTTCAGAGGCATGTCCGAGGCGCCGAAAGTCACTGTCTTGGCCTTGATCTGCTTGATACCGCCGCCTGACCCGATGGACTGGTAGTTGAGGCCGATCCCGGTGAGCTTCTTATAGGCGTCCGCCCATTTGGCATAAATCGGATAAGGAAAGGTAGCGCCCGCGCCCGAGATGTCCGTCGCGGCGGCGACGGCGGCATAACTCAGGGCAGCCGCGGCCGCCATAATGACAAGACGATTCGGCATTTTCATTTGTATTTGCTCCGATTCAAGGGGGCGGCCGACGGCATCGACCAGATTGAGGCTAAGCCCGAAATTATCAGTGTGAATTGTGACAGTTTTGTGAAATAGCGGAAATCGGAGGAAAATCCGCAACTTACCGCGGCCTCGCCGTCAGACTCGTCTCAGGCGCGATAGTCGGCCGCGACCGTCTCGTCGACCGTTGCTCGCTGCGAGCTCATCGCGTTGAACACCGGCGTCAGCACGATCGCCACCAGAAGATTGAGCGCAACCGTGTAGACGGCCGTGTAGCCCGGGAACGTGTGGCTGCCCACGTGGAGGGGAAAGGTCGGCGTCAATTTCGTTGCGATGGCCATCAGCGTGCCCGCGGTGGTCCCGACCGCCCAGCCGGCCAGAAGCGCCCAGGAATTGAACCATCGGGTATAGACGCCCAGCATCACCGGGGGGAGCGTCTGAATGATCCAGATGCCGCCCAGCAGTTGCAGCTGAATGGCGTACTGCGTCGGAACGAACAGGATGAAGACGAGTGCGCCGACCTTGACGATCAGCGACACCAGTTTCGCCATGTGCGATTCCTGTTTGTCGGTCGGATTCTTGTTGATGAACTCGCGGTGAATATTGCGCGTGTAGAGATTCGCCGCGGCGATCGACATGATGGCCGCCGGCACCAGCGCGCCGATGCCGATCGCGGCAAAGGCAACCCCGACGAACCACGAGGGGAAGCTGTGGAGCATCAGCGCCGGTACCGCAAAGTTGTTGCCGAACTGCTTGAACCCCGCGGCATATTCGGGAAGCTTGTCGATCCCTGCGGCGATCACGAAGAAACCGAACAGCGCGAGCAGGCCCAACATGAAGGTGTAGCCGGGCAGCATCGCGGCATTGCGGCGGATGGCGTGGCCGCTGCTGGCGCTCAGGATTCCCGTGAGCGTGTGCGGATAGAGGAAAAGCGCCATCGCTGATCCCAGCGCCAAGGTGGCATACGCGCTGTAAGAGCCCGTGGTATTCGGTCCGGGAACCGCCAGCAGCAGCTTTTGAGCCGGAACGGCCGCGAAGATTTTGGCAAAACCGCCCAACTGAATCGGAATGACGATGACTGCCGCCACCGCCGTGACATAGATCAGGAGATCTTTGACGACGGCGATCGACGCCGGCGCGCGCAATCCGCTCGAGTAGGTGAATGCGGCCAGCACCACGAAGGCGATGAGCAGGGGCAAATCGGCGGTAAATCCCGTCCCCGAAATGCCCAGCGCGCCGATCACGACTTGGATGCCGACCAGCTGCAAGGCGATGTACGGCATGGTCGCGACGATTCCGGTAACCGTCACGGCCAGCGCCAGCCAGCGATTTCCAAAGCGGCCGCGCACGAAATCGCCCGCCGTGATGTAGCCGTGTTTGCTGCAGACATGCCAGAGGCGGCGAAACACCAGGAACAGCAAGGGATAGATGATGATGGTATACGGCACCGCGAAGAACGCGATTGCGCCGGCGCCGAAGGCGAGCGCCGGAACCGCTATGAAGGTATAGGCGGTATACACATCGCCGCCGACTAGAAACCAGGTAATAACCGTGCCGAATCGCCTTCCGCCCAGACCCCATTCGTGGAGCTGATCGAGGTCGCCCTTTCGCCAATGAGCGGCGGCAAAACCCAGCCATGTAATGAAGGCGAACAACACCACGAAAATGCTGAGCGCAATCCAGTTCACATCCTGCACGGCAATCTCCCCGTCGTTTCGTCTTTCTTTTTAGTACTCGGCGCTGCGCGCCTCGCCCCTTCGGACGTTCAAGTCGGCCTTCCGGCCGACTTAGTACTCGGCGCTGCGCGCCTCGCCCCTTCGGGCGTTCAAGTCGGCCTTTCGGCCGACTTAGTCAGTCGGTGGTGGCAAAATAAACGACCGCCGTGAAAACCGCACTCACGATGACCCACAGTAGCTGGAACCAGTAGAAGAACGGGATGCCCATCAAGGTGGGCTCGATTTTATTGTAAAGGGGCGGCCAGAGAGCGACCGCGAACTGAATGACGAAGAGCAGGTACCACCAGCTCCATCCGCCGCGCCTCTTTTGCGCGTCCATCATTGTGTGAACCTCCTTCGGCCAGGGTGTCCGTGGAGAGATGGTACCCGCGTTAGTGCGCTCGTGTCGACCTCATGGCCCCAAGGACCGGGGCCATGAGGTCGACGTCATTCCAACCCGCTAGAACTTGAACCGCACACCGGTCGTCGTTGTTATATCGGTCGTGTGGAAGATGAACCCGTTCGCCAGACCGTCACGCACGCCGGAGTACATTGCGCCCACGAAGGCATCGAAACGCTTCGACAGTCGATAATCGGCATCGAACGATATGACATCCTCCTGGCCGCTGCAGGTTCCGGATTTATTCGTGGAACAGCCGGCATTGGCGCCCGTGCCGTACGCGTTCTGCTTTATGCCATAGTAGGCGCCGACCAGATCCAACTCCGGAATCACCGTGTACCGCACACCGCCCCAGTACACCTGCAATGTCTTGTCGTTGACGTAGGTCGACTTTGGTCCGCTTTGAACATTGACATACGCAACCCTGTAGGCGGCGACGTCAAATCCAGCCGACAACGGGGTATCCGGATTTGCGAATTTGATGTGCTCATATCCGCCAAAAAACTTCAGCACGCCCATGTTGTACAAGCCCATGAAGGCATAGGCTGTGTTGTCCGAGATCGTCGCTGCCAGCGCATTGCTCGGGCTGGCCGACACGCAGCTCCCGCCGGCCGGCACGGGGTCCGGGCACAAGCCCGGCAAGCCGGCCACTTGGGCCGCGCTGAGCGCGGACAGCGCCACAGCATCCTTGATTTTGCTGTAGTACACGTCGGCCGAGAAGCCGGCGTAGTCCCCGCCGAAAGACACCTGGTAGGCCGAGTTGGCGCTGCCGGTGGATTGATTGAATTTGTACTCGGCCGAAAGGTGTGCCCCAACCCCCTCCGACGGCGTGAACGACCCCGCATATTTCAGCGACGAATCGAGACGGCGATTCTGAGTATCCCCGCCGCCGGCGGGACCTCCGGCAATGCCGATGTATGAAAATGCCTGGGACGCGTAGTTTGGGTCGTACTTCGCGATGCCGTCGGCAAATACCGTGTTTTGACGCCCGAATGTGAAGGTACCGAAAGTCTTCGAGCTGAACCCGGCAAAGGACTGAATAAAGGTCTGACCCGAAGCGCTCGAATCCACATTGGTGTTCTGAGTCGCCAAGGATCGGCCGTTGTTCTGTACCAGCGACTTCAACGCGTCGCTGATTTGGCCGGATTGCGGGTTGAAGAAGGTCTCGAGCTTGAACACACCCGACCAGTCTCCGACGATGGGCTCGACGCCTTGCAGGCCGATCCGGGAATTGCTCAAGTTGCTGGGCGTCACGCCGGTCGCCGGGTGATTGCTGTTCTTGTTAACGACCTCCGCGCTGCCGCCCACGAAGTAATCGCTGATGGGCGCGCCATGGGTCTGATTCTGAATGCCCACGTCGACGATTCCGTACAGGGTGATGCCGTGCCAGGTGAGGCTGTCATCCTTGGGCGCGGCCGGCGCGGTGGTGCTTTGCGCATGCGCCAAACCCGTTGCGGCCAACGCACTAGCGAACAACAGGCCCTTCATGAAGGGAGCTAGGCCACGACCGCCGCAAGCTCCCGACGCCATCGCGTCTTGCGTCATTTTTCCGTTACGCACTGCTAATACCCCCGTAGTTTCGATCCGTGGATTTAACCGACGTATTGTTACAGGCACGTTACATCGATCGACGAGCGAATGTTTCTTTTTTACAACAAACGATTAGCGCTGTCTGGACGGCACTCATATATCATGGAACGGGAAGCGGCGCAAAAAGGGTTTATGGGTGCCCGGGTGCCGGCGTCCCGGCGTGCCGGGTCACGGGTTCGAACTCGTCAGCACGCGGCGAAACGCGGCAATGATGGCTGGTTGCGGGCGCCGGATGGCCGGAATGGCCTGATAGTTCTGCCACCCGCCCCCCAGGCTTTTGTAAAGCTGCACGAACTGCTCGCCCTCAGCCACCTGCGCCTCCGCGTACTGCTCCTGCAGATCGTAGAACTGACGCTCGGCATCGACGACATTGAGGAAATCGGTGAGGCCGCGATCGTAGCGAGATGTCGCCAAATCAACGGCGCGTTGACCGGCCACCATCGCCGTGCTCAAGTTCTCCATGCGGACCTCTTGCGCTTGATAGGCATCGAGAGACGTGTCCACTTGCTGCACGGCGTTCAATATGGTTTTCCGGTAATTCACCAGACTCGCGCGCGCGGCCAATTGGGCAATGTCAACCTCCGCATCGAGTGCGCCGAAGTCGAGAAGCGGCCAGACCGCTCCCGGTCCGAACGACCAAATATGTTGACCGACGCTGGGGGTGGTCCCCCAACCCTGCCCCTGGCTGCCGATCGAACCGACGAGCGCGACCTGAGGAAAGAGATCTGCGGTTGCCACGCCGATGCGCGCGGTGGCTGCGGCGAGTTGGCGCTCCGCGACTTGGATATCCGGCCGGCGTTTCAAAAGATCGAGCGGAACGCCCGGCGGCGTGGGCGCGGGCATCGATGGAATCAGATCGGGTTTCGAGAGTTCTTGAACCATGTTTTCGGGATATGCGCCGACGAGCACCGCGAGCGTGTATTGCGCGGCGTTGACCTCGGCTTCCACCGGGGCGATCTGCGCTTCGAGTGTCGCGAGTTCACGGGTCGCGAGCGCCACATCGAGTTCGTTCGTGATCCCGCGCTCGTAGCGGATCTTGACGATGCGCAGCGACTCGCGCAGCACATCGCTCGCCTTGTGCAGGATTCCGGCACGCACCTGAAGTCCGCGCAGATCGATGTAGGCGCGGACCACGTCGGCAACCACGGAGATGAGCACGTCGTAGCGCGCGGCGCGCGCCGCTTCGGTTTCAGCCTTCGCCGCCTTTGAATTGGCGCTGGGCGCTGAGCGATGTTCGGCATCTGAGCGATACCCCGAGCTCGCGCGGCTCCGCGCAAACGCTGGTGTTGGACCGCGCCGCCACGGTGCTGGTGGGACCGGACGCGCTGCACGGCAGGCGATGGGGCGGAATCGTGCTCGAGGAACCGCCGCCGATCGAACCCGTGTGGGCGTCGGCGTCGACCGCGGCGGCACTCGCCGACCTCGAGTCGCGCACTCCGCGATTCGAGCGGCTGCCGGATGGTCAAACGGCGCTGATCGCCCGCGCTCCCATGAGCATCGGTGCCCAGTATCCGGCGCTCGGCTGGCAGGTGCAGCTCAGCGAATCGAAGGAGCAGGTCTATCGGCGCGCGAATGCCTTGGGCGTTCGTATTCTGTGGATTTCCATCTCCCTCGGCGCCGCCACCGCGTTGCTCGGGGCGCTGGGCGCGCGCCATTTGACCGATCGGTTGAAGCGCCTGACGCGGTCGGCCGCCGCGGTCGGCCGCAATGAGGCGGAGCGCATCGAAGTGCCGAGCGGACGCGACGAAGTCGCCCAACTCGCCGCCGCGTTCGCCAAGGTTTTGGATGCTTTGCATCAGGAGCGCAGCGAATTGCTCAGCCTGAGCAGCGAGCTCGAGCGGCGCGTCGCCGTGCGTACGCGGGAAGTCGAACGTCTTGCCGAGGAATCCCGTTATGCGGCCGTCGTGCGCGAACGCCTCAAGATCGCACGCGACCTGCACGACACGCTCGCTCACTCCATGATGGCCATGCTGAGCGAGGTGCGCTTGCTGCGCAAGCTCGAGATGCACGATCTAAAATCGCTGCGCGAAGAATTGGCCCGCGCCGAGGAAGTGGCGCACGAGGGATTGAACGAGGCGCGCACCGCCATCACGCAGATGCGGGTCAACGCGGTGCGCGACACCGGCCTGGGCTCGGCGCTGGGCAAGGCATTCGGCCGGTTCATCGATCGCACCGCCTTGAGCGGCGAGTTCATCGCGGACCCCGGGGCGGCCAGCTTCGGCGATGAGCGCGCCGAGACTCTGTTTCGCATGGCCGAAGAAGCTCTGCGCAATATCGAGCGCCACGCCATGGCCACGCGCGCCGTGGTTACACTCGAGACGGTCGACGGAACGCAGCTGAAACTGAGCATCGAGGATGACGGTGTCGGCTTCGATCCCGGCGCCCCTCGCCAGGGGCACTATGGAATCGTCGGGTTGCATGAACAGGCGCATCTCATCGGTGCGCACCTCTGCATCGACAGCGCTCCGGGCAGGGGCACGACGCTCACGGTAACCCTGCGCATGACCCCCGAGATGCTCTAGGACACCAGCAGCAGCTCCAAAATTCTCTGATAAATGCGATGCAGCCGATCGATGTCGGCGACGCGCACGCACTCGTTCACCTTGTGAATGGTCTCGTTGATCATGCCGATCTCGATCACCTGGGCGCCCATGGGGGCGATGAAGCGTCCGTCGGAGGTTCCGCCGCCCGTCGATAGTTTTGGAGTGATCTGCAATTGCTCTTGCACGGCGCGGATGGCGGCCTGCGACAGTTCGCCGGGAGCCGTCAGGAACGGGTATCCGGAAATGAACCATTCCAGCGAGTAGTTGACCCGATGCCGCCGCAGCAGTTCCTCAACCACGGTTTTGAGACCGTCGACGGTCTGCTCCGTGGAAAAGCGCAGATTGAAGCGCGCCTTCAGCTCTCCCGGGATGACATTGGGTGCGCCCGTGCCGGCGGAAATATTCGATACCTGGAAACTGGTGGGCTGAAAATGCTCGTTGCCGCGATCCCAGGTTCGCGCCGCGAGTTCGGCCAGCGCGGGCGCCACGGCATGCACCGGGTTGTCGGCGAATTGCGGGTAGGCAATATGCCCTTGAATTCCGTGCACCGTGAGACGCCCGCTCAAGCTGCCGCGCCGGCCGATTTTGATGGTGTCGCCGAGGGTGCTCTCGCTCGACGGCTCTCCGACCAGGCACCAGTCGATGGCCTCGTTGCGCTCGCGCAGCGCCTCCACCACGCGGCGCGTGCCGTCGACCGACGGGCCCTCCTCGTCGCTGGTGATCAGGAATGCGATCGTGCCGCGATGCGCCGGGTGCCGTGCCACGAATTCCTCGCAGGCCGTCAGCATGGCCGCGAGGCCGCTCTTCATGTCGGCAGCCCCGCGCCCATACAAGAGGCCGTCCTTGATGACCGGAAGGAAGGGATCGCTCCCCCACTCGTCCAGCGGACCCGGCGGCACCACATCGGTATGGCCTGCGAAGCAGAATACCGGCCCTCCGCGCCCGCGTTTCGCCCAGAAATTGTCGACCGGACCGAAGCGCATGCATTCCACTTCGAATCCGATGGCCTCGAGCCGGCCGATCATCATCTGCTGGCAGCCGCCGTCCGTGGGGCTGACCGATGCGCGTGCAATCAGCTCTTCGGTCAATCCCAGGGTGTCGGATTTCAGCGGCGGGGTCGGCATCAGAAGCGCAACACCGGGGCCTGGCGCCGCAGATTGATCCAGGTGCCGTAGGCTCCAAGAGCAAGGGCCGCGATGAGCACCCAGGCCGGCATCGCAAGGCCCAGGAAGGTCCAAGTCACCTTGGCGCATTCTCCGGAGCCGGTCAGCACCTTGACCAGCACCTCGCCCAGGGAAAACACCTTGAGCATGAAATCGAGCGATGCCCCGCATGCCGGAACGCTGCCTTCCGGAAGGCTCTGAATGTACAGGTGCCGGATCGCAACGCCGATGGTGGCAAGCGCCGACAGGGCGAGCAGCGAGGCATACACGCGCCTGGCCCAGCCCACCGGGTCATGCACCGCCGCGATCAGGAACATGAGGCCGATCGCAAACACCCCGACGCGCTGAAAAATGCACAGCGGACAGGGCTCGAGGTGCAGGACCACTTGCGCGTAATAGGCATAGGCCAGCAAACTTAGCGCTGCCGCAAAGCCGAGAAGATTCCCTTGGCGTGAAGTCATCAGCTGCGCAGGATAGCGTGCGCAGCGTCGATTTGCTTGGCCACGTCCTCGAGCGAGGTGTGGCGGATGTCCTTGCCGTGAACCATGTAGATCACGTACTCGCAGATGTTCTTGGCGTGATCGCCGATACGCTCCAGCGCGCGCACGATCCACATGATCTCGAGCGCGCGCCGGATGGTGCGCGGGTCCTCCATCATGAAGGTGATGCACTGGCGGTGAATCGACTCATATTCCTCGTCCACCATCTTGTCTTCCCGCGCGGTCTTGAGCGCCGCCTGGGAATCCATGCGGGCAAACGCGTCGAGCGC
>Ga0137394_10001094_pt1 | contig 19505 bp, 21 predicted proteins | sample czobulk116metaG_FD_108278 | JGI IMG/M metagenome (GOLD analysis project Ga0137394, IMG submission 108278) | Vadose zone soil microbial communities from Angelo Coast Range Reserve, California, USA - czobulk1.16 metaG | ecosystem: Environmental > Terrestrial > Soil > Vadose zone | place: USA...
CCCACGCAGGCGAACGTGATCCTGAATTTCGACGAGGTGCTGAAAGAAAGGCTGCACGCCGCGCGGAAGTAGGCTCCGGCGGCTAGCGGACGGCGGGCTCCTGACGCCTGAGGCCCGGCCGCTGGTGGGAGCGCTGGCGGGCGGTCAGATCCGCGGTCGTGTCCCGAATCCAGTTGCGAGCCGCCTTCGCGTAGGCTTTCTTCGCGGCCGGCAACATGGGATTCCCCTCCAGCTTATGATGCGACGCAAGCTCGGCGCGGAACGCGACGCCGGTGCGGCCCGCGCCCGCGGCGCTGATCTCCACGAGGCACCGCGCCATCGTCTTTCCCATGAAGAGCCAGATGAGTGGGTGATGGATCTGCTTCCACCGGGTCACGACGAAGCCTCCGTCATTGTCACGGACGTGCACCTGGAACACGACCCACTCGTCCGCCTCGAATTGGCGCCGCGCGGCCGGCACGACGTCGGCCAGATCGAAGAGAAGCGTGTCCACGTGTTGCTCACTCCGGAAGAAGTGCCATGGGTGCTTCGCGCTCGCGGTCGGGAGCCCGTCGGGGCCGGGAGGTCCGTCTTTGGCCAACGCCGGTCCGGGGAGCGCGATCGCGGCAGCGAAGAGAACCGCGACCCCGGCTGCAAATAGGAGCGAGACGAGAGATCGGGCGATCACGTGGAGGATGTAGTCGTCCCCAGATAATTCGGTCGCAGGTACATCGTCTCGAATCCCATCCTCTTCGCATTGCGGAAGGAATAGCTGGGCTTCTCCAGCGTCTCCTCGGCGGTCTCCATGGAGATCCACTTGCAGCCCGCCTCGCGCGCGGCCCGGATGCGCGCCGCGATCAAGGCCGCCTGGATCCCCTTCCCGCGCGAATCTGGTAGAACGGCCGCGTAGCCGAATTCCGCCCAGTCGCCCTCGTAGTAGAGCGCCGCGGTCCCTACCGGCTTGTCGTGCACGAACGCCATGAAGTGACGGCGCCCGGGCTGTCCCACGAGCGCTGCGGCCCAGTCGGCCATGCGCTCGGGCATCCCGAACACGGTCTGGATGGTGCGGCCGAAATCGTCCGCGTGCTCGCGCCCGATCTCCTTGACGCGGGCGGTCGTGAACGCATTGGGTATGGGATCCACCGGGCGCGTGAGCTTGACCCAGCTGTTGTGGAGCGAGAGCCCCCGGCCCGTGATCCAGTCGGTAAGCTGGATGGGACGCGCGGCGACGGAGACGCCGACGAAGAAGCGAGGCACACCCGCCTTCCGGTATCTCCCGATCGCCTGGTCCAGGAGCTCCTCCGAGGCGGGCTCGTCCACACCCAGGCCGCTCATGCGATTGAACATCAGGAGATCCACGTGGGTCATGATGAGCAGGTCCACGTGCCCGAGACGCTCGAAGCGGATGCCGAATGCCTCGGCGGTGGCGGGATCGACGGAGCGGTAGGCTTCACGCCAGTCGGCACGCTCGATCGCCTCCGAGGCGTGCACGTGCTCTCGGGTGCCGGGAAATCGGGGCTCGATGTGCGTTCCGGGTGGCCAAGTCATGTAGGACCTATCTTCTCACGACCGCGCGCCATCAGCCTATCTCCTTGGTCTCAGAAACACCGCGTCCCACGCGGAGAGCGCGGGCTTCTGGCTCAGGTTCACGTCCACGAGCCCGAGTTGTGTGAACGGCGCGATTCCCGGCGGGAACCCATACGCCGCCGCATCGATATCGGTAAACGTGATCTGGAACCAGGCCTTCGTGCTCGCCTGATCCTGGATCAAGGCGTGCCGCGCGATGTAACGGCGCTGTTTCAGTGGATCCGAGGGTATGGCTCCCACGGAGTCGGACGGCCAGCCTCCCTCGATCACGAGCATGGGGAGCGCGGGCGAGTGGCCCAGCTGAAGGCGCGTGTAGTAGTCCAGAGGAACGCTGTCGGGATCGGTGAAGCCCCCAAGATAAGGATAGGAGGAGAGCCCGAGTGCCCGGATGTAAGGAAAGTCCATGAGGTCCTGATCGATTCCGACGTAGGCGCCGCCGGGACCCGCGAGCTTCCCCCACGCCGTCTCCACCTGGACGGTCGTGTAGATCTTCACGGTAGAGTCCTCGGCGCTCACCGCGGTCGCGGCGCCGCTCGCGGCCTGGACGACCGCGTTGTAGAGCGAGGCGGGGGCGATGGCGCGGATCAGGTTGGTCTCGGACGCAACACCGATATAGTCCGGATGGAGGATCGTGTCCATCGCGGTCACGTAGTTGACGTAGGCCTGCCGCACGGCGGGCTCGCTCAGGCTGCGGCCCGCCGCGACGAGCGGCTGGGATTCCGCGGAGCGGTCCAGTCCGTTCGTGGGATCCACGCTCACGATCAGCCGCAGCCCCTTCGCGCGATAGTAATTCGCGAGCGGGAGGTGGACGGCTCGCACGAAGGAGTCCGGGGGAAAGCCGGCGAGCAGGGAATCCCAGGGCGGCTCGGAGAGAATGAGCGCGGCATCGCCGCGCTGGGACCAGAGCTCGATGGTCAGGAGCGCGAGATTCGGAGCCGGCTTTGGCGGGAACGAGGTGAAGCCCATGAGGTACGTGCGCGCGCGCGGGGTGGGGCCGGTTCCATGGTCCGTCGAGCACCCACCGAGAAGGGAGGCGAGCAGGATCGCCGCCATGGAAAGGAAGAGGCGGCGGGCGGCGCGGTTGGTGCTCAAACCCGGCTCGGCTGGTTCATTCGCCCGAAGATTCCATCCAGCTCCGCGCGCGAGGCGCGGCTCGACTGCTCCGAGAATCCGAAGGAGATCTCGACGGCGCCCGCCTTCAGACGCTCCATGACGTGATCGGCGAACTCGTCAACCTTGACTCCGAACGTATGGAGGCCGGGGCCGCCGAGGTCGGTGTCCACGGCAGGGGGAATGGCCTCGATCACCTCTACCGAGGAGCCCAGGAGCTGATGCCGGAGCGATAACGTGAACGAGTGGAGCGCGGCCTTGGTCGCGCAGTAGACCGGCACGTCGGCCTTCGGCACGAACGCCAGCCCCGAGGTCACGTTCAGGATCGCCGGCTCCTTCTGCTTCATGAAGTGTGGGAGAAAGAGCATCGTGAGGTGCACCGGCGCGTGGAAGTTGATCGCGATCTCCTCCTCGACCGCCTCCCAGTGCTTCTCCTCGATGAGATTGATCCGGCGCTGGATGCCCGCGTTGTTCACGAGCACGTTCAGCCCCGGCGCCTCGCTCACGGCCCAGTCGTAGAGGGCGATGCGGTCCGTCTCGAGGGCGACGTCGCAGACGCGGGTCTTGATCGTGGGATGGTTCCGGCGAAGCTCGAGGAGCTTCTCCTCCCGGCGCCCGCAGACGAGGATCTCGTTCCCCGCTTTCAGAAACCGCTCCGTTAGCGCGAGCCCGATGCCCGACGCCCCGCCCGTGATGAGGATCGTGTTCTTGGATGCTCGCATGTTCGCCCCTCCTGTTCGCCGTAGCGCGCATCCAGTATCGCCTGTAGGAGCCCGCCGCGCCACGGTGCTATTCTCCGCCCATGCCCCGAGGAGAAGAGGCCCTGTTGCCTGGCGAAATCCATGTTCTTTCGGAACGGATCGACCCGCGACTTCTTGCGCACCTCACAGGTTCGATTTTCGGCATCATGGTTAAATATGTCGTGGATGTCGACCGTGGGGTGATCGCCATAGGCGGTGAGCTGCACGCAGATGCCGAGGCCGTGTTGCTCGGCCTGGAAAGCGCCCAGGGCAGTCTTTGGGGAGCGAACTATTATCCGGGTAGCGGGCAGGATGAGTGCATCGAATACACGGCGCTCATCAATATACGTCCGGCGAGGGGCAATCCAGGAATGGAAGTCCTGGACCCCGCAATTCGCGAGCGGATCAGGGAACTCACCTTCAAGCTCATCGGAAGAGGGGAACCCCTTCCTTGATTCAGCACGCCGGGTTGACTCTGGAGCGGTGGTCCTCGTTTACCCTGGATCAGCAGATTCTGATGATCGGCAACGAAATGAACCGGGCGGGGAAGCTGACGAAGCCCGACGACCAGGAACGCCGCGCGAGCGCCTACGAGAGGGCGCTCTACCTGACGGACCTCACGATCGATGCTCATCGGCGCCCCACCTTGAGACGCGAGCTCCTTCGTTGGCGAGATCTGATCGCGATTCTGTTTCTGGAACGCGATCCGAGACCCACGGATCACGCGCAGGCATTTCGCGCACTCTTGCTCCTGACACCAGAGGCTGCCAAGCAGATTCCATACGTCCTGGGAGGTGCAGGAGCGAAGCGATGAGCCCCAAGAAACCCGAGCGCAGCGAGTTCGACTAGGGGCGTCATGAGCTCCACCCCCACCAGCACGGGCACGCCGAAGCAGATCGGTCCCTACCGCATCGAGCGCGAGATCGCGCGGGGCGGCATGGGGATCGTCTACCTCGCTCGCGACACCCGGCTCGACCGCTGGGTCGCGATCAAGGCGCTGCCCGACGACGTCGCCGCGGACCCGGACCGGCTCGCCCGCTTCGAGCGCGAGGCGAAGACCCTCGCCTCGCTCAATCATCCCAACGTCGCGGGCATCTATGGTGTGGAGGAGAGCGGCGGGCGCCGCTACCTCGCTCTTGAGCACATCGAGGGGGAAACGCTCGCGGCGCGGCTCGCCCGCGGCCCGCTCTCGCTCCAGGAGACCCTCGAGATCTGCGCCCAGATCGCGGCAGGAGTCGAGGCGGCGCACGAGTCGGGGGTCATCCATCGCGACCTGAAGCCGGGGAACGTGATGGTCACCCCCGGCGAGCACGTGAAGGTCCTGGATTTCGGGCTCGCCAAAGGGAGGGTGGCTCCGGAAGCGGAGCGGGGCGCGCCGATCGATTCGCCCACGCTCTCCTCACCCACGCTGCCGCATTCCCCCACGATCCATGGGCCCGCGACCCTGCCCGGCGTGATCCTGGGCACCGTCTCCTACCTCTCCCCCGAGCAGGCGCGAGGGAAGGCGGTCGACCGGCGCACCGACATCTGGTCCTTCGGCTGCGTGCTCTGCGAGTGCCTCACGGGGCGCCGCGTGTTCGAGGGAGAGACCATCAGCGACACGATCGCGAAGATCCTCGAGCGCGATGCGGACTTCTCCCGGCTTCCGAAGCAAACGCCGTCTCGAATCCGGGAGCTGCTCCGGCGGTGTCTCGAGAAGGATCCGAGGAAGCGTCTCCGTGACATCGGCGAGGCGAGGCTGGTGCTGGAGGAAGTTCGCGAGGGACGCCCCGCCGCGCCCGGCGAAGCCCCGCCTCCTCCCACGCATCCGATCGCTCGTGCCCGGGAAGCGATGCGAAGCCACGGATTCCTCTTCGCCGCGGGACTCATTCTCGGCGCGCTCCTGGGTCTCAACATGTGGGGCTCGCTGAGCTCGGGAGTGCGAACCGGCGTGAAGGACGTCCTCCGCGTCTCCATTGCAATCCCCCCCGAGCTGCGAGCATCCGAGGTCCAGCTCACTCCCGACGGCAAGGCGGAAGTGATCAGCGCGGTGCGCCGGAGCCCATCCGGCGGCGCCGAGCTGGCGGCGAAGCTCTACGTCCGCCGCCTGGACAAGGAAACGTTCGAGCCTCTTCGGGGGACGGACGGAATCAACCGTTTCTCCATCAGCCCTGATTCCAGGTGGATCGCGTTTCGCGCCCCCACGTCGGAGCGCCTCTCCCAGCTCCGGCTTCTCAAGGTCCCTCTGGACGGCAGCGCGCCGCCCACACCGATCATGAGCTGGGACAACACTTGGTTCGGGCCTCCGATCTGGCTCCACTCGGGGGCCATGGTCGTCATGAGAGATCGGGGAAGGGAGTTCGTGTTCCTCGGCGCGAAAGGGGTGTCCGCGCCGACACGTCTTCGAATGAATGTGGCCGGAGCGGACGCCCAGTTCACCGGCCAGCCGCTGCCGGGCGATCGAGCCGCGTTCCTGCTCCTGCGTACCTACGCGGGAGGCGCCTACTACGAAGGGACTGCGGTCGTCGATTTGAAATCGGGCAGCGTGCGTGCGCTGATGCGCGACGGTTCCAATCCCCGCTACGCCCCGACCAAACATCTCCTCTTCACCCGAGGCGATGTGCTCTACGCCGCGCCCTTCGACCTTGGGAAGCTGGAACTGCGGGGGGAACCCGTCGCGATCCGGGACGGCCTACGCCGGCCCGGGTGGGAAAGCGCTTCCTTCGGTCTATCGGAAACCGGAATCCTCCAGACCGAGCCCGGCGGCGCATCGGGTCAGGACCGGCGCGCCATCATCGTGGATTTACGGGGAACCGTGGCCGACTGGTCTCCCGAACGCCGGGCGTTCGAGAACGCGTTCGCGGCCTCTCCCGATGGGCAGAAGCTCGCCACGGTCATCGCGAATCCGGCGAGCACACTCTTCGAGATCTGGATTCTGGGCCGCGGCCAGTCCTCCATGCACCGCGCGGTCGCGGTTCCCGGAGCGGACGTGGACGGCCCGGCGTGGTCGCCGGACGGCTCGCGGCTTTCGTTCATGCAGCGATCCCGATCGAGCACGGACGGAATCTACGTAGCCGATTTGAGCGGCGCGAGCCCACCCAGGCGGATTGTGAGGACGGATCCGGGCGTCATGTACGCGACGCACTCCTGGTCCCCGGACGGCAGGCAGATCCTTTGCTCCACCAGCCAGTCTTATGACTTGAGACTCTTTGTCGCGACCGTGCCGGCGGTGGGCTCCCCTGAACTGGAGCTGAGGCAGCTGTTCGCGGGGAACGTGCGTCGCGCCGGCGGCAGATTCTCCCCCGATGGCAAGTGGATCGCCTATGTCTCGGACGAGACCGGGAACATGGAGGTCTACGTGTCCGCGTGGGCGTCGGCGGGACCCACGGGACCCTCGTTCCCGATTTCCCTGGGCGAAGGAGTCCGGCCGCGGTGGAGCGCGGATGGCAAGCGGTTGTTCTACCTGGCGCGGTCGCAGGGCAAGGTGATGTCGGTAGACGTCACGACGGCCCCGCGGTTTTCCGTCTCTACGCCGGCGGTCGCCTTTGATCTCGGCGCCTACCGCGTGGCGGAGAACCTCTACGACATCCTCCCCGACGGACGCATGGTCGCGATCCAGAAGGCGCCGGGCGAGGACGACATCACCCGGTCCGATCTGACGCTCAACTTCTTCGACGAGCTGAAGGAGATGCTCACCGCCGCGAGAAGATCCCGCTGAAGATGTCCGTCCAGGCGTGAAGGATCATTCCGGGCTTGAGGCTCTTCCTCCAGAGCGCGAGCGTCCCGAACAGAAATCCGAAGATCGTGATCGTGATCACGTTTCGAAGCCCCTGGTATCCATGCGACACGCCGAAGATCACTCCCTGGATCAGGACCGCCAGCCAGGCACTCCCGGTGAGGGCCAGGAACTGCTGCTGGAGATAGCCCCGGAAGATCGTCTCCTCGCAGAAGCCGGCCGTCATGGAGAGCAGGACCCACACGGCGATCTCCAGGGGATCTCGCGGAAGAAGGGCCGAGATGTCCTTCGCGGAATCGGTGCCGAGGAACTTGCCCGCCACCACCTCCAGGCCTCCCCACGCCGCCCACACCACGAGCGCGATCGCGACATCGCGCGCGACGTCCTTCCAGCTCCCCCATCGCTCCCCGAGGAGATCGCGCAGCCGCGTGCCGGTTCGTCTCAGCCCGGTCGCGGTCACGAGACGGAGCAACAGCCACTGGGCTCCGATGAGCGACAGATAGAGCGGCAGCGCGGAGCCGGTGCGCGGGACGAGCTGATCCCCCGCGGGCGCGTGACGCTGCGCGTAGGCCCCATACGCTGCGAGCCCCATGAGGATCGCGATGAGCAGGGCCGTGTGCCAGATCGGCGCGATCAGCCGCCGCTCTGCGGCAGGTGCGGTTTCTGAGATAGCGTTCATGGCGTGTGTTCCTTTCTCGCCGCTCCCTTCAGGACCAGAAGCGACTTGCGTGTTTCGCGGCACCAGCGGATCAGGCTGCGCGCGCGGTGCTCTCCAAAGCTCACGGTCATGAGCCAGAAGGGAAGGCTGGGATGGTCCCGCTGCTCCTTCATGATTTCCTGGCGAATGCGCCGGAACTCGCGAAGGGCGGCGATCTGCTCGACGTGAAGCTGCTCGATCCACTCCAGCTCCCCGGTCGCAGCGTCGCGGCGGCCGAAGAAGAGCTTGAGCAAGAGCTCGTTCCGCACGCCGGCGGGCCGGGGAGGCTCCTCGCGCCAGCGCGCGAGCGCCTCGCGTCCCTTCTCCGTGATCTCGTAGACGTGGCGATCGCGGCCGCCGGCGGCCCGCCCCGCGCGCCGCCGGATGAGTCCTTGGGACTTGAGCTCCTTCAGCGCCGGATAGATCTGCCCGAAGCTCTCGCTCCAGAAGTAGCCGATGCTCGATTCCGACTCCTTCCGGATGTCGTATCCCGACATGGGAGCGAGGCTGAGCATGCCCAGGACCGCGTAGGGGGTGGAGCGTGTGCGTGCGTTCATATAGCTATAAGATATATATCTCGCAGATGTATTGTCCAGCTGAATTCGCCTCCCCAAATCCCGCTAACCATCCAGGCCCCGACCGCCGATAACCCCTTGTGAAGGCTCGGGCCGCGCTATGCAGGCCCCGCAAGCCGCTCGGGGGACGTCCATTCCATGAATCTGAACGTTGCGGTCATCATGCCGCCGGGGGACGAGCGCGACGCGCTCGTCGGCCACCTGACGGCACGCGAATGCGCGGCACGCGTCGCCGACACGCCCGCCCAGTATCTGGGGCGCCACGGCAACGAGGGCTGCGAGATTGGTCTCCTCGATTTCGGACCGGGCACTCCCGGTCTCCCCGGCTCCATCGCAAAGGCGCTGGAGCAGAAGCGCGAGTCGATCGAGCGGCTGAAAGAGAACTGGCCCAAGCTCCAGCTCGTCGTCTTCGCCGATCGCGATTCCCAGGCGACGACCGAGACGCTGGAGCTGGGCGTGCGCAACATCTTCCTCAAGCCGATCAATTACCCCCAGCTCGACGGACTCCTCAACGCCGCGGGACGCTCGGTGGCGCAGCAGGCGCGCCAGCAGCGCGAGACGGCGCGCATCGAGCAGGAATTCCGATTCGATCGCATCGTGGGCCAGAGCCCCGCCGTGCTGGAATCGGTGGATCTGGCGCGCCGGGTCTCCCAGTCCAGCGCCACGTCGGTGCTGATCCTCGGCGAGTCGGGAGTGGGGAAAGAGCTCTTCGCGCGGGCGATCCACGGCGAGAGCCCGAGGAAGCAGGGCCCGTTCATGGAGGTGAACTGCGCCGCGATTCCACGCGAGCTCTTGGAATCCGAGCTCTTCGGACACGAGAAAGGCGCCTTCACCGACGCTACGCAGACCCGCGTAGGACTCTTTGAAGCGGCGGAAGGCGGGTCCGTATTCCTCGACGAGGTGGGCGAGCTTCCGCTCACGCTGCAGGCCAAGCTCCTCAAGTTTCTCGATTCCAAAATCGTGAGGAGAGTGGGGGGCTCGAGGGACATTCCGGTAGATGTACGGATACTAGCGGCCACCAATCGAGAGCTAATCTCAGAGGTGAAGCAGGGACGCTTCCGCGAGGATCTCTACTATAGGCTCAATGTCGTGCCGATCGAGGTTCCGCCCCTTCGGGTGCGGGATGGCGATCCGGTGCTCCTCGCGAGACTGTTCGTGGAGCGCGTCGCTCGGAAGCTGGGACGGACCGTGCACCTCTCGATGGAGGGAGAGCGCGAGATCGCCCGCTATCACTGGCCGGGCAACGTGCGTGAGCTCAGCAATGTGATCGAGCGCGCGGTGCTTCTGGCGCGTGCCGAGGAGATCGGGCCCGCCGAGCTGGCGGTTCCGGCCCCCCTGGCGGATCCCTCCGATGAGCTCTCCGGGTTCAGCGTCACGATTCCAACGAATGGGATCTCGCTCCCCGCCGTCGAACGCGCCGTGATTCAAGCTGCACTGGATCGCGCAAGTGGTAATGTTGTAGAGGCAGCGCGGCTGCTCAAGATCGGCCGCGGAAGCCTGCGCTCGAAGATGAGGCGGCACCGGATCGAGCGCCCCCGGGAGCGGCGGCCGGGTGAGACCGCCGAGTTCGAGCGTGTCAGCATGGTGTGAGGCTTATGCATACCGATGAAGCCGTACTAGAGGAAGCGAGACCCACCCGCGAGACGCCCCGCGGAACCGAGACGGTGCTCGTCGTCGAGGACGACGAGCTGGTGCGGAACGTGACCGGTCTCGTTCTCGAGGAGCTGGGCTACCGCATCATCGAAGCCGAAAATGGCACCCAGGCGATGGAGATGAATCGCACGTTCGCCGGGCAGATCGACCTTCTTCTGAGCGACATCGTCATGCCGGATGGCAACGGCGTCGCCTGGTCGCAGAAGCTCACGAAGGATCGGCCGTCCCTGAACACCCTGTTCATCTCCGCGCACACGCGTGAGGGGCTTCAGAAAGACGGAATTCCCGACCCGGGCCCCGACTTCCTCCAGAAGCCTTTCCACCCCGAAGCGCTCGCGCGCAAGATCCGGGAAATCCTCGACCGATAGCTCCCGGAGACGCGGCCCCCCGCGGCCGTCTCCAGCGCGAAACCCCGCCGGGAACCCGCCGAGCGACTCCCTGGTCGCTCCGCTTGACACCGTCCCAATACGGCCATAGCCTTGGTGAGCGCGTATTTGCCCGAATCTGCGCCACACAGGCGGAGTCCAATGAAGGCGAGGAAGCTTTGGCTGCTGTCACCGATGAGGAACTCGTCCGGAAAGCGAAAGAGGACGATGAACGGGCCTTCGGGGAGCTGGTGTCCCGATATGAATCGAAGGTCTACAGCCTCGCCCTGAGAATGGTTCGCAATTCGGAGGACGCCGAGGACGTTCTACAAGACACGTTCCTGCGTGCGTACCGTGGCATCAAATCGTTTCAAGGCGCATCGACGTTTTCGACGTGGATCTACCGCATCACCGCGAATTCGGCGCTGATGCGTTTGAGGAAGAAGCAGCTTCCCACGGTCTCGATCGACAATCAGGACGAGCGGGAGACGCCGATCAACATCGCCGACTTCTCCCCGGGGCCGGTGGAGCAGTTGTTGAACCAGGAGCTGCAGCACGAGATGGAGGAAGCCATTCAGTCCCTTCCGCCGGAGTTTCGACAGGTGTTCGTGCTTCGCGACCTCGAGGAAATGTCGAACGCGGAGGTAGCGGACATCCTGGATCTCTCGGTTGCCGCCGTGAAATCCCGTCTCCATCGCGCTCGCCTCAAGGTTCGGAACCGCCTCGCCGGATACTTCAGTGAAAACGCCAAACCGAAACGACGTGCCATGGGAGCCCACTGATGCTGACGTGCAAAGAGGTCCTCGAGTCCCTCTCCGATTACCTCGACGCGGACATGAAAGAAGAGCTGGTCAGTGAAATGAAACGCCACTTCGGTTCCTGCTCGGATTGCCGCGCCGAATTCGACTCCCTCACGATGACCCTCAAGCTCTACAAGCACGAGCACGCGGAGCCCACGGTCATGCCGGTCGCCTGCCACGATCGTCTGGTGAAGGTGCTCGAGCTGGAGAAACTGAGGTCCAAGGGCGCACCGCCGCCCAAGATGGTCTGAAGATGCCGGCGGCCGAGCCGACCCCGGAGGCCGACCCGACCCGATCCGACATCCGCGTCATCCATCTCCACCGCCCGCAGAACCAGCTGGGCGATCTCCTCCTCAACGTTCCCGCCATCCGCTCCATCCGCGAACGCTATCCGCACGCTCATCTCGTCCTCGTCGTGGGAAGCCAGAATGCCGCCGCCGTCCTGGGGCAGCCCTGGGCCGATGAGATTCGTGTCGTCGACACGCGGAATTTCCTGGGCGTGGCGCGCGCCGGAATCTTGGGCTCGCGCGGGCCGCGCCCCGACCTCGCGGTCTATTTCACGACGGTCTCCTATTCGCGCAGCGCCGCCATGCTCGTGCGCTGGTCGGGCGCGCGCGAGCGCGTGGGGTTCGATCCGGTGATGGTTGGGGAGCGCGATCGGGCGGGGCTGACGCGGAGCGTGCCGCATCCGGAGCCCGGTGCGAAACCTCTCCACCAGTCCGAAGTGAGCCTCCTCCTGGCGCGCGCCATCGGCGCGGGCGCCCGGCCCGAGCCTCCCTACTATGTCCCCGATCCCGCGCTCGCGGTACGATCGCCGGAGGGCGCGATCTACGTCCATCCCGGCGCCGGAAAGCACAAGAACCGGTGGGCGGCCGGCGGGTTCGCCGCGGTGGCCCGGGAATTCCTCCGGCGCGGCCATGCCGTCTCGTGGCTCGAAGGACCTCAAGATGTGGGCACGGTGGATGAGGCGGCCGCGGCCCTGGGCATGAAGCTCCCGGTGGTGCGCGGGGAGTCGATCCCCTCCCTCGCGGCCCGGTTCTCCCGCGCCGCGCTCTATCTCGGAAACGACACGGGGCCGCTGCATCTCGCGGGCGCCGTCGGATGCCCGACGGTCGGCGTCTATGGATGGAGCGATCCCGCCGAATGGAGCCCGGTCGGCCGCTGCGTGAGAAGCGTCCGCGCCGCGGACGCGAAGCTGGAATCGGTGACTCCGGATGCCGTGCTGGATGTTGCGCTGCCTCTTCTCGCCGAGGAGCGATGCGCCGTCGGCTGATCCTCGCATTGGTGCCGGTGGTATGGCTCGCGGCGGCTCCAGCCGTGATTCCTACGGCCTCCACTCCTCCTCCAGCCCCTTCCGTCGCACGCGTGGCGTGGATCGAGCAGCTCGCAGCCGAGCGCGACACGACAGGCCTTCGCCAGGCACTTCAGGGGCGCGCCGTCGCGACGCGAGCCGCGGCCGCCCGCGCGCTGGGTCTCATCCAGGAGCGCTCGACACGTCCCGCGCTGATCGGGGCTCTGGACGATCGCGCCGCCACCGTGCGGCGTGAGGCCGCCTTCGCGCTCGGGCTCCTGGGAGACTCCACCGCGGTTCCTTCGCTTGCGGGCCGCTGGGAGCGCGAGACCGATCCGGCCACCCGAGAGGCATTGGTCACGGCACTCGGAGCTCTGGCCGCGCAAGCAGGCGCTCCCACGGTATCCCGCGCGCTCGGCGCGAAGCGCGAGTACGAGCGCTGGGGCGCCGCCCTCGCGGCCGCGCGGATCCGGAGCCGCGACCTCGTGGCGCCGCTGGTCGCCCGCGCCGGGGACGTGCGGCCGGACATGCGCTGGCGCGTGGCCTACGCCCTGGGCCGGATCGGCGACCGGGGCGCGGCTCCCACGCTGCGATCCCTGGCGCGCGACAAGATCGAGCTCGTGCGCATGAGCGCGGCGCGCGCCCTCGCCGAGGTGGGGGACTCGTCCGGGACGGACGTCCTGGCGGCGCTCCTCAGAGATCCGGGCTGGCGCGTGCGCGTGAACGCGGTGCGCGCGCTGGGACAGCTCCTGGCCCGCGCTCAGGCCGCCGCGGTTGTGGCCCTCCTCGGCGATCCCAGCGCGCATGTCCGCTGGGAAGCCGCCTCGGCCCTGGGCCAGCTCCGTGATTCCTCTTCCGTGGCGGCGCTCACGCGCGCTCTCTCGGACACGGCAACGGGCGTGGTGCAGGGCGCCGCGATCTCGCTTCTCAAGATCCAGGGGGAGCGCGCCCTCCCCACCGTGGCCCCTCAATTCGATCTCCTGCCCGGCTTCCTTCGCTCCGGCTTGATCGAGGCGCTGGGACCGGTGCCCGGACGCACCGCGCTCCAGACCCTTCTCGCGCGCGCGCGCGAGGCCAACGACCCACCCACCGCCGCGGGCGCCTGCTCCGGGCTCGGGCAGCGGAAGTCCGATTCCGTCCAGGTGGCAGCCGTGCTCCGCACGCTACTCGGCGCACGCGATTTCACCGTGGCCAGCTCGGCGGCGGACGCGCTGGGGCAGCTCGCCGATTCGGCCTCGGTCCCATTCCTGGTGCCGCTCCTCGCGCGCTCCGGCACGACGGCAGACGCGGACGTCCGGTCTTCGGCCGTCGGGGCGCTCGCCGCGATCAAGACGCGCGAGGCGCTCGTGGCGGTCGCGACGATGCGCCGCGATCCCGAGCGGAGGATCCGGGAAGCCGTGTGCGCGGCGCTGGGCCTTCCCGCGGACTCGATCGGGTTGGTGAAGAATCCGCTCCTCCGCGTGCAGAGCATCCGGCCGGTCCCGCGCACGGCGCAGGTCCGCACGGAGCGGGGAATCATCACCATCGCCTTCGACCATGCGCGCGCTCCCGGCACGGTGGAGAATTTCGTGAAGCTGGCGAGCGCGGGCTACTTCAACGGAATCGTCTTCCATCGCGTCGTGCCCAATTTCGTCGTGCAGGACGGATGTCCGCGCGGGGACGGATGGGGCGGGCCCGGGTACGAGATTCCCTGCGAGTACAACGATCGCGCGTACACGACCGGGACCGTGGGGATGGCGCTTTCGGGGAAGGACACGGGCGGGAGCCAGTGGTTCATCACGCTCTCACCGCAGCCGCGCCTCGAGGGACGCTATACGGTGTTCGGCTCGGTCGCGAAGGGGATGGAGGTGGTGGAGCGGATCATGCCCGGGGACAGGATCCTGAGCGTCATTCCGAAGTAGCGTTCGGAGGCGTGTGGATCCACTAAAGCGGGCTAGGCCAGGGCGAGGATGAGCCGCTCGAGCACCGAGCGGAGGGCGGGCGCGACCGCGGCCACCCCCGCCGTCACGTCTTCATGCCTGAGACGCGCCGGGCTCTTGCCCGCGGCCCAGTTCGTGATGCTCGAGATGCACGCGACGGGCAGGCCGATCTCGTTCGCCGCGGCGACCTCGGCGGCCGTGGACATGCACACGGCGTCGGCGCCCATGCGCTCCAGCATCGTGATCTCGGCGGGCGTCTCGTACGAGGGACCCAGGGCGACGCCCAGCACGCCCCGCTCCACGCGGACGCCCGCGTTCACCGCGGCGCGAGCGGCTTTCGCCAGAAGATCAGGCGAATAGGTGGGGCGGGACGTGAGCCCGCGCGGGTTGGGCCCTGACGGAAGCCGGCCCGGCGCGCGCCACTGGAGATTCACCTGATCCTCGACGAGCATCAGGGATCCCGGCGACATCCGGGGCGAGATGCCCCCGGAGGCGTTGGTGAGCACGAGCGCCTTGGCTCCCAGCGCCGCGAAGAGCCGCACGATCCGCGTGACCTCCTCGGCCGTGTAGCCCTCGTAGAGATGCGAGCGCCCCTGCGCCACCACCACCGCGCGGCCCGACCAGCGCCCGAAGAGGAGCCGTCCCGAGTGTCCCGGGACCGTGGATCGAGGAAGCCCCGGAATCTCCTCCGTCGAGAGCGACCGATCCCACGCTACACCCTCGGCCAGCACGCCCAGCCCGCTTCCCAGCACGAGGGCCGTCTTGGGCACGATCGTCGTGCGCTTGCGGATGATCTGGAGCGCCTCGTTGGGGTCGAACGGCTGGAGTGCCAAGGACGTCTGGCGCGCGCGGGTGGTCGGAATCGTCATCACAGCACGTCCGGATCGAGCCGCGTCTGGCTCGTCGTGGCGGCCCGGAGCGCGCGTCTCGAAAGGAAGATGAGATAGAGGAGCGCCAACAGGAACGGAGCCGCCTGGAGCGCGATCCCTGCCGCGAGATCCTCCGCGGCGTAGGGGCGGAGCGTTCGCAAGAGAGCGGGGCCCAGCGCCAGCGCGATCCCGGGAAGAAACGCCCACCGTCCCGCGACCGCGCACGCGAGGGCGATGTATCCGAGACCGAGCGTCGGAAACTCCGTGTCGTAGCGAAGCAGGATTCCCGCGGCGGGCGCCGCCCACAGGGCGCCGAGCAGGGCGCCCCAGAGACGTGTCCGCGCGACCTGCCAGGGCCCGTGCCTCGCGAATGCGGGGTTCTCGGAATAGCCACGGAGCCTGAGGCCGTAGGGCGTCTTCAGCATCACCAACGCCGCGAGCGCCAGCACCAGGGGCGCCGCGAGGAACCAGGGATTCAGGATCAGATCCTCGGAATAGGTCCCGTCGAAGATCGTCCCACGGAATAGCCCCGGCGGAGGCGTGTCGTGGAGGAGCCGGAGCGGCGTCTGGCGAGAGAAGAGGATCAGCGCGGCCCCGGGGATGAGGCTCAGGCAGAAGCTCCCCATGACCGGATCCGACCGGAGCCAGAGAAGGAGCACCGAAGTCACGAGCGCGAACGCGAGCGAAGCCCCCACCCCGGCAAGCGCGGCGATCGCGTAGCTCCCGCTCCATTCGTATCCCAGACAGAGCCCAAGCATCGCCGAGAGCACGCAGCCTTCGATGCCGATCCCGCTCAGCGCCGAGCGCTCCCAGTAGATGGCGCCCACGGTCAGGAGCGCCAGTGCGGCCCACTCCAGAGGGAGGGTCGTGAGGGATGCCCAGATCGGAACGGCCGGGATCATTCCCGGGCAGTCCCCGAGGCCGATGCCGGAATCACTTCGCCTCGGCCAGGAGGGCGCGGATCTTCGTCTTCATGAGATCGATCGCGACGAAGTTGTATCCGCCTTCGGGAATGATCAGGTCGGCATAGCGCTTCGAGGGCTCCACGAACTGGAGATGCATGGGGCGCACGCTCGACTCGTACTGTCGGATGACCTGGTCCAGCGTACGGCCGCGCTCCGTGATGTCGCGCTTGAGTCTCCGGATGAAGCGGATGTCCGGATCGGCGTCCACGTAGAGCTTGATGTCCATCAGGTGCCGTAGGCCCGGGTCCTCCAGGACCAGGAGCCCGTCCAGCATCATGATCGGACGCGCCCGGTGCCGGAGCGGCTCCTTCACGCGCGTGTGCGTGCGCATGTCGTAGATGGGCATCTCGATCTCGCCGCCCTCGAGCAGGGTCTGCAGATGTTTGCGAAGGAGATCGCGGTCGAATGCGTCGGGGTGGTCGAAGTTCCGGTTCTCTCGCTCGCCGAGCGGAATGTGGTGGAGGTCCTTGTAGTAGGAATCCTGCTCGATCAGGAGGACCGAGTCCGATCCCAGATCCTGCGCGATGGTCTGCGCGACGAGCGTCTTGCCGGCGCCCGTCCCGCCGGCGATCCCAATGAGGAGTCCCCGGCGTCGCGGGTCTTGGACCAAGGCTAGGCCTTTCCAGCTGAAGGGATGGAGGATTCCCGGGGGTTCAGCTCCTCGGGGGAAAGCGCGGCGATGTACGGCAGGTGGCGGAAGCGCTCGGCGTAATCGAGCCCGTATCCCACCACGAATCGGTCGGGGATCTCGAATCCGACATACTCGATCGGCACCGCGCACTCGCGGCGCGACCGCTTGTCGAGGAGCGCCACCGTCTTCAGCGACCTGGGCCTCCGCGCGAGAAACGTGCGGCGCAGGAAATCGAGCGTGTGCCCCGTGTCCACGATGTCCTCGACGATGATCACGTCGCGCCCTTCGATGTCCCGCCCGATGTCCTTGATCAGACGCGGCGACCCCGAGGACGTGGAAGCGCTTTCGTAGGAAGAGATGCTGATGAAGTCGATCTCGTGCGGAATGGGGAGGCACTTCATGAGATCGGCCATGAAGATGACGCACCCGCGCAGGACGCCGACCAACAGCGGAGCGCCCTCCGGATGGTCCCGCGCGATCTGCTTTCCGATCTCGCGCACCCGGCCCTGGATCGCCTCGCTGCCGATCAAAACTTCCATGGTGATCCGATCCTCCGTCCCCGAGTAGCACGCACAGTAGCATCGGGTTCCGGGGCTGTCAAATCGGGCGCAAGTTCGCCTCCCTGTTGCCGATAGTTGCCTCGGACGCATCTCGGCGCGTAGGGGGCAAGGGCAATGCCGATGACCAAATTCCAGGGATCGGACCGGCGGGGTCTCCAGCGCCGCCGCAAGGATCGCCGCGCCGAGGCGCGCGCCGAGCAGCGCCTCTTCTGGCTCCTCTGGCTGGTGGGGATCCTGAACTTCACCGATGCGGCGCAGACGGTCTGGTTGCTGAATGCGCGATTCATGGTCGAAGCCAATCGGCTGATGGCCTATCTGCTCGATCACTCGCCCTACATCTTCTGGATGTACAAGACCTTGGTTCCAACGCTCGGGTGCGTGCTTCTCTGGCGTTACCGCAAGCGCGTGAAGTGGATCCACGGGGCCGTCGTAACCGTCTTCGCGGTCTATGTGACGGTGGTGATGCGGAGTTTCCTCTACATGCTGCTTCCGCAACATCTGTGAGCCGCGAGCCTAAAATCTGGGCAGTGGGGTAGGCGGCCATGGAGGGCTATAACCCGCTGCTGGCGAAGAGAATACCCCGATCCGTGGCCGCGGCGCTCCGGGCGCTACAAGACCAGAGCCTGATGGCATGGATCGTGCAAATCGCACAAGTAGACCCGTGCCATGGGGGCATAGGGACTGATGAGCGAGGGTCTGTGAGCGGCAAGTCCTACATCAAGTTGGCTACCGACCTGGCGGCGATCGCGACTCCAACGCCTGAGAACGTCGGCTATTTTTTCATCAACAACTTCCTGCTCTCCCGCATCGATTCCGACATGCCGTCCGATTTGAAGGAATACGATGAAGACGTGAACGTCTACACGGCGTCGCTTCTCGCGGGCGTCGTCACGGGACAGCAGGATCTCCTCTCGGCGGATTACGTCTCGACGCGCGATGCGGATGTCTTCGCGCGCGTGCAGGAGACGAAGGATCAGAGGCTGCGTTACCGCGTCTACAAGGCGAACGCGGACTTTCTCTACGTCTCGCTCGGAATCTTCGGGGAATCGTCTCTGGTCGGCGACGTGCCGGAAACGGACGATGACACGCAGCGATTCACCGGGCGTGGAAAATCTTACTATCAGTTCGCATCGGCTTACGCGGAGCGGCTCTTCGGAAGAGGGGCCGCCATCGCGGAAGTGATGGACAAGCTCTCCCGGAATTTCGAAGCCTATACGCGCGTCATGATCTGGATGAGCGGCGAGTATCTTCACCTCATGAATCAGATCAGCTCCGGTGAGATGTATCACCTGGAGCAGAACACGCAGGATCACTTCGAGAAATCCCACAAGACGAATTCCTGGGACGGGCTCCTCGACAGCTACGTCGAGTGGCGCGGGACGCGCAGCAAGGATTCTCTTCGCCGGCTGGCGCGCGCCGCGCGCGAGCTGCGCCGCATCGATCCTTCCTTCTCCCTGAAGGCCTTCCGCGAGCGCTGGTCGATTTCCCGGCGCGACGACGAGCTGCGGAGACTGTCAGCGTAGGAGCAGGTCCTCTCCCGGTTCGTTGACAGCCCCTCCCACCCTCCGATAGCCTCCGGCGTCTATGCCTCCCTCGGTGGTGCGCGTTGGGCTTCTCGGCTGCGGCGTCGTCGGCCAGGGATTCCTGACCCTCCTCGGCCAGCGCGAGCGCCTGATCCGGGACTCGGTGGGCGCGCCCATCAAGCTCTCTCGCGTCGCCGTCCGGAACCCGGGCAAGCATCGCGGCGTGGACCTCTCCGGAGCGCACCTCGGAAACGATCCGCTCGCGGTGGCGAAGGCGGAGGACGTGGACCTGGTGGTCGAGCTTGCCGGCGGCGAGTCCATGCTCGAGCCCGTGCGCACGGCGCTCCTCCGTGGCATCCCGGTCATCACCGCGAACAAGTCGCTCCTGGCCATCCACGGCGAGGAGCTGGAGCGGATCGCGGCGGAGCATCAGACCACGCTGCGGTACGAAGCCTCCGCCGGCGGCGGCATCCCGGTGCTCCAGGCGCTCGACCACGGCCTGCGCACCGAAATCTGCAACCTCCTC
>Ga0137394_10001097_pt1 | contig 19479 bp, 16 predicted proteins | sample czobulk116metaG_FD_108278 | JGI IMG/M metagenome (GOLD analysis project Ga0137394, IMG submission 108278) | Vadose zone soil microbial communities from Angelo Coast Range Reserve, California, USA - czobulk1.16 metaG | ecosystem: Environmental > Terrestrial > Soil > Vadose zone | place: USA...
GATGGTGCCCACGATGTTCATGGCCCCCATGAGGCCGAGGGCCTGGGCCGCGTGCATCTCCGAGAAGCCGTGCTCGGTCGCGTGGGGCACGAGGTGGGTGAGCACGAGGCCATTGGACGTATACCCACAGACGAAGAAGGTAGCGGCGAGAAGCCAGAAGGCCGGCACCTGCATCGCCTCGCCGACGGACACACGGCGAGTATCGAGCGTGGAGCCGAAGGCCGCGTCACTCGCTGTGCCCGCTCCGTAGGGCTTGAGTCCCTTGTCGGCGGGATCGTCGCGCACGAGCCACAGAATGACGGGGAGAGCGAAAACGAGGATGCCCACACCGAGCCAGAGAAAGGACGCGCGCCAGCCGTAGTGGCGGATCAGTAGCATGGCCAGCGGTACGACGAGCATCTGGCCGGCCGACATGGCCCCGCCCAGGATGCCGAGGATCAGGCCCCGACGCGCGACGAACCAGCGCGCGGCCACGGTGGCTGCCGTGGCAAGCCCGAGCCCGCCCGCCCCGCCGGCCATGAGCAAGCCGGCGAAGAGGTACATCTGCCACAGATGACCGATGAACGCGGAGAGCACGGTGCCGAGCCCGAGCGTGACCGTGGCGAGCAGCATCACGCGGCGAGGTCCCCACACGTCGGCGAGCCAGCCGACGGTCGGTCCGACGGCACCGAGGACGAAGAGGGAGAGGGCGGCGGCTCCGGAGAGCTGCTGGCGGCTCCAGCCCAGCTCGGCCTCGATCGGCTTGATGAAGACACCGAACATGGCGCGCACGCCCGAGCCCGCCAGCATCACGACGACGACAGCCGCGAGGACTATCCAGCCGAAGTACAGCTTCTTCCGCGAGTCGGGCACGAGGTCTCTCCGGGAACTTTGCGCTTGAGATGTCGGGCGGGCCCCGAGAGATTCATCGTGCGAGCCTGACGAGCCCCCGGCGAGGAACCTCGCCGGGGGACGAAGGGCGGCGAAGACGAGCGCCCGTCACGCGGGCTTGGCGTCGACCTGCTTGCGAAATACGATCTCGCCGGCCTGGGCATCGGCTACCACGGCATCGCCCTCCGCGAACTCGCCGCTCAGGATCTTGAGGGCGAGCGGGTCCTGGATCAGGCGCTGGATGGTCCGCTTGAGGGGCCGGGCGCCGTAGACGGGATCGTAGCCCTCGCGCGCGAGCAGCTCCTCGGCCGCGGAGGTCAGGATGAGGGTGATCCGCTTGTCGGCGAGGCGCTTCACGAGGAAGGCCATCTGGATCTTGACGATGCGGCCGATCTCCTCGCGGTCCAGCGCCTTGAAGACCACGACCTCGTCGATGCGGTTCAGGAACTCCGGCCGCAGCGACTGGCGCAGTGTCTCCATGATCTGGGCGCGCAGCCGCTTGGGCTCCTCCGCCTCGCGGAAGAGATGGCTGCCCAGGTTCGAGGTCATGATGACCACGGTGTTCCGGAAGTCCACCGTCCGGCCATGGCCGTCCGTGAGCCGTCCGTCGTCGAGGAGCTGGAGAAGCACGTTGAAGACGTCACCGTGGGCCTTCTCGATCTCGTCGAAGAGGATGACGGAGTACGGGCGCCGGCGGACGGCCTCGGTCAGCTGGCCGCCCTCGTCGTAGCCGACATAGCCGGGGGGAGCGCCGATGAGCCGCGATACCGCGTGCTTCTCCATGTATTCGGACATGTCGATGCGGACCATGGCCCGCTCGTCGTCGAAGAGGAACTCCGCGAGGGCCCGTGCCAGCTCCGTCTTGCCCACGCCCGTCGGCCCCAGGAAGAGGAAGGAGCCGATGGGCCGGTTGGGATCGGAGAGCCCGGAGCGCGCGCGGCGGACGGCATTGGCCACGGCCACGATGGCTTCGCTCTGCCCCACCACGCGGCGGCCCAGGCGCTCTTCCATCTGGACGAGCTTCTGGACCTCGGCCTCGAGGAGGCGCGTCACGGGGATGCCCGTCCACTTGGCCACCGTCTCCGCCACGTCCTCCTCGTCAACCTCTTCCTTGAGCATGCGCTGGCTCTTCTGCAGCTCGGCCAGGCGGTCGTTCTCCACTTTGAGCCGCGCGTCCAGCTCGGCCAGTGTGCCGTACTGCAGGCGCGAGGCCCGCTCGAGATCGCCGCGCCGCTTGGCCTCCTCGATGGCCATGCGGGCCGCCTCCGTCTCCTCCGTGATCTTGCCGATGGCCGTGATGGCGGCCTTTTCCGCCTGCCAGTGCGTCTTGAGGGCGGCCGATTTCTCCTTGAGCTCGGCCAGCTCCGCGTCGAGGCGGGCCAGGCGCTCCTTGGAGACGGGGTCCGACTCGCGCGCCACGGACACCCGCTCGATACCGATCTGCATGATGCGCCGTTCGATCTCGTCGATCTCGTGCGGCAGCGAATCGATCTCGATGCGCAGGCGGGAGGCGGCCTCGTCGATGAGGTCGATGGCCTTGTCGGGGAGGAAGCGGTCCGCGATGTAGCGATGCGAGAGCACGGCCGCGGCCACGAGGGCCGAGTCCTTGATCTTGACCTTGTGGTGAACCTCGTACTTCTCCTTGAGGCCGCGGAGGATGGCGATGGTGTCCTCCACCGAGGGCTCCTTGACCATGACGGGCTGGAAGCGGCGCTCGAAGGCGGGGTCCTTCTCGATGTGCTTGCGGTACTCGTCGAGGGTCGTGGCGCCCACGCAGCGGAGCTCGCCGCGCGCCAGGGCCGGCTTGAGCATGTTCGCCGCGTCCACCGCGCCTTCCGCCGCGCCCGCGCCTACCAGCGTGTGCAGCTCGTCGATGAAGCAGATGATCTCGCCTTCGCTCTCCGTGATCTCGCGGAGGACGGCCTTGAGCCGGTCCTCGAACTCGCCGCGATACTTGGAGCCCGCGACCATGGCCCCGATGTCGATGGCGAGCAGGCGCTTGCCCTTGAGCCCCTCGGGCACGTCGCCGGCCACGATGCGCTGGGCGAGGCCCTCCACGATGGCGGTCTTGCCCACGCCGGGCTCGCCGATGAGGACGGGGTTGTTCTTCGTGCGCCGCGAGAGCACCTGGACGACGCGGCGGATCTCCTCGTCGCGGCCGATGACGGGATCGAGCTTGCCCTTGCGCGCCAGCTCCGTCAGATCCTTGGCGTAGCGCTGGAGCGCCTGGTACTTCTCCTCGGGATTGGCATCGGTGACGCGCTGGGAGCCGCGCACCTCCACGAGGGCCTTGTAGATCGCCTCGGGCGTGACGCCGGCCTTGGCGAGGATGCGGGCGGCCGCGCCCGACTTGTCCTGGGCGATGCCGATGAGGAGGTGCTCGGTCGAGCAGTACTCGTCCTTCAGGCGCTGGGCTTCCTCCCAGGCGCGGTTGAGGGCGGCCTCGAGTCGCTCGGAGGCGTACTGGCGCCCGCCGCCTTGAACCCGCGGCAGCTTGTCGAGCTCCAACTGGATCTCGCGGGCAATAACCTCGGGGCGCGCGCCGAGCTTGGCGAGGAGCGGCCCGACCACGCCTTCCTGCTGCTGGAGCAGCGCGAGCAGCACATGCTCGGGCACGATGGCCTGATGGTTGCCCTGATCCGCCAGGGATTGCGCCGCCTGGACAGCTTCCTGTGCCTTCACGGTGAACTTGTCGAACTTCATCTCGTCCCCTCGGTCCGTAGATTCTTGAGCTCCTGATAGAGCTCGCGTTCCCGCGGGGACAGCCCCGCGGGGATGGTCACCTGCACCTGCACGAATTGATCGCCTGCCCCGCCGCCCTTGATGTGGGGCATGCCATAGCCGGGCAGCCGGAAGGTCCGGCCGCTCGAAGTCTCGGGCGGGATCTTCATCGACACCTGTCCCTTCAGGGTGGCGACCGACAGCTCGGTGCCGAGGGCGGCATCGTGAGCGGGCACCTCGAGGGTCACGTGCAGATCGGCGCCTTTGCGCTCGAAGCGCGGATGGGGCCTCACGGTGACCTTCAGATAGAGATCACCGCGCCCGCCGCCCGCCGCTCCGCCTGGCCCCTCGCCCGCCACGCGCACGCGTGAGCCCGTGGCCACGCCCGCCGGGACCTTGACCTCGAGGTTACGCCGCCCTCGCGCCCAGCCCGTGCCGTGGCACTGCGGGCAGGGCTTGCGATTGACGTGGCCCGCGCCGCCGCAGGCCGCGCAGGCCTCGTCGAGCTCCAGCGAGATCGTTCGGCTCGTGCCGCGGAACGCTTCCTCGAGGGAGAGCTCGATGCCCGTCTCCACGTCGCCGCCGCGGTCGGGCCCGCCGCCGAAGCCTCCCCCGAAATTGCCCCCGAGATTGCCCAGGTCCTCGAAATCGACCTGGGTGACGCGCCCGCCCCGTCGGAATCCGCCTCCCCCCAGATCGCCGAAGATCGTGCGGAAAAAGTCGGAGAACCCCGCGCCGGCCCCGCCACTTCCGAAATGGACTTCGCCCTGTCCGAAAGGAGCGCCTTCGGACGGCGACCGAGCTCCCGCCCCCGCCTGAGCGAAGCGCTGCCAGTCGGGGCCAAGGGTGTCGTAGCGCTTCCGCTTCTCCGGATCGCCCAGCACCTCGTAGGCCTCGGAGATTTCCTGGAAGCGGCTTGCCGAGTCCTTGCCCTTGGAGACGTCGGGATGGTACTTGCGCGCCAGCCTGCGATAGGCCGTCTTGACGGCCTTCTCGTCAGCGCTCTTCGCCACCCCGAGAATCTTGTAGTAGTCCTTGTAATCCATGGCCTTCGAACACGAAGGGGGCCGTTGGCAGCGCCCCCTCTCCTCGAGAAGTGTAGCAGACGGATCAGGACTTGCCGGAGTGCAGCCGAAGTCCGACGCCTAGACGGTCAACCCTTGGCGACGGAGAACGCCACGTAGAGCGACTGCGGCCCGCGCTGGAGGAGCACGGTCACGCGGTCGCCCCCCTTGATCCCCTGCGTCGCCCGCTCGAAGTCCTGCATGGAGCGGACCCGCTGGCGGTTGACCTCGCGGATGACGTCGCCGCGCTGCAGGCCCGCCTCGGCGGCCGGGCTGTCCTCGTCCACCCGCGCCACCACCACGCCTTCGGTCGTGCGCAGGTTGAGCTGGCGGGCGATCTCCGGAGTCAGGGGCCGCGCGTCGAGACCCAGGAGGCTCTTGCCCTTGCCTCCCGGCTCGGTCGCCTGGGCGGTCTCCTCGGGCGTCTCGCCGATCTTGATCTCCAGGGATTTCTCGCTCTTGTCGCGCCACACCTTGATGGGCACGCCCTTGCCGGGGGCGGTCACCGCCACGATCTTCTGGAGATCCTGGGGAGCGTCCACCTTCTTGCCGTCGAATTCGGTCAGGATGTCGCCCGAGGCCAGGCCGGCCTTGTCGGCCGGGCTGTCCTTGACGACATCGGCCACGAGCACACCCTTGGGCTCCTTGAGCCCGAAGCTCTTGGCCAGCTCGGGGGTGAGGGGCTGGATGGAGACGCCGAGCCAGCCACGCGTGATCTTGCCCTTGGCCGCCAGCTCGGTGTAGATGCGCTTGGCCATGTTGGACGGGATGGAAAAGCCGATGCCGACATTGCCGCCCGAGCGGGAGAGGATGGCGCTGTTGATGCCGATCACTTCGGCCGACATGTTGACGAGCGGTCCGCCGGAATTGCCGGGATTGATGGCGGCGTCCGTCTGGATGAAGTCGCTGAACGGGTTGCCCGGATCGATGGAGCGACCCTTGGCACTGATGATGCCGGCCGTCACCGTCTGCTGGAGTCCGAAGGGCGAGCCGATGGCCAGTACCCAGTCGCCGACCTTGACCTTGTCGGAATCGCCGAGCGCGGCGGCGGGATAAGGACCGCCGCCCTGGAGCCGCAGCACGGCGAGGTCCGTCCGCTTGTCGAGCCCCACCACCTTCGCCTTGTGCTTCTTGCCCTCGGCGGTGACGACCTCGATCTCCGTGGCCCGCTCGACGACGTGGGCGTTGGTGAGGCAGATGCCCGAGGAATCCACGATGACGCCCGAGCCGAGGCTGCGCTGCTGTTGCTGACGCTCGGGAGCGTCGCCGAAGAAGCGGCGGAAGAACTCGTCGCCGAAGAACTCCTCGATGGGCGTGCGGCCGGCCGCGCCGCGGGTGACCGTGTTGATGTTGACCACGGCCGGGCTGACCGCCTCCGCGATCCGCGAGAAGCTGCCCGAGGGCACGGGCAGGGCGGCCGGGACCACGGGGCCCGTCACCTGCGAGGGCTGCTGGGTGTCGCGCGCGGGGGTGGGCTCGTGAGCGGGCGGCCGGGCGAGGTCGACGGCGCTCGCGCCCCACGAGCCCAGGCCCACGCCGAGGGCGGCGGCGATCACGAGCATGACGACGAGCGTCCCACGCTTGACCACGATCATCGCTTCTCCTCCACGGGCTCGCCGGCCAGCAGGTGCCGCAGGCGGTCGCCTTCCAGTGTCTCTTTCGCTTTCAATTCCGCCGCCGCGGCCAGCAGCACGAGCTTGCGGTCCGTGATCAATCCTCGCACACGGTCATAGATCCGGTCGATGATGGCGCGCGTCTCGCTGTCGATGGCCCGCGCGGTGTCTTCGCTGTACTCACGTTCCGCGGCAATCCCCGCGCCCTTGAGGAAGAGGGCCTGTTGTCCGCCTCCGAAGGTCATGGGGCCGAGATGCTCCGACATGCCGTACTGCATGACCATGAGGCGCGCCATCTCGGTGGCCCGCTCGAGGTCATTGTGGGCACCCGTCGAGATCTCGCCGTACACGACCTCTTCCGCCGCGCGCCCCCCGAGCAGGACCGCGATGCGGTCTTCGAGCTCGCTGCGCGTGAGCAGGTAGCGGTCCTCGAGGGGCAGCTGATACGTGGCGCCGAGGGCGCCCACCCCGCGCGGGATGATCGTCACCTTGTGCACGGGGTCGGCCTGGGGGAGGGAGGAGGCGACCAGGGCGTGGCCGATCTCGTGGTGGGCGACGATGTCGCGCTCCTTCTCCGAGAGCACGCGGCTCTTGCGCTCGAGCCCGCCGATCACGCGGTCGACCGCCTCGTCGAGATCGGCCATGTCCACCGCGTCCTTGCCCTTGCGGGCCGCGAGCAAGGCGGCCTCGTTCATCAGGTTGGCGAGGTCGGCACCCGCCATGCCGGGGGTGCGCGCGGCCAGCACGCGAAGCTCCACGCTGGGAGCGAGGATGACGTTGCGCGCGTGGACCCGCAGGATGGCCTCGCGCCCCTTGACGTCGGGCTTGTCCACCACCACCTGGCGGTCGAAGCGGCCTGCGCGCAGCAGGGCGGGATCGAGCACCTCGGGGCGGTTGGTCGCGGCCATGATGATGACGCCCTTGGAGGAGTCGAAACCGTCCATCTCGGCCAGGAGCTGGTTGAGAGTCTGCTCGCGCTCGTCGTGACCGCCCACGAAGCCCGTGGCCCCCGCGCGCGTCTTGCCGATGGCGTCCAGCTCGTCGATGAAGACGATGCAGGGCGCCTTCTCCTTCGCCTGCTCGAAGAGGTCGCGCACCCGCGAGGCTCCCACTCCCACGAACATCTCGACGAACTCCGAGCCGGAGAGGAAGAAGAACGGGACGTCGGCCTCGCCGGCCACGGCGCGAGCGAGAAGCGTCTTGCCCGTGCCGGGCGGCCCGACGAGCAGCACGCCCTTGGGGATGCGGCCGCCCAGCCGCTGATACTTTTTTGGGTTCTTGAGGAAGTCCACGATCTCTATGAGCTCGGCCTTGGCCTCGTCCACGCCGGCCACGTCCGCGAAAGTCGTCTTCAGCTCCTTGCGGTCATAGATCTTGGCCTTGGAGCGCCCGAAGGACAGGGCCTGCGTCGGCCCTCCGCTCATCCGGCGCATCAGGAAGAGCCAGATGCCCACCATGAGCCCGAGGGGAACGATCCAGCCGAAGAGGAAGTCGCGCCAGAAGGTGCTCTCGACGCGTCCCGAGAACTCTATCTTGTGCTGCTCGAGCTCCTTGACGAGTGAGCCGTCGTCGATCCCGGGGATGCGCGTGGTGGTGAAGGTGGTGAGGGCCTGGTCGACGCCGACCAGGCTGCGCACCTTGTCGCCCGGCCCGGGCTGCGGAGCGGGCAGCGCGCCGGGCTTGAGGGTGCCCCGGATCTCCCGGTCAGTGAGCGAGACCTTCTCGACCTTGCCCTCGCGGACGAGCTGCAGGAACTTGCTCATCGGGATCTCGACCGTCCGCGGAGCCAGCAGCCAGCTCTGGACCAGCGACAGGACGATCACCGCGATGAGCAGATAGACCAGCGAAAACTGGGTCTTCTGCCGTACGGGAAGTTTCATTGCAAAGCCTTGCCGTCATGCTATCGGAGGGCCCCGGACCTGTCAAACATCCGCCCGGCTGGGTGGAGTGGTTCTCGGCGGATTCTCTAGGGGCAGGTGACGCCTTTCTGGACCTCGTAGTTCGGCACCTTGTAGGTGGCGACGAAGTTGTCGTCCCAGACCTCGAGGGGCAGGCGGCCCATCTCCTTTTCGCCGTCGAAGAAGTAAATCTTCATCTTGTCCACCCACTCGCTGGCCGGCAAGGTATTGCTGAGGAAGGCCCGCGTGGTCGACTGGTCCATGAAGGTGGCGAGGGTCTCGAGGGTAGGCTGCTTGGGATCGCTGCCCGGCTTGACCCAGGCCACCGCGACCGAGAACCCGTAGACGTCGGGATCCGAGGCCAGTCCCTGCATGGCGGCCAGCCGCCGGAGCATGGGCACGCCATATCGCGAGAAGACGGCGGAGGCCTGGCGCGCCGGAGAGAGCGCGGCAAAGCTCTTGTCCTCACCCTGCTCCACGTAGATCCACAGCGCGGCAAAGCGGTCGTCGGTCGCCGGGTCCTTGGCGTTCTTCTTGAAGCCCAGGCCGTTGCGGATCTCGACGTAGGGGAGGCAGTGATAGACGTATTCGGAAAACTGCAGGAGCTGCGGCCGGTACTTCACGGCGAGGGCCCGGGCCTTCGCCGTCGTGTGCTTCTCGACGGGAAGGAGGTAGTCCGCCGGGGCCGCCTGGACGGGCGTTGCGGCGCCCGCCGCGAAAACCGCGGCGAGGGCCGCGACGAAAGCCCGACGAATCATGAACTAGTTCTGGATGATCTGACCGGGCTCGACGCTGATCTGCTTGCCCCACCAGTTCTGGGTGCGCGAGGCCTCGATGTCGAGACGCGTCACCTTCGGGTTGGTTCCTTCGAGGTTGTTCCGCAGCGAGAACATGCCGTGCTCGCCCGATGCGAAATGAGTCGTGTGGCCGCGCCACTCGGCCCATTGCTCCGACGAGGCGCAGGCGCCGGCCAGGAGAGCGACCCCGAGAAGCGCGGCAGCCAACGTGATCTTGGAGCGCATAACCGTAGCCTCCTGTATGAGGTGTATGCCGATCGCACCAGCGCCGCCCATGATACGGGCGGGTGGCGCGGCGAGTCAACTTCAATTCGGCTTCTACGCTTTTGCCCTTGCGGGGATGCGCGCCGTCGGGCATCCTGCGAGCAGGACGAAGTGCCTATGCCCCCGACCGACGCCCTGGTGCTTTTCGAAGAGCCGGACGGGCTCCGCCAGCCCGTCCTCATCGTGGCGTTCTCCGGGTGGAACGACGCGGCGGAATCGGCGACCACGGCCGCTCGATATCTCGGCCAGCTCTGGCCTTCCCGGCCGCTCGCGAGCATAGATCCAGAAGAGTTCTACCACTTCGGCCTCTCCCGGCCCTACGCTCGGTTCAAGGCCGACTCCCCGAACGAGCGCGAGATCGTCTGGCCGTCGACCGACTTCTCCCTGGCCACACCATCGGCGCTCGACCGGGACATCATCGTCGGTGTCGCCATCGAGCCGCACCTCAAGTGGCGGACGTACTGCGGCGCCGTGCTCGATCTCGCGCGACGGGTGGGCGCGTCGCTCGTGCTCACGCTGGGGGCGCTCCTCGCCGAGGTGGCGCATACGCGCCCGGTGAAGCTCGTGGGCGGGGCCTACGACCCGGAGCTCGCCGCGCGTCTCGGCCTGCGTGCTTCGCGCTACGAGGGACCGACGGGGATCGTCGGGGTGCTCAACACGATGTGCCGAGAGGAGGGCATACCTCAGGCAAGCCTCTGGGCCAATGTCCCTCACTACGTCTCGGGCGTCGAGAACCCCAAGGCGGCCATGGCCCTCGTGCGGCGGGTCTTGATGCTCCTCGGAGCCGAGGCGGATCTCTCCGACCTCGTCGAGGCCTCCCGGCAATTCGACCAGAACCTCAACGAGGTCGTCGGCCAGAACGCGAAGATCGCCGAGTACGTCCGCAAGCTCGAGCGGAAGGCGCCCGACGAGGACGAGGTCGCGGAGCCTCTTTCGGCGGGCGACGAGCTTCCGCCGTCGGCGGACCTCGTCGCGGAGATCGAGCAGTTCCTGCGTCAGCAGCGCCCCGACCCTTCGTAGCCTCCTTCCCGTATTTCTCCCGATCGACTGGCCTAGTGGGAGTGGGCCGGATGCCGTCGGGAGCGAATCCGACGAGCCGTAGCGCGCCCCGAAGCGCAGGGCGCCCCCGCCGCGTGAGCCGTCCCTGCGGAGCAGGGCGGCGAACGACCCCCGTCTCGGGGGATGGGGGGCCAGGCGGGGGCGCCCGAGCGAGGTGGCGCGCGAGGCGAGGAGGTTTGAGCGGACGACGGCATCCGGCCCACTCCCACGTCGCGCGTTCTACTTCGCGGATACTTCGCGGTTCTCCCGCCGCCGCGTACAATCTCGCTATGACGATTCGGGTGGGCGCGGCGGTGGCCATCATGACCTCGATGTTGTTCGTATGGCCGGCGGAGAGCGGGGTCAAGGTGACGGCCACGCCGTCCTCGCTTCGGCAGGGAGACGCGGGAGCGCTCATCGTCACGGGCGTGCCCGATGCCAAGCTCATCGAGGGCAGCGTCGGTGACCGGCCCCTGATCTTCTTTCCGTATGCCGATGGCTTCGCGGCCTTGATCGGGGTGGACCTCGGCGCGCCGACGGGATCGGCGACCTGGCGCGTGGGCTGGGTGGACAGCGCGGGCAACCCGAGAAAGGCCGCGGGCACGATCAGAATCAAGTCTCGAAAGTTTCCCGTGCAGAAGCTGTCGCTGCCGGGCAACCTGGTCGACCTCGACCGCGCGACCGAGCAGCGTGCCGACCGGGAAGCCGCCCAGCTCAACACGCTCTATGGCATGGCATCGGGCGAACGGCTCTGGCGAGGCCATTTCACCCGGCCCGTGGCCTCGACGGGACCGGGGGAAGGATTCGGGGCGCGGCGGATCATCAATGGCAAGGCCCGCTCGCCTCACTCCGGGCTCGACTACGCCGCGCCGACGGGTACGCCGGTCGTCGCCGCCAACCGGGGCCGGGTCGCCCTCATCGGGGACTTCTTCTTCGGCGGACGCACGGTGGCCCTGGACCACGGCCAGGGACTCTACACGCTCTACATGCACCTCGAGCGCGTGCAGGTGGCCGAGGGTGCTCTCGTGGAGCGCGGCGAGACGATCGGCGCGGTGGGGAGCACGGGGCGCGCCACGGGTCCGCACCTGCACTGGGGCGCCCAGCTGCGGCGCGCGCGGGTGGATCCCGCGGGACTGCTCGCGCTGCCCCTGAGGGACTGAGCGACTCGTTGTTCCGGATGAGCCGCTCGACGGTGCAGCCCATGGCGGGGGCGGCGGAGACCCAGTCCGCCGGCATGCTGGTCGCGCTCGCCGTCGCCGGTCTGACCTGCCTCGTCTTCCTTCCCGCCCTCGGCGGCGGCTTCCTGCCCTGGGACGACGAGTCGAATCTCGTCGCGAACCGCGCCTGGCGCGGGCTCGGGCCGTCTCAGCTCGGCTGGATGCTCACCAGCTTCCACAAGGGTCACTGGATTCCCGTGACGTGGCTCTCCTTCGCGTTCGACCATGTCGTCTGGGGCATGGATCCGCGGGGCTATCACCTGACCAGTGTTCTGATCCACGGAGCCAATGCCGGACTCGTCTCCCTCCTCGTCATGCGGCTCCTCGAGACGGGGCGTGGCGTCGAGGGCGCGGCGCGCCTCGCCGGAGGCGCCGCCGCCGCGCTGGCCTTCGCGCTCCATCCGCTCCGCGTCGAGTCCGTGGCCTGGGTCACCGAGCGCCGCGACGTGCTCTCGGCCTTCTTCTTCCTGCTCGCCGCCCTCGCCTACCTGCGGGCGGTGCAGGAGGAGTCCATCTGGCAGAGCCGCTGGGGCTGGCTCGCCCTCGGCGCCTTCGCCCTCTCGCTCGGGTCCAAGTCCATGGCGGTGAGCCTGCCCGTGGTGCTGCTCATCCTGGATGCGTACCCGCTGGCCCGGATTCGCGGGGGAGCGTGGCGGGCGCGACTGATCGAGAAGGCGCCTTTCGCGCTCCTGAGCCTGCTCGCGGCCGCCATCGCCATGATCGCCGTGCGCTCGGGAGGCAGCGCGAGCAGCCTCGCCGACCTCGGGGTGGCCCAGCGCCTCGCCGTCTCGAGCTATTCCGTCGTCTTCTATCTCTGGAAGACCCTCGTGCCCCTCGGTCTCTCGCCCCTGTACGAGCTTCCCCTCGATCTCGACCCTGGGTCTCCCATCTATCGTCTGAGCCTGACGCTGGTCGTCGCGATCACGGCCGCCGCCCTCGCTCTGCGCCGGCGCTGGCCGTGGCTCCTCGCGGCGTGGGCCGCCTATCTCGTCATGCTGCTTCCCGTGGTCGGCATCGTGCACAACGGGCCGCAGATCGCCGCCGATCGGTACACGTATCTGCCGTGCCTGCCCTGGGCCATCCTCCTCGGAGGGCTCGTGAGCGTGCTCTCGAGACGCGCGTGGTCGATCGCCGTCATCGCTGTCGTTGTCGCGGGCCTGGCCTGGCTGACCGTCGGCCAGGTTCGCGTGTGGCACGATGCGGAGACGCTGTGGACGCACGCGCTCGCGACGGCTCCCTCGGCCATCGCGCATTCGAGCCTCGGCGTCGCCCTCGACGAGCGCGGCCGGCCCGACGAGGCCATCGCCCACTTCCAGCAGGCTCTGCGCGTCAACCCTCGCCTCGCGCACGCGGAGAACAACTGGGGCATCGCCCTCGCGAAGCAGGGGCGCTGGGAGGAGGCGGCGCGACATTACGAGGCGGCGCTACGGATCGATCCGCGCTACGCGGAGGCGCACGCGAACCTCGCCCTCGCCCTCGGCCGTCTCGGCCGCTATGCCGACGCGCAGCGCCACCTGGAGCAGGCTCGCGCGATCGTCCTATCTCGGACTCGCTAAGTAGCTCGGAGGGGGGTCCGCCCCCCTTCCGAAGCCTCCCCCCGGTACCGATTGCGCCGGCGAAGCCGGCGCTCGAAGCGGAACATTCCTGCTCGCGAGGACATGGGAGATTACTCGGACAGCCTCCTCGCCAGGGCCGGCGCCAGGATGTAGCCGCTCCGCCACGCTTCCGCGCCGTCGGGGTAGAAGCGCATCGAGGGCTTCGCGAAGAACTCGAGCGCCGCCCCGACCGCGCAGAGGATGGCATCCCATCGGTCCTCGATCGACTTGAGCTCGCCGCCCGACATGGACGCGCTCGGGCGGAGCGCGATGAGGGCGCGCCAGGCCGTGCCTCCCGTGACCACGTAGCGCCCGCCCAGCGTCGTCGCGCAGCGCTCGATGAAGGGCCGTAGCCCCCGCTCCACCCAGCGCCGCCGGGCGCCGAAGTGGCGCTGCTTGTACTTGACGATGGTGAGCCCGGGCATGCGGTCGAGCGTGAAGAGCAGGACCTGCAGCGCGTTCGGATAGATCTCGCGTATGGCCGGGCTCGCGCTCCTCGGCTGCCATCCCGGGCCGAAGGACTCGAGGGGATACGACGCGAGCAGGGCCGCGATGAAGGCGTCGAGGCCGGGGTAGCGCGGCGGGCTGTGGGTCGAGGCGTGGAAGCGCCCGAAGCAGCTCGAGATCTCGTTGTCGCAGACGCGCCGGCCCCTCCCCAGGCCCAGGAGCGGGGCGTCGATCGCGACCGAGGCCCGGTGGCGAGCGACATGCTTGGCGATCCAGCCCAGCACATCCCCGTGTCGCCCGAGCGTGTGGGGGATCTCGCGCAGGTGGAGAGGGAAGCGCGGTCCGCCCAGGAGGGCGACACCGGAGGGATTGCCGTCCTTCCACGCGAGGTCGACGCCGAGAAACCTCACGCGGGCGGGCGCGCGATGCTGCCCGCCATCACCGTCACCGCCGTGCCGCCGACGCGCACCCGCCCGACGGCGCCGTCCTGGACCAGGAGCTCGACGCGAAGCCGCCCGGGACGCCCGAGACCATCGCCCTGCTCGGCGGTGAATTCGACCATGGTGCCGGCGGGGCGCAGGAGCCCCGCCTCGAGCAGCCACAGGCCGATCGAGGAGTGGACCGAGCCGGTGACGATGTCTTCGGGGACGCCGTAGTGTGGCGCGAAGAAGCGGCTGTGGGTCGTGGAGCCCGGCTCCACCGTCTCGCGGGAGACGAGGCAAACTCCGCGGAGGCCCGCGTGGGTGGCCGCGTCCCCGAGGGCGGCCATGTTCGGCCTGAGCGAGCGGAGAAGCTCGAGCCCGGCCACCGGGATGACGAGGTCATGATCCGGCGTGGTGACGGCGGCCGCCCAGCCCGCGGTGGCGGGGAGACCGACGGCCTCGCGCACGTGGGCGAGCTGTCCCGTGAACGGATGAAGCGTGGGCACCTGGGGCTCGAGCCAGATCAGCCGTCGCGTCTTGTCCGCGACCACGCTGGCGCCCAGGGGGCCGGACATCGTCTCGAACATCACGTGCTCGCCGCGAAGCCGGCCCGCCTCGAGGAGAGCGTGCACGGCCGCGACCGTGGTGTGGCCGGAATAGGCGACCTCGCGCATCGGCGTGAACCAGCGCAGGTGCCAGCGCGCCCCCTCGCTGCCCCGGGCCGGGGTCAGGAAGGCCGTGCCCGCCAGGTTCATCTCCGCGGCAATGGCCTGCATCTGCGGGTCCGAGAGTCCGCGGGCATCCAGGACGACGGCGGCGGGATTGCCCGCGAAGGGCCGCTCCGCGAACGCGTCCACCTGGAAGATGGGGATCACAGGCGGATGCGCTCGCGGAGCTGGCGCGCCTTTCTCGCAAGCATGCGGGTGGACCAGACGGTGGCCATGGACTGCGCCATCATGCCGTAGACGCGGAAGCGGGGCACCTTGAGGACCACGTCGGGGTCGAGCCAGTTCGGCGACTGCGCCAGGAGATCGAGCGTGCGCAGACCGATGAGGAGTGGCCAGGCGCAGGCCAGGCGCATCCGGGTCTCGCGCTTGGGAATGGCGAAGGTGTACTGCCAGCCGGCCTCGTAGTGATCGAGGGCGAGGTTGAGCAGCTCGACGAGCAGCGGTCGGAGCGCCGCCCCCGCCGCGGGCTCGAGAAGGTCCTTGGGCTCGAGCCCCAGCCGCGCCAGGTCGCGGCTCGGCAGATAGCAGCGGCCCTGCCGCAGGTCGCGCGGGATGTCGCGCAGCACATTGGTGAGCTGGAGCGCCTTCCCGAAGCGGATCCCCAGCGACTTCATCTTCTCGAGGTCCCAGTGCTTGAGCCTCGGCCGGTGGGCGACGTGGACCTCCGTCCAGAACTCGCCGACGCAGCCCGCCACGAGGTATGTGTAGCGGTCCAGATCGTGGCGCGTCTCCAGGGCGGTGAGGCCTTCCTCGTCCTCGCCGGGAAAGCGGCTCAGATCCTCGGTCATTCCCTCGATGATGGTCTCGAGAACGTGGCGGACGCGTCGACGGTCCGCCACGGGCAGCGCCTGGTAAGCCGCGAAGCACTCGGGCAGGCGCTCGAGCAGGGTGCGCTCGGCCTCGAGGGACTGGATGCCGCGGGTGGCGGCCACGATGGCGGCGAGCCGGCCCGGGGCCAGGCCGTCGAGCTCGTCGCGGAAGGCGAGCAGATGGGTGATCCGCTGCTCCCGGTCGATCAAGCGGGAGTCGGCGATGGTGTCGGCCGCCCGGGCGAAGAGATATGCCAGCCCCAGGATGGGCCTCACCGAGGCCGGGAGCACGGCGAGGGACAGATAGAACGAGCGGCTGACGCGCTTCAGCAGCTGAGACGTCAGGTCAGGCGCCCTTCTCATTTTGAGTCAGGGGGGAGCGACCGCCGCTCCTCCCCCGACACCCCCCCACCGGTCACCCGTTGCGCCTCCAGAGAAGACGGCAGAGGGTCGGCGCGACCCTGCTAGTCTAAATCCATCGGATTGATGGGCTTGCTGGGGTCGTCCTTGGCCTTCTTGAGCGCCTGCTGGAGCTTGGCGTCGAGCACCTTGCCCTTGTTCTGCTCGGCCTTCATCTGCTCCCGGAAGCGCTCCTCCCGCTTGGCCGCCTCGCCCTTGAGCGAGGTGATCGCCTCGCCCAGGCCCAGGCCCGAGCTCTTCCGCGGCGGCGGCTCGTGCGCGACCACCGCTTCGAGGCCTGGGTCGATCGTCAGCCGGCCGTTGCAGCAGGGGCAGGTGATGATGAAGGTCGCCATGGCCCACACCCTACCAGAAAATCAGAGCGCAAGGTATTGGGCGCGGATGGACTCGTCCTCGCGGAAGGCCCGGGCCGTGCCCTCGTAGCGGATGTGCCCTTTCTCGAGCACGTACACGCGGTCGGCGAGGTCGAGGCAGAAGTCCACGTTCTGCTCGGCGAGCAGAATGGTGAGCCCCTCGCGAGTGAGGCGGCCGATCTGGTCTTTGAGGTGCTCGACCACGAGCGGGGCCAGGCCCTCGGAGGGCTCGTCCAGGAGCAGGAGCTCGGGATTGCCCATCAGCGTGCGCGCGATCGTCAGCATCTGCTGCTCGCCGCCCGACAGGTGGCCGCCCTGCCGGTTCACCAGCTCGCGGAGCTTGGGGAAGAGATCGAAGACCCGCTCGAGGGTCCAGCCCTGACTTTTCCCTCGATCGCCGCCAGAACGGCGCACGGCCACGTCGAGGTTCTCCCATACGGTCAGGTCCGCGAAGATGCGCCGGTCCTCGGGGACGAAGCCGATCCCCAGCCCGGCGATCTCATAGGGCTCGCGGCGGGAGATGTCCCGCCCTTTCCACACCACGTGCCCCTGCCGGGCCGGCGTCAGCCCCATGATGCTCCGCATGGTCGTGGTCTTGCCGACCCCATTTCTCCCCACGAGACAGACGCATTCCCCCGCGGTCACCTCGAGGGAGACGCCGAAGAGCACCCGGGAGAGACCGTAGGAGGTGTAGATCTCCTTGACCTCGAGGATGGGCGCCATCAGTGACGCTCCCCCAGATAGACCCGGCGGACTTCCGGATGGCGACGAACTTCGTCGGGAGACCCGTCGGCGATGACGCGGCCCTGGTGGAGCACGGTGATGCGATGGGCGATGGCGAAGACCACTCCCATATCGTGCTCCGTGAAGAGGAGGGTCAGGCCCCGCTCGCGCCCGATGCGCTCGATGAGCTGGATCGACTCCCGCGTCTCCTGGGCCGACATGCCGGCCGTGGGCTCGTCGAGGAGGAGGATCTCGGGCTCGAGGGCGAGGGCGATGCCGAGCTCGAGCTGCTTCTGGTTGCCGTGAGAGAGGAAGCCCGCGACCTCGCCCGCCTTGTCGAGGAGGCCCACGGAGGCGAGCACGGACTCCGCCTCCTCCCGGAAGAGGCCCTCCACGCGCTCGAAGAGGCTCCAGCCGCGGCCGCGATGGGACACATAGGCGGCCTGGACGTTCTCGTACACCGTGAGCTGAGGAAAGATGTTCGTTCGCTGGAAGGAGCGGCCCATCCCGAGGCGGCAGAGGTCGTGCGGCGCGATGCCCGTCACCTCCCGGCCCTTGAAGCTGACGCTGCCCGCGTCGGGACGGAGATGACCCGTGATCAGGTTGAAGAGCGTGGTCTTGCCCGCGCCGTTGGGTCCGATGATGGCGCTCACGGAGCCGCGCGGCACGGAGAAGCTCACCCCGCCCACGGCCTGGAAGCCGTCGAAGCTCTTGCGGAGCTCGCGGACCTCAAGCACTCGCCGGCCTCCGCGAGAGCCTGCGCCAGAGACCAAGGGCGGCGCCCGCGATCCCTCCGGGAAAGACGAAGAGGAGCACGACGAGGATGGTGCCGAGGATGAGGGGCCAGTACTGCGTGTACGAGACGATCTGCTGGTTGAGCCAGAGGAGCACGAGGGCGCCCAGGGCCGGGCCGAAGAAGGTGCCCATGCCCCCCAGGAGTGTCATGATCAGCACCTCGGAGGACTTGGTCCAGTAGGCGAAGTCCGGGAAGACGCCTCGGTTGAAGATGCCGAAGAGGCCGCCGGCCAGGCCCGCGAAGGCGCCCGCGATCACGAAGGCGCCCAGCTCGTAGCGCCGCACGTTGACCCCGATGAACTCCGCGCGCTCCGGGTTCTCGCGGATGGTCGTGAGCATGCGTCCGAAGGGCGAGCCCACGATGCGGCGCAGGAGCCAGAAGCAGCCGCCGACCATGACCAGGGTGAGGAAGTAGAAGTACTCCGACGTCCGGTAGCTGAGCGACGGCACCGCGGCCGCCACGCGCTCGAGCCACGCAAAATCCGGATAGGGGATCTCCGGCATGCCCTGCTCCCCGCCCGTGACCTCGTTCCACTTGAAGCAGATCGCCCACACGATCTGGGCAAAGGCCAGCGTGAGCATGGCGAAGTAGATGCGCGTGAGCCGCACGCAGAAGAAGCCGAACACGAGAGCGAACAGTCCGGCCAGGAGCCCGGCGGCGGGGAAGGCGAGGAGAAAGGGCACGCCGATCTTCTTCATGAGGAGGCCCGTGGTGTACGCGCCGATGCCGAAGTACGCGGCGTGGCCGAATGAGACGAGCCCGGTATAGCCGACGAGCAGGTTGAGGCTGGTGGCGAAGAGCGCCCAGATGACGACGTCGTTGGCCAGGAACGTGTAGTACCGCGAGCCGAGCGCCGGAACGAAGAAGGCGGCCATCAGCACGAGGACCGGCCAGCGAGCGCCCAGCCTCTTCATGGCGGAAGCGTTCGGGCGGTATCCCGCGCGGTCACTTCAGAGGCCGCCCGAGCAGGCCCCAGGGCCGGATGATGAGGACGGCGGCCATGAGGGCGAAGATCGAGAAGATGGAGAAGCGCGGGAAGAACAGGATCCCGAAGGAGAGGACCTGGCCGTAGATGAGGGCGCCGAGAAAGGTCCCCCAGAAGGAGCCGAGCCCCCCGATGACCACGACCACGAAGGCCTCGACGATGACTTCCGTGTCCATGCCGGGGACGATGGCCCGCATGGGCGAGATGAGGGCGCCGCCGAGCCCGCCGAGAAACGAGGCGAGCATGAACACGCCCGTGTACAGGGCCTTGACGTTGACGCCGAGGGCGCCCAGGGTCTCGCGATCCAGGGCCGCCGCGCGGATGAATCGCCCGACGCGCGTGCGCTGGAGCACGTACCAGAACGCCAGCGCGATGGCGGGACCGAGCAGGATGATGAAGAGGTTGTAGTCGGGGATGGTCGCTCCGAAGACGCTCACGGCGCCCGTGAGGCCCGCGGGGCGGCTCACCGATTTCTGCTGGGTCCCCCAGATGATCTTGGCGACATCGCTCAAGATGAGGACGAGGGCATACGTGAAGAGGAGCTGGTACAGCTCCTCCTTGCCGTAGAGTCGCTGGAAGAGGAAGCGCTCGACGATCCCGCCGAGGAGGGCGACCGCCGTGGCCGCCCCCAGCGCGGCTATCCAGAAGGTGATGGGGCCCGTCCCCAGCCACTGCACGATCTGATAGGCCGAGTACGCGCCCAGCATGTAGAAGGTGCC
>Ga0137394_10001098_pt1 | contig 19475 bp, 19 predicted proteins | sample czobulk116metaG_FD_108278 | JGI IMG/M metagenome (GOLD analysis project Ga0137394, IMG submission 108278) | Vadose zone soil microbial communities from Angelo Coast Range Reserve, California, USA - czobulk1.16 metaG | ecosystem: Environmental > Terrestrial > Soil > Vadose zone | place: USA...
CGAATTTGTGTTTATTGGGGGTGGGTAAGGGGGGGTGATGGGTGTGAGGGGGGATGGGGGGGGGGGGGGGGAAAGGGGGAGGGGGGAGGGGGGTTGATGGGGACCAACGGGGGGGGATATTTATATAGGGGGGGGGGGTGGCAGAATCCACACCGACTTGACAAAATGTCTTGCTTGAGGGGGTGTAGGAACTAGAATAGGGGAGCAGCTGGTCTGCCTCGAGGTGGATTGCGGGAAGGACGGGATCCCGGGGGGCTATACGTCAACACGGGTCAGATGAACCAAAAGGGGGGGAGGAAGCCTCGGCCAATCTTGTTACGACAGTCGTATTGTGGATGGACAGGTTTATCTTCACGCGTGTGCGGGGTAACGTGGAAGCCGGGTGTTAAAGGGCACAATCGGGGGGGAGGGGGGTTCACACTTCCTTGTACCAGGTGGGTCGGGACTCGGAGGGGATTTTATATAGATATCCCAAACAGTAGCTGACATTTTTGCATCGCCCGGGTACCTGATCCCGTCATTAAACCTGGAGGAAGAGACGGATACTAGGGAACTGCGAATCGACAACAAGATCTGCTTTAGGGACGGGAGACCAGGGACTGAGCGTTGAACCGTTCGGGGGTGTTGGGTGAATAAGGAAGTGGTTCGACCCTCGTGTTGTCGATGAAGTCTGCCACGTAATGGGTTCACAGCCAGGTTGTGGGGCCCTAACATCATGAGGTCAAAGAGGAGGGCGGGATCTCGTGATCACGACTCCATGGCCCAGGATACTGTACATGTCTGGATCATAAAATTGAAGGACTGAATTGGGGCTGAGGTCCGAGTCCACTTGGCTGGATGGCTACGCTATGGCTGTGTGTCACAGTCACATAACTGTCACATCACTTCGCGAACCCCGGCCCGTCACAGCCAAAGCCTTCTTCATTCATTCTCCAACGGGGTTACAGGTGAAATTGGGGGCTATCTTGATAATTAATCAGGTCACCCACCACCCGCACGCTCTTGGCTCGGAGATGCGCGCGAAAACGGTGCGGCCTCAATTGCCTGACGCTTGATGTAGCAGTGGGACATCCTGTTCCTCACTTGCACATATTTGTGCACTGCCCATCGCATCGCACCAACGCGCCAAGGCGACGACGCGATTGCCGGCCTGTCATCAGACTCATCACCGGAATCTGATTCCGAAGGCAATAAATGCTCAAATTACTTAATAATAGTGGGTTGTCTCAGTATCTCAGTATAAACTCCATTTTCAATTTGCTTCAGTTCCCCCAGAGCTGGGTTACTCCCATGCGTGGCGTGAACCTTGTCAAACAAGACTCCGCGCACTAGATCGGGCCTGGTCGACTCGAGCCTAAACGCTACCTACCCTGGCATTCTCTCCCCACGAGGCGCTGTCAGGAGTGACCTATTGGATTGCTATGCTTGTACATTTCATAGCCACCTGTCCTTGATTGTTGGGGACCTACTTCGTCTATTTTCCCTCAGCGGCATCACTGATCGGACAAGTCCAGCAGAGAGCCAGGACGCATTGCAACATTACACTGACATCTCTACAGTACATGAGAGTACTTGGCCGCCACTCCTCGAAGACTTGCTGGCGATGCTCTCTCCTGGACCAACTCACCTGGAGCAGTGCCGCGTGTGTCGAACAGGATAAAATGTGGAGTTGCCCAACATATGACCCAATGATCCAATTCTGAACTCACAACGTGTACTGTACTGACTGCCAAGCTCCGTCCAACGAATAAGAAAAGACCTTGAGTGCGAGCTCTCCAAAAAGTACACATGCGGCAAATTAGGAATTTCCTGTATTTTGTTATGTTGCTTTCAACATCGATATGGTAAGTGGGCGTCACCATTTTGCGTGGCACCAAAACTTATGTGGACGTCAGGAAGAATGTTAACCCGCCTGTTGCGAGAACCGAGAAACTGGGGCACTGGGGCTGGCTGGATAGTTTGGAGCTCCACTAGTTCCGCTGACTGTATGTTCTTTGAAGCCTGGGCTTGCGTAGACTTCGCTCAACGTGTTGCATGCTCTACTTGCTTGCTGTCATCTGTTTCTGCGTGCCTCCAAATCGCGGGGTTCCTTGGGCGATATTGCTAGTGACCCTACAAGACGAGTCGCGCTAACCCGTGATCGATGTCCTTGCCCAACGGATAGAAGACGAAGAACCCTTGTGCCGACCCAACAGTCGACAAAAGGGTGCGAACGGAGGCTCAAAGGCCGAGAGTCATCCCCCTCGATGTCTATCACAACTTGTCCCGGATTCCATACGCGGCACAACCAGCAGATATTGACAGCCGGGTACCTATCTCGACGGTGATCTGCCTCGTGCACGGGAAGAAGCTACGGGAGCTTGGGGTCCTGGCCATCATCTTCATCATCGTCTTGAAATCCGGCGTCATCTACCGCCAGACGCTAGTCTCTAGCCCCGGATGAACGATGTAATCATCCTATGACATATCATTGCGCCACCTTTGTAGACAACTGCGGGTCTGCAAGGGGCTGGAGTAGCTGCGTGCAGGTATGCGCGTATGCCTGCGCTGATGCCACCTGATAAGCTTTCACAGGGACCTCCGGATTTCTTTGCGTAAGTGCGTTTCCTGACGTAGCTGGCCCTTCCAATCTCTCTCCCCCGTGGACGAATGAACGACGTATCAACTGTGATGTGTATATCGCTCCGTACGGCTGGCGATCATGTTTGTACTTTGCGGAATCGTGATAACCGGTCAGTGGTAGCCCTGTGCCCTGCTGTCGACGTCAACCCCGAGAGAGGCGGGGTCACCCTCGAATACTAATGAACGACACGAGTACGGGTTCGTGGTGGATTCCCTTCGCCTTTCGTGGCTTCTTGTAATCGAAGGGAAGGAGAAACGGCACCGAAAGCAGTAGCCGCCCTGGGGGACACCACGGACCTACCCGGAATAGGTCACGAGAAGGGTGCCACCGAATACACTTGCCCTGCATGCATAAGACATAGAAGGAAAACCGTAATTAGGTGTGGGCGGTGGATGCACGCCATTCTGGACCTTAGTGCCAGCAAGTGGTGGCGCGGGCATGTGCCGCAAAAGAACCACATCGGCAACAAAAGGTCCCTCTCGATTCCAAGTCAGCGTGTGCACGTATGGGGTCAAGCAAGTGCGGCACTTTCCGTGGATCTTTTTGAAAGTCCACCACTCCCTGTCCGCAGTCAGGTTGCCCGAGATATGGCAATCTCGACGATAACGCTGCGGACCATCAAGCGCCGCTGGAACAACCCAACTGCACTGCTAGATAGGGTTCGCGCCTTTGGAGGGTCGTTGGTCAATGCTTGTTGACCTGTCGTTCGTAGCACGATACACACTGTCGGTATCATCGCGAATTGCAGGATTTACCCGATCATGATGATAACAGGTTTCCCAGACTATCCTTGGGCTGTCGTGGACTGGCGCACATTGACACCCAGGGATGGTCGTCACGGTCGAACGTGGGTCGGGTGGTACGGCGGATGCCATCCAACTCGTCTTTAATGAGGCCGACGGTTGTTCCCAATTACAGTTAGCAGAGATAAACAAGAGCAGAGCCTCGTTGGCGGGCTTCCTTGTCCAGCGACGGCGAGCGTGCCTTGCGGCGGCGTATGACCATAAGCAGTATATCAGATATAAACATGAGATCTTACCGTTTCCGTTTTGGGTTCTCGGCGCTCAGCCTTCGGTCACCATCAAACAAACTTGAGCTACTACAGCAAAGACAGGTATGAGCCTCCACAATATTAATGTACGTATTGCGCTCTCCCTCGATCGTACCGCATTTGTCACCGAACGAAAATTTTCGGATACATGCTAGGACCCGGAAGGAATCAAGGCCCTTTTGGACACCCTGCGAACCTCCCAAGCATGGGCCGACGCCCTCGAATCCAGTCGAGCGGCGCAGCACCCGACTACACAGCCCCCTGCGACCGCCCAAACCGTCCAACGTCTCGATACGTTTCCTGAGAACCCACTGGCGCCGACGAGCCCAGACTCAATAAGACCATCTTCGGTTTCGGACGACCCACCGTCGCACGGCAGCACGCCTTCGGTCGCCGAACTGTTGTCTCGGTTGAGGAGTTCTCAGGGCCCAGAACCTACTTACGACTCCGCCGAGCGACCTACGGACCGAACGATAGAACGACCCTTCCCATCGCCTGGCCCTTCTGGCCATGGCCATGCGAACACCTCGCCAACACCCGCACCCGCACCCCAAACTACCTGCGCCAACCCCTCCGAGCAGCAGCCCGCGCATGACATCCGCTTTCTCTCATTTCAGCAGGCTTTGCCTCATATATCGCGTCTCATGGAGGATCCGCACGTTGTCGAGAGCCTAAGCAAGGTGACTAATGCTTGCTCCTTATCTTGGCCATGTCTTCATTTCATTTCTGCGCCGATCTTGATACTTGAAAGATGAAAGAAGAGCAGGATAAACTGGAGGAACGATTGTGGGAGGAGAGGGAAGATATCCGGAAGGGTCACGAAGAGAAGGTGAAAGGTGCTAAGAACAAGTATGCCCAGTGCCCACCCGGTCTCCAATTTTCTCCTGTCCCCGTACCGACCGTCTTCTAGGACAAAGTTGATCGGGGTCGGCTTGTCGAAACAGGAAGCTCAGGTAACGTACTCTACGTTTCCCAAAACCCCTTTTCAGATTTATGTTGATTCATGCTTGCCGTCATCATATGTGCTGTAGTCAATGTCAGATACTTTCCGTACGGAGCTGAGAAAGTTCGATGCCGAGCGGGTGCTCCCTGCTTGGGACCGTCTGGTACGGAGTCAGCAAGCGCGTCTGGAGGCGTTAAAAGTCCCCACGGTGTTCGTCACCAACGATGCTAGTGATGCAGAGGTGCGTATCGAAACGTCTCTCAAACATTCACATGGGTGTTTCCGTCCTCACACAAAACAACCCTTTCGGTCAGAAGCAGGTTAGGGTTGCGCACGTCTTGGAAGGTATCTTGTCCACGAGTAGTCCAGGCCAGTGATCGCTCCTGCCACACTGCACCTGGGCGGCGTGAGAGTACCCCCGTTCCCCCCACACCCCTCTCCCCTGTGAATTCCATCTTTCTTTGATTGGCCCGTGGTGTGACCCTTGGAGGGCAACTGTTTCAGGGTGATCCCCATTTATAAAGGCTGGGGTCCGGGGTCCCTCCATGTGTGTGTGTCAGGGTTCCGGCGAAATATACGCTACTACGGGTATCCGGGTTTCTCCTTTCTGCAGCGTGCAATCCGTGGACTCGGAAAGGGTTTTCTGGTTGCCCTACCCCCTCTCTCTGTTCGCCATTTTTCTCGCCAGGTGACCCCGTCTCCGCTTCTCATGACCCCGACGACGCGTTTTCTCAGCGCTGTGGACGGGGTGACTCGGATTCGCGGGAAAAACTCTATTCATTCGGTCAATTCAACGGGAAGGCTGCGCACCATTAAGCGACCGTCGGACATTGAGCGCAACTGCTGTAATAGGCCTGTGCGACTTCCACCGCATGCAGGAGGGGCGCAGGGTCATTAATGGGTGATTACATGAGCCGCTCGACATCGCCGTGATTTGGGCGGGAACTTATTTGTGGCTAACTCCCACACATAAAGTCTACCCCAAGTCTACCCCAAGTCTTACCACTCTTCCAACACACCACGAACCACACTTCCTGGTTTCTAGCGACGACTGCTCCTCCACCCATTTACCGAGAAAACCCACCGCGACACGTAAACTCGTCTGACGCTCGCCGAGCAGGCGTTTAGAGTCTGTACTTGATTAGCCTCCCCTCTCCATCCAGCTAGAGAATGTGAATGTTCTATCAGAAGGATGGCGGCCACGACCCTGGCATGTGCACGACCTTGCATTTTCATATCATAAAAAGACAAGATGCGGACATCAGATTGCTGGATGCAGACGGCAGACTCGGAGGTATATGTCTGACGCCCGCGTACTCACGACGTTCAAATTGTTCGCACTGCTAGGCGTGCTCGAGCTCACATCGTCTGCCCTGGGGTATGCGTGTCGTGGGGGGTCCCTGGGTACCGATGCTAAGAGCAAGCAGGACCGAGTGTACGCCCATGTTGTCCTGACGCGCTGACGGTGTATATCCCCTTCCCCGCTCTATCAGCATGCATGCATGGTAACCATAATTCTGCTTTTCATTTCCTGCCGCCCGCTCCTTGCTCATAAGCGTCAGCTTGTCATGTCGCTAACGGACTGTCTCCGCGGTAATGGACAATGCTACGCTGCCATGAAATCTTGTGGAAGAGGCGATAAGTAGCGATTGAAGCTCGTACACATGAATGTCAATGTGGCGCGCTCACATTACTCATGCGATAATCCCCGCTATCAAGGTGCTACTAATCCCAAAGTCACAACCTGTAAACTCTGACATGTATTCTGATATACGATGCCCACCACTTCAACGCGCCCAAGTAGAAATGCCATTTTAAACGTACGGCCTCCACAGCAGGCAGGCCACTATTACATTATCTATTTATGGCCAGTGTTAAGACCGCATTCGCCGTTGACTGGACTGTTGAGCCATTCCCATAATCTTCTATCTGTTTAATATCCCCACCAAGATCACTGATACTGTTTCAAAGGACAAGACAAGACCGCCGAGTGTGCATCACGTGATGGAGAGGTCCAGCGGCTGCAGGTAAAACAATTATAAACGGCGTTTATAATTACCAGATTCATATCGCAATCCTATCCGACTTCCCTCACGACCCCCAACCCCCTGCCTAGTATCGCTTGCGCCCCCCTCAGACATTAATAAGTTGCCAATGTCTGGGAAAAGCACATAACAGGAGGCTCTATCTCGCGCGATGAATGGGCACGCCCTAACGGTCAATATCGGCAACACGTTAAGATAGCACGCGTGCACCACCCTTTTGAACCCGCCCGTTCCCTTTTTCTGTCCATTAAGCTCCTCTTTCTGATTGGTGGGTTCTTGCTACGGTGGCGCGTAAACGCTTGTCTAAACCCCCGCGCAGGGGGGGGGATTCGGGTCATTCTAAATGGTATTAGACGCCCGCTGCGCCTTACCTCACTCTTCTCTTCGTATCAGTAACCCGTAACCCGCTCTTTCGCATCAAGGGGAACCAAGGACGCAAGAGTACGGGAACGCAATGGAAGTTCTGAAGTCGGAGAATGAGGACGGTGCGGGAAAGTCTTACTCGGGGTAACATAAGCGTGCACCCCCACCACGCTACTGTAGGCAGCTTCGATTTCAAGGCGTCACCTTGGACTTTTTCGCGCCGAGATGCGTAGTAACGAGAGTATTTCTGGGATATCGTGGTTGGTCGACAAGACGCTAAAAAAAATTGCTGATCATTTTGACGGTGTCTTCTTTGTCGTGCACGTGAAGAGAACTGAGATGGAGTTTGAGATAGGCGTCCAACCAAAGATTCCTTGCGACCGGGTTGGCCTGCATTGCACGTGGTGCACGGACTTCGGGGGAAAACAGCGGACGCCAAGTCCCGGCTTTCAATCGTATTGTGGTACAGTTTGCATTTGACTCTGCTAGCTATCGGTAAATATAGCGACCAATCCTGCTATCATATCATACGGATGAGCAGTTGTGCGAAATCCCCATTTAGTTTAGCTTGCCGTAATGTGCCGTAGAAAATCGTTACCCCGCTTAACAAGGGCCTCTTCCTTATTAACGCCCAACGAAGGCGCAACGACGATGTGCAACTCCCTCTTGGTCCAACACGACTGAGAAAAACGAGTTGACACAGACAAGCCAGGAAGATGCCATTCGTCGACCTCCCGAACGCGCACGACGACTACGCCTCGCTTTGGTACATCACCAATTCGGCGACAGGCACCGTGGGCGGCTTCGATCGCGCCAAACCGACCGTCCTCCTCCTCCACCCGCAGTTCCTCGACTCGGCCTGGCTCTCCGCACAGTTCGAGGACCCGCGCCTCTCGACGTCGTACAATCTTATCGCTCTTGACGCGCGTCATGCCGGTCAGACCACGTCCCGGCTCAACGCGAAACAGGATGGTTGGACGGACGCCGCGGACGTGGCGTTTGCGCTCGAGGTCCGTAACGTGTTTCATTGTATTCGCTGTTGCGTGCTATCCCCCCCTCCTCCTCCTCCTCCCCCCCTCGTTCCGCCGTGAGATGGACAAGTAGTAACTTACGGCCGGTCAACGGTGTTACAGGCGCTCTGCCTCCCCGCTGTCCACGTCTGGGCGTGTGAAATGTTCGCGACGTCGTGCGCGCTGCGGTTTGCCGCTATGTGAGTCTGTCGCGCGCACTCGGGATCTTTTGTTTCTCTTTTGCTGATAGTCCGTGCCACTCCGCCACTGCATCGCTGATCCGCGGTTTGAATTGCGACCTCAGCTTCCCAGAAAAGTGCCTGAGTCTGACACTGCTCACGGTACCTTGCGACCCTGACGTGTAAGGATCCGATTATCTGTTTTTTTTTTTGGCCCCTAAACGCGATATCAGATCCCGTTACAACTTGAATGAGATTGTCCAGTCGTGGTGTTATGCGCAGGAGCTGGAAACCATCGAACACGCATTCATGAATCTAGTCACGACGTTGTGTGGTCAGGTACGCCCCATTCCACAGATGTCACTGATGTGCCTTCTTATTGAATAACCTAGGACGTAAACGTGGACCTTGAAGACGACGTGAGTCAGCTCCTGATTACATCGTATGCGAACTAACGCATCGGACAGCTCATCGCGCACCTGGAAGTACACTATCCACCCTTCAGACGAACGATTGTTTCACATCTAGGTTGCCTCATCGCAAGCGTGAGTTCTCTGACTTGTTTCACAATCCGTGCCTCATGTCATGTCTAGGTTGAAAGACCATCCGAAGATTTATTGGCATCCATCTCTCAACCGGTATTACTTATTCATGTACGAATGCTGGTCTTTTTACCGGTGACACTCTGAATGACGCTTACCAAAGGGGGACTCGAATGAGGTCTTTCCTCCGGACGGTGCATTCCTTGTGCAAGACCAGCTCGTCAATGCGAAGGATGGTGCCAAGCTTTATTTCATCAGAGGTATATGCGCTCTCAGATCATCCGACGTAATGTGCACGCTGAACCGCGGGTCCAGGTGCTCAAGGGTGTCTCGGTGTGGTACCCGAGTCCGCATCAATCGCTAATCGCGTGTTCGCATCGTTCCTCTCACGCCTGCCTCCCGCCCGTTCGGACCCCCTACCACCACATCCCACGCGCCTCGACGATGCACTACAAAGACTGTCCGGGATTGTAAACGATCCCGGCATCCGCTCGCGCGAGGCTTGCTCGTCTATGGCGTTCTCCTGCGCGCCGCCCGGAGTTGTCCGACGGAGAATGCAGATTTATGCCCGTGCTGCTACCGGGCATAGATGCGCCTTCTCGCCGCTTGACAATAATGGTCGACCGAAGCGGAAGTACGTGGTTCTCTTGTTATTGATCCCTGACTTGGATAATTCATCTTTGGGTGCGGGTGGCGTTTCATCGGTGCAGGTACTCGGAACGGGTGCAGGAGGAGTGGTTCGAGGTGGACCGAAACTGGATCTCTCATTCAGGTGTGTGTCAATGTCTGTGTTCCGGGATCAATCCCCCGGAGTTTGAGAAAAAAATATCACAAACGTTCGCTTACTGACTGTGGGCGATAATATCCAGCACAATCTGAGGAAGCACGAACGCGCAAGAAAGTCGCGACGCTCGACGAGCGCCTGGAAACGCTCTCGCAGAAACTCGCGCGCGAGCTGACACTGACTCGCCTCAGATGGCACGTCCCTCGCGTGCCCCCGCACACCATCGAGCGCATGGGTCTCTCGAACGGATTCACGTCGCGCATTGCAAGCACGGCCAACTTGGCCGCGCGGGCCATCCAGCGCTTTCCCGTTTGATATTGCATCAAATCAAATCATACATCATACCCTTGGGGAAAAGCACCTGCGCCCTGCCATGACGACACCTGATTATGAAGTGTCCTCACGCCCACACGTGGGTCCGTGGTGTTTGTTGTGTGTTTCCTTGCTGCTTTTTTTTGCGATGCGCCGTCGGGAAGGAAGGTCCGCGGTTGGATCGCACGGTCTTAACGAAAAATCGTGATTTATCTGTATATATTGGTATTTTGAGGACTGTGCTTGTACGAATAGATCTATGCCACCCTAGAGGACCGTTCTGATCTGATGAGTATAAGAACCCGAGGACCAGCCAAGCTCGTATCCGGTACTGTCGCCGCTGACCCTCACCCGTGACCTTCGATCCTTTTCGTCTTACCATCGTCATCCATGGCTTCAGCTGTCAAGTAAGATGGCGTCTTGACTCGCGCGGGAGGTGAAATTTCTCCTGACAGGAATCTTCGCCCAGGTGCATATTTTGCAAGATAATCAAAGGTCGGGGCTGATACTCCTTGTGGTGAAATCAATTCGCTCAATCGCTACTGTCCAGGGGAAATCCCGAGTCTCAAGCTCGTCGAGACGAACTTGACGTGCGTACATCGCTGCTGGCACACCGCCCCGTATCGGTGACATCGTCATGATGATCATCAAATCGTCATCCCTCTCCGACCGCCAACCCCGACCGCAGTTACTCCTTCCTGGACATCAATCCCCTGTCGAGAGGCCATGCCCTCGTCATTCCCAAACGTCCGTTGTCTTCCGCTCTCCCTCCCCCATCGCATTGTCGTTTCATGAATGCCTTTTTTTCTTCTTCTCGTGTTGTGGTCTCATTGTCGTTTGTCGTTTTGCCACCAGATCACGCGGAGAAGTTGCACGACCTCCCTGACGAGTACCTTGCGGACGCGCTACCGATCGCCAAGAAGATCGCCCTTGCTCAAGGCGCAGAGAATTACAACATACTGCAGGTGCGCGCTTTGCCTTCGTTACATTCCCCCCCTTCCCACCCTCGCTGCCAGTCTACCGTTTACTGGCTGGGATCTCTAACCAGTTGATGATTGCAAACAGAATAATGGACGCATCGCGCATCAGGTGCGATAAAGGATAATTCAACTTGTGCCATCGATTCCGTACGATGTGCTGACCCTACGATGATCGTGATCGTGCCTGCGTTTCTCGCACACAGATCGTGGACCACGTCCACTTCCACGTTATCCCCAAGCCGTCCGACTCGGACGAGGAGGGCCTCGTCATCGGGTGGCCGCAGACGACGCCCGAGAAAGAAGATCTCGCTGCTGTCCACGCGGAGCTGCTGACCAAGCTGTGAGGGACGATAGACCGTCCCGCGCGGAAAGGGAAGGTTGGGTATGCGATCAGTCTTAGTCTTAGTCTATCTGACTTGTCAGAGCCGATGTCGTGTTTTCGGGCTCGTCGTTTGGAGATGTTGTGGAAATCATATGAAAAGGAATATTGCGTCTGTCGCCACATCGACGCCGCCAACGCCGCCGCCACGGATTCAATCTCGTGGTCTCAGCCTTCTTTAGTGCTTGATGGTGCCCTCGCCACCGACCGTATTGCTCTTTCGAGGCTACTGTCGGATAGAGCTTGCTATGAGGGTCGACCTAGGACCTGGTCGAGGTGCCAAGGTACACAATTGGGCCCATAAGTGGAACTCGGGAACTCGTTTTGTGTCTGAGCGTGCGCCCGTCCTCATCGTGGCACGTTGGGTTTCAAAGTTCATCCGTCCACCACATCCTAGTCTTTCGGCCCTTTAGAGTTCTATCAAGCAGAATGCTTATTCTCTTCTTACTCTGGCAAGATTTCATATTTTTTTGCTTTATCGGTCGGGTGCTCCACCGTCGCCGCGGCGGGCCTGGGGACAATAGATAAGGATACTGAACGGGAAGACGTTCATTAACGCACCCCCCTGGAAAGGTGGACCAAGCAAACCAAACCGATCTCTGAGCTTATTTTGTACTTCAACGTCGCCGCCAGCTGTAGTATTACTGTATTAGAAAAAACGACGGGATATGTGTACTCCAAGGTAGCCTGTCCTGTTAGAAATTTAGAAAACTGGCCCGAATTGGTGCCAGTTTTGCACCATAATTCCACCCACGCGCATCCACAACTTGAACGTGCCAGACACAGCAGACGAGTGAGATGGCGGCCAAAGCTGAAGATGCACCAGTAGTCAACAAGAACAAGAGATTCAGAAAGGAAAAACGTGTGACTCTGACTTATTCTTTCTTCTCATGAATTCACGCTGATTGTTGTTTGTTGTTCGCGGCGGCGGGTAGCATGGGACACGGATGACATCGACCAGTGCGTTCCCGTCAACCCTTCCTCTCATACCCATCCATACTTACTTTACACGCATATAACCAGCGTAAGTTGACAGAAACGATTTCTACGCCGGGCAGGCCGCATCTTCTCTCTTCATTCCCCTCGTTTATTCTTTTTCACTTCCTTTTCCTCACCCTACTACGTAGTGGAAGATCGACAAGTTTATCGACGCGGACAACACGGGCGGCACGTTCCTAGACGAATCCTCCTTCGCGACGCTTTTCCCCAAGTACCGCGAGAAATATCTTCGGGAGGTGTGGGGCGCGGTCACGAAAGCTTTGGATGCTCACGTACGTCCGTCCGTCCTCTCAACTCAAAAAAAAAACCTTGTTTCTGTTTCTTTTTTGTTGTTGATTTTCCCCCCTCTTTCCAGCATGTGGCGTGCACGCTCGACCTCATTCATGGCTCGATGTCCGTGCGCACGACGAGGAAGACGTACGACCCCTATATCATTCTGAAAGCGCGGGACATGATCAAGTTGCTCGCGCGGGGCGTCACGGTCGGGCAAGGGGTCAAAGTCTTGGACGACGACGTTGCTTGCGACATCATCAAGATAGGAAATATCGTCCGTAACAAGGAGCGCTTCGTCAAGCGGAGGCAGCGTATAATTGGGCCTGATGGGAGTACCCTCAAGGTGCGCGTCCCCTGCGACGGTTCGCATCATTCACACGGCGCTGTATCGTTGGCCCGATAGGCTATAGAGCTGCTCACGCAGTGTTACGTGTTGGTACAAGGGAACACCGTCAGTGTCATGGGACCGTACAAATCTCTAAAGGAAGTGCGGCGCATGGTTCTGGATTGCATGAAGAACATCCACCCGATCTACCGAATAAAGGTGTGCGCCACCGTCTACACCAACCCATCGAATAACAGCGAACTTGGCGCGTTTGACAGGAGCTTATGATCAAGCGTGAATTGGCCAAGGACCCGAAACTTGCAAATGAATCTTGGGACCGCTTCCTGCCCAAATTCCGTCGCAAGCACCTCAAGACGTCGGAGAAGACGGCGCGGAAGAACGAACGGCTCGGGACCAAAAATGTGGATCGTGCGGCCGCCGGCTTGGAGCCCATCAAGAGCACCAAACCGGAGAAGAAACCGTACACGCCGTTTCCTCCTGCCCAACTACCACGGAAGGTGCGTGTTTGTTGGTGGCCTTGATGGGGTAAATAAACAGGGGCTGACACCAGGGTGGTGGGGTGCGTGCGTGTGTGTATGCAGGTCGATCTACAGTTGGAGTCGGGTGAGTATTTCCTGAAGCCCGCGGTGAAGAAGAGGCGTGAGGAGCACGAGCGGAGACAAAAGGCATGTGTTTTTGTTCGGGGTTCATAACACCTCTATGACGTTTTCTGCACCGCCCGCAGCAAGGGGAAGCCACCGCGAAGCGCCGTGTGGAGCGCGCGGAGGCATTCGTCGCACCAGTTGAGATGGCAGCGCCGACCGTCGAGGAGAAGCGAAAACGCAAGCGACGGGAGCTAACTGAGATGAATGGAGATGAAGTAGCAAACGAGGGGACCACGAGGAAAAAGAAGAAGAAAAAGAGAGCTGAGGATGACTAGTGATAGTTATTGTAGTGCCCCTGTGCCTACTGTGGGTACATATATAGGCTAGGAGGGCACAGGTGCGAGCACAACAACTGCCCGGCTATTGGAAAAAGGCCCATCGCGGTGGTGAAACAAGTTGTGAAAGTGGCCGAACACAACGATCATCATGATCTCGCAAATGACCGTGGAATGACCTGGGACACTGGCACCTTGTCCTTGTCATTCCCCCTTCCTCCCACCATAATCCTCCCCTCCCCTCTTCATGGCGACCGCTTCCACCTCTTGGATGCCCGCCGCGGGAAGGCACAACGTCAGCATAGGCTCGTCCCTGTCCAAGGCTCTCAAGGCCCGCAAGGGACAACCCCCAACGCAGAGGAGCAAGGCCCTCCCAGAACGAGACTTTTATGCCCTTCGCTGTGCGCGCCCGCTTTCCCTTCTGCCCGACTCAACGTTTGGGCTCATTGTACGGCAGATAACCACAAGCCCGCATCTATAGACTCCGCCAAGTCGGGCACACTCGAGGTCAACCCGGGCAGGGAAGTGACCTCGGTCAGGGTTGAGCGACCCACTGTCACCGTTCGTTTCCTCCTTGCTCCTTCCTCGTGCCCGGCACACGTTGACGAGCATATCAACATGTATAGAACAACGAGGTGATAGTATTCAAGGGCGACGAGAAGCCCGCGAAGGAATGGGAGTGTGTGCTCATCTACGACGAAGCGACGCAAACGTTCACGCTCGAGAAACTGGACTCGCTCGTCAACCTCAACTTCGATGCCAAGGTGCTGCCACGAACACGCCCAGCCGCTCCCTCTCGTATGTCGTCGTCGTCTTCCACATGCCCCCCAGTCTCTTCTGTCCCTCGCGTCCGCACGCGTGCGCGCCATGCTGACACGAACTCCATGCATTTCACAGCCCACAGTGCCCCGTCTTCTTCCGCCGCGCAGACACCACGACGCTCCCCGGTGCGCACGGCGGCTGACGAACTCGAGGCACAATTCGAAGTCGTCAGCGCCGGCCTGGGCAGTGTACACAACCCGGACGCAGACGCGGACGGCGAGCCGGACCCGAGCTTCTCGCTTGTACGAGAGGAGAAAGAGGGAGCAGGTGCAGCGCCACCGCCGCCGCCGCCGCGGTCATCCGCCGCACATCATCAGAAAGCCGCGCCACAAGCCGCGCCACGATCCAAGGCCCGTCCCATACCATCCAAGAAATCCGCCGTCACACCACAATCTGCCAAGGCGGCTCGCGTGTCGGCTGCAAATGCAACACCAACATCGGCACCGGCACCGTCCTCGAAACCGCGGCCTCGGCCCATCCCGCCAGCGCCTGTGCCACCACTTATATCGACGCCCACTGTGCAGGGGTCCGCGAAACGCACGATCGCCGCATTGGAGAGTGACGTTGAAGACTTTGAGGTCCGGGGCCCGATCGCGCCTATGAATGTAACTTCATCCGTGACGAGGCGGCCGTCAATGGCGACGGCGACGGCGACGGCACCGCCGGTCGCTCAGGCTCCGGGGTTTGGCCTCGCCCTGCCCTCGGCATCCTCCGGTCCGGACCCGCTTGCGCACCAAGGGCTGTACCATCACGGCGGCGGACGTGCGGCCTCTTCGGGAGCGGTGGAATCGGACGATGAATGGGACGAGATACTCGCGCAGCCGGACCGCGCACATCCGCCGCCGCCGCATCATCAACAGCAGCAGCAAGAGCAGATGCTGACGATTACGATCGAGGATGAAGAAGACGGGCTCGACTTTTTGGAGCGCGAGTTGCTCGGGGAGGACGAGCGGATGGCCGACGGGGATGCGGATGTGGATGAGGACGAGGAGATGGAAGAGGAGATGGTGGTGGTGGGCCATCATCATAACGCGTCGCGCGCGGGCTCGGGGACGGGTCCCATGTCGATGAATCAGTTTGCGGGTGGGGATGCTCTAGTGGAGGACGAAGACGATGACTACTCGAGTAGTGAGGAGAGCGACGAGGACTAGCGCTTGACTAGAACAACGCACCGACGACATCGAGCCGCAAGTAAGGTAAATAAAGGATTTTCTCTTTTCTTTTCTTGCACCACGCGGGGCGAAACACATCTCAGTGTTTTTCGCGCCCACGCGCACAGTACACAGACACCCCCCGTTTGTCATTCTTACTTATTATTCACCGTTTTTGTTCACTCCCATGGTACTGCAAGTAGTAGTTCGCTGTATGTTATACATGTTTATATATGTGCTCTCGTGAAGTGTATTAGGGGCTCGATCATGCCTCGCCCTTGAGTGCATCTCGCATCCGTACAAAAAAAACCCACAAAACATGACGCTAGGTACCCAGGAACATCATAAACAAGGGGGGGTAAGAAAGTAAAGAGCAAGAATGCACACAGAGCGGCATCGCCGCCAACAACGCGAATGCAAATCAAATCGATGCAAATTAATGAAGAAGAAAAAAACAATAAACACAAAAATGCGAAGAAAAAATCGGTTGCTTGCTCCGTCAAGTAACTTTGCCCACAAACTCTAAACCAGAACTCGAAAATATTCGGGACTCGTCAGTACACACACACACCATGCCATCCACATGCGTCAAAAAGTCTGTCCAAGTTTTTAAATTCTTACGGCGACGGCGACGGCATGGGCACCATCGAGAAGACAACGCCAGCGGTCGCGGAGGCGGAAGCATCGGCCGTGGCGGATGCCGAGTCGGTCGCAGAGGCAGAGCCAGTGGCGCTGGCCGAGGAAGCAGAGTCGATGGCGTTGACCATGTCGGAGGCCATGACGGACATGGCGGATATGATCATCGAGGTGGCCTCGGGGGGTGTGACGGTCGTGGTGGAAGAGGATGAGGACGCGGAGGACGACGAGTTGCCGCTGGCCTGGCGGAAGAGGCTGGACGTCGAGTCGGGGGTGGAGTTGATGAAGGCCATGGTCGGGCCCGCGACGATCGCGTTGCTCTGGCGGTCCACCGCGCCGCCGTTCAGCGGCTGGCCGTCGGACGTGATCCAGATCGCGACGGGGCCGTTGATGCCTTGGGGAACGACGCACTGGCCCATCGGGAGCGGGATGGAGAAGGGAAGGCCGCCGGCGAGCATCTGGCAGAAGAAGCCCTGTGGATGGACGCCGACGCATATGTGAGAAGAAAGAAAGAAAGAACGGAAGGCGAATGTGGGACTCACGGAGGGCATGCCGGAGAAGGCCGACGAGCTGAATTGCAAAGAGGTGCCGACGGTGACGACCTCCGTGTTGGTGATCGTGAGCCCGACGTTAGCTGCGGGTGCGATGGTGAGCTGCTTTGGACACGACCGTTGAGGTGGGTCAAGGAGAAAAAAAAACGCACCCTGGATGCCGAGGTCACAGCCCTTGATGAGGGGGCCGGCAAGAGCAAGAACCTCATTGGGAAGGAGGGGAATGTCGAACGATTGCGGGATCGGCGAGAGGCCCTGGAAGAGGTTGAGGACGGTCTGATGACGCGATTCGATGGTCACGATGGAGGCAGCGGCGGTGAGGACGCGGGGCTCCTGGATGAGGTGCGCAGCACCGAGGTACGCGCCAACGCCGACGTTCTCGACGAGCTGCGCGAAGGACACCATGGTCGAGACGTCGGTGAGCACGCTCGAAAAGTCGAACTGGCACTGTATCGGCGTCTGACCGAATCCGACGATGATGTCCTGGATGGCGGTCACATGCACGAACTCGTCCCCCTGGATGATCGTGATCTCCTCGATGACGATGTCTGACGACTCGAAGCCGGCACTGATGTAGTCGGACGGCTGGAACTTTTTCAGAGCCTCCTGGTAGAACTGCGTCTCGAGATTCTCGAGCACAAAGGCAAATTCTTTATTGTTGTTGTTGTTGTTGTTGTTTATTGTTCGAGGAAGAAAAAGAAAAGGGTCGGTCAGTTTCTCCCGAGCGCCAAGTGGCAGAAGTGGACTCACGAAGGACTTGGATGGAGCCAGAGTCGATGGTACGTGTGAGAGGCGCAGCCCACGCGGCGAGTGGGACAAGGAGAGCAGCAGCCGGGAAGAGTGTGGAGATACGCATTTTCAGTATTAATTAGTTTTATGTGGTGTCGAGTTGGACCAGCCCTGCTGTCTGTGTGCCTAAAGTTGAAGAGAAAACTAAAGAATGGACCAGGGGCGCAACCGGGCTGCCCAGAGAGAGATACCTGCAGGATGGTCATCAGAGGCTGTGAGGAAGGAGAGCGAGGGAAGGAAGGGAAGGAAGGATACTGACCAAAAGAGAAGGGGAAAAATAAGGCAGCAGAGGGGGGAAGCGGGGAGTTGAGATATCCTGGGTTCTGTCGGCTCGGCTGATGTATTTATGTTGTGATCAAACTGAATAGACTCGGTCACGCCGGGTGCTGCCCTGGTTGCCATGCCGATCTGCCACTAGTCCGTTTCCTCGTTTCCTCATTTCTTCTTGTTGCCGTGGCCATGGAACGTCTCAGTTTCACACATCCCCTGGCTTGTCGTGTCCCACAGATCGCCATTTGTCTCACTGGCAAGCACGACGATAAATATAATGAAATCTCCTCTTCCCTCAGGCTCATGGGGCGGTTCCTCTGTCTGACAGCCCACATCAATTTTTTGCGCAAAATTTGATGCCACTGTTCCTCGAGACGAATTGGGAAGCATCTTTAGATAACGTATTGTCGGTCGCCCTTCCGGCGCGCACCGTGCCCATCATCAGGCGGACCCTGCCCCGTTTGTACGGGTACAGTAGAGTACTCTTTGCTGATCCCATCTCGTGGTGATTCAAAACAACTCTCAAGTTACTTTAGGAACCGGTTTGGGGGTACGCAACGGAAACGACACCACACAACATGTGTCCCGGCTTGCGCGGCCAGCGGGTCAACGAACTCTTTGTCCGATGTCCCCCTTCGTTTCGATGTTTTTGATGGGTGGCAAAATTTCATGTTCTTGAGGCGTAACATTTCTGCGTGGCTGTCCACCCCGCCCATGAGAGATAGTTTGATACAATAATCCCTGCCAAGAGTCTTTGATCTTGATTGGGCGGGTGCATGAGGCGAGGATAATTAAGCGCCCGGCGGTTCCGATACTCACCGCACGCTAAAAGTCAGGGCGAAAGCGGTGTTGATATCATCGCCTTGGAGGAGTAAGTACACCGCTGTCCAGTGCTCAATCCGTATGCCGCTGCTTTTTCAGTCCTCTTAGCCATGCCCATGTCGAGGACTCACCTGCGATTTTTCCGCAGCAATAAAAAATCCAGCCCGCGAACGAATACTGAACTACTGCAGTACTTGTGGCAGTGACCATCCCTACTGGGAATTGTCGTCAAGGACGTTTCGCACATGGCTCCCTCGCGGAATACAGTAATGTAGCCCTGCAGTCAGCTCTCATTTGTGTGCTTACAAATGCATACAACGGATTCAAACGTGTGCGGGCTTTCTGGGTTCTTCGCGCCGGCGACCTCGGTCATATCCGCAAACACACAACAGTCGCCATGGGGTGGATAGGCGCTCGGGACAGAGGTAAGGGTGACAACAAATGCCTTCATCAAGGTCTCGAGGAAGCTAGATAGATAAACCGCGATGCACGCGAATCCAATACTTACTCCTTTCTCACCACGCTTGTTCGACGGATGACTTGCCAGAACCTCACCTTTCTGAATCGAAGAGACCCGCACTGTTCTGGCGGAGAATCCGGCGTTTTCCTCTTTACGACAGCCTCTGATCGCCACGCCAAGCATTAGCCAAGCCTTTCTCTACAGAGACGCCTGTAACCGCGCTACG
>Ga0137394_10001100_pt1 | contig 19458 bp, 13 predicted proteins | sample czobulk116metaG_FD_108278 | JGI IMG/M metagenome (GOLD analysis project Ga0137394, IMG submission 108278) | Vadose zone soil microbial communities from Angelo Coast Range Reserve, California, USA - czobulk1.16 metaG | ecosystem: Environmental > Terrestrial > Soil > Vadose zone | place: USA...
GATCGTGGCGCGCCGCGCCGGCACCGACGTCGCGGCGCGCGCGCAGTTCCTGATCGGCGAGTCCCTGATCGGAAAGAGGAAGTACGCGGAAGCCATCACGGAGCTGAACCGCGTGCTCACGACGTATTTCCAGCATTCCGTGGCGGCGAGCGCCCAGTACCGGGTGGCACGCTGCCTCGACGCGATGGGCCGAGGCTCGGACGCGACCGGAACCTACCAGACCGTCGTCTCAGGTTATCCGCTGGAGCCCGAAGCTCCCGCGGCCGCGTATCTGGCGGGTGTGGGTCTCCTCTCGCAGAACCGTCCCATGGCCGCGGCCCCGTATTTCCAGATCGTGCTCGACCGGTACGCGACGCGAAGCGACTCCTCCACGTCGACGCTCACGTTCGCGTCGCCGGACCTGGGAGAGCTGGTGGACGCGTCTCTCTGCCTGCTCGAGTACAGCTACCACAAGGCCGGAAACATCGGCCAGCTCGCGGGCGCGCCGCATCTCATGCTCCAGCGCCTGCCGCCGAGCCGCTCTCCGTGGCGCGCGTGGGCGCTCCTGATCGACGCCGACGCCTCCGCCGCCCAGGGGCGCTACGCGGAGGCTCAGGCCACGCTCGAGCGCCTCACGCGTGATTTCCCCGGCCACCCGATCGGCGCCTCGGCCACGAAGCTCCTCGCGTGGACGTACGCCCGCCAAGGGCGCGACAGCCTCGCGGTCGCCTCGGAGGAGCGGCTGGTCGCCGTGTTCGGCGCGTCGGGGAACAGCCCGGTCGTGAGCGGGGCGCTCCTGGACATCGCGCGCTACCGCTTCAACCAGAAGCGCTATCGGGAGGCCGCGGCCACGTACGAGATGTTCCTGAAACAGTTCCCCACGCACGCGGATCGCCTCTCCGCCCGCTATCAGGCGGGGCTCTGCTACGCGCGCTTGAACCGGGCCGGAGATGCCGTGGATCAGTGGGAGGCCGTGGTTCGGGATAGCGCGGACGCGCCCATCGCCGAACGGGCGTGGGCCCGCGCGGGAGACCTCTATTTCATGGCCCAGCGCTACGCGGAAGCGAAGCGCTGCTACGCGGGGCTCCTCGAGCACTTCGCCTCGACGGACGTGGCGGCGCTCGCGACGCTCCGGCTGGCGCAGTGCGAGTACAACGCCGGAAACGACGCGGCGGCCCTCGCGGGGTTCGCCAAGACCCAGGAGCAGTATGCGAACAGTCCGGCCGCGCGCGAGGCTCAGCGAGGAACCGAGCTCGCGCTCTATCGCCTCGGACAGACGGCGAAGGGCTCCGAGGTCCTCGAGACCCTGATCGAGAAGTACCCCTCGAGCGCCTTCGCGGCGGACGCGCAGTTCCAGATCGCCAAGCGGCACTATCAGAAGGAGGAGTACACGGACGCGGCGGAGGGTTTCCGGCGCGTCGTGAGCCGGTTCCCGGGCTACTCGGCGGCCGACCAGGCCCAATTCCTCCTCGCGGATTCCTACGCGCGGAGCGGATCGGCGGCGGAAGCACGGCTCTCCTACGAGCAGTTCCTGTCCCTGTTCGTGGAGAGCGACCTCCGCTCCACCGTCGAGTTCCGCCTGGGGTTGATGCAGTTCGAATCCAAGGAATACGCGCAGGCCGCGGTCGCGTTCACCCGGGTGCTCGAGGAGAGCCTCTCCACGGAAATGAAGTCCGCGTCGCGGTACAACCTCGCCCTGTGCCAGAAGGTGCTCGGCCAGTCCGAGGAGGCTCGCGCGTCCCTGGAGCGCTTCCGCGCCGAGTCCCCGGGCGATCCGCGGGCCGCCGACGTCGCGTTCCAGCTGGGCGACATGGACGAAACCGCCGGCAACCTGAAGGAAGCCGAAAAGAACTTCGAAGCCGCGGCCGCCGCGGCGCGCTCGAAATCGCTCGCCGTGGAGGCCGAGTACCGGCTGGGCCGGTGCCGCGAGACGCAGGGCGATCTGGACGGCGCCCTCCGCGCCTATCTCCAGGCGGCGGCCTCGACCGACCGAAAGAACGCGTTCCGGGTCTCGGCGCTCACGCGCTGCGCCGCGATCTACGAATCCCGGAAGAGCTTCGCCAAGGCATATGACGTCTACCTCGACATCGCGCGTAACTCGCAGGATCAAGAGCTGGCGTCGCTCGCCAAGGGGCGCGCGTCCCAGCTTCAGCCAGGAACGAAGAAGCGGTAGTCCCGAAACCGGTTCACGAAAGGAGTTCGTCCATGTTCGAGAATTTCGACTGGATCGGCGCGATGCGCTCGAGTCCGGTCATGGTGGTGATCCTGATCTGCAGCGTGCTCACGGTCGGGTTCGCGCTCGAGCGTATGTTCTACTTCACGAAGCGCCGGGGGAATCCGGACACGTCCCTGGCCACGGCCCTGAAGGCGCTCGCGCGCGGGAACCGTGAGGAAGCCGTCCGGATCTGCGCCGAAAGCCCGCATCCCTTCGGAGCGGTGGCGTCCGAGATTCTCCGGAACGCCGACCTGCCGGCCGAGGCGGCCGAGGAGAAGCTCCAGATCGTCCTGAGCGAGCAGCGCATGGCGCTGGAGCGGAACCTGGGATTCCTGGGCACGATGGGCAACACCGCGCCTCTGATCGGACTCCTGGGAACCGTGTGGGGAATCATGCGCGCCTTCCATGACATGGCGCGGACCGGCTCCGCCGGACCGTCCGTCGTGGCGGCGGGCGTCGCGGAAGCGCTCTTCACGACGGCGGCCGGACTTCTCGTCGCGGTCCCGGCGGTCATGCTCTACAACCACTTCGTGCGCCAGATGGGCACCTTGCTGACGGTGGCCGAGAACCATGCGCGCACCCTTCGCATCGAGTCCACACACCGGAGCGCGTCCCGCCATTCGACGCGCGCCGCGTAAGGAGCTCTCGTGCGCCGATACACGCGAGGCAAGCGGGTCCCGGAAGGGATCCACGAAGTGAACATGACGCCCCTGATCGACGTGTCGCTGGTGCTGGTGGTCATTCTCATGATCACGACCCCCATGGCGTTTCAGTCCGGAATCCTGGTCCGGAACGCCGCCACGGGCGGTCAGAAGTCCGCCGAGAAGGTGCGCACCGAGCGGATCGAGATCACCGTGGTCTCGGCGGACAACGTCATGGTGAACTCGAGTCTCGTCCCGAGAAGGCTGCTGTCGGACATTCTCAAGCCGCTTCTTGCCGCGAGCGCGACCAAGATGGTCGCGGTCCGCTGCAATGACGACGTGCCGCACGGGACCTTCGTCTCGGTGCTGGACGAGGCAAAGCACTGCGGCGCATCCCAGATCGCGGTGATCGGAGGCTGACGTGCGCTCGCGCCAGATAGCTCCTCATCACGTCATCACGAAAGTCAACGTCACGCCGATCATCGACGTGGCGCTCGTCCTGGTCATCATCCTGCTCGTGACCGCGCCGCTCCTTTCCGTGGCGGACCTGCCGGTGGATCTGCCGCAGGCGCGGACGCGCGAGGCGGAGGACGAGCGGAACGTGAGCATCACACTCTCCTCGACCGGACGGCTGGCCGTCGACGACAAGGTCGTCTCCAGCGAGGATCTGGACCGCTACCTGCGCGACAGGCTCTCCCAGCACGGGAACGAGGACGTTCTCGTCGTCGTCCGCGCGGATTCCGGCGCGCCGTACTCGGCGGTTCGCCGCCTGCTCGAGCAGGCCAAGGCGGACGGGGCCACGCGCCTCGCGATCGCCACGCGACAGCGCACGGAGGGAGAGCGATGACCGCCGCGACCTCTCGCATCGATCTGAGATCGACTCGCCTTCGCACGCGATGGACGATGAGCGTGAGTGTGGTGGCCCATGCGCTCCTCTTCCTCTTGCTCTTCTTCCATCGTGTCCCGGGGGAAATCCTGAATCCCATCACGGAGATCACCTTGATCGACGCCGGCGACCTGGCGCCCCCGGCGGGTCCCAAGGCTCCCGCGCCGGGAGCTCCCGAGGTCTCGACGTCCCGGAAGGACATCAGGGAGACCCACTTCATGCGCAGGGCTTCCAACGCGGAGATGGAGCCGGATCCGCAATCCAGCTGGGCATTCCAGGACCGGCTCGAGGCCCGCCTCGCGGCCATGCAGCAGCAGCCCGAGCGGCCGGGCACGGCCATCACTCCCTCCAAGGCCCCGGCGTCTCTCTTCGGGTCCTCGCCGGCCGCGATCTCGTCGGGAGCGGGGCTCGCGAACCCCATCACCTTGAGCCGTGGCGGCGGAGGCGAGGGTCCTCCGCTTCCGCTCGCGCGTGGCGGCACCGGATCGGCGCCCACGCTGGCCACCGTCGCGGAGACGGGCCACGGCGGGGAAACGCCGAAGCCCGCGCGGAGCTCGGAGACGACGGCCCGGCGCACGGTCGCGGGCGCTTCCATCACGGGCCCGATCGCCGACCGCCCGGTTCTCTCCTATGCCGTGCCCGCCTATCCCGAATGGGCGAAGCAGGACGCGGTAGAAGGCGCCGTGACGCTCTACTTCGTGGTCCGCGCGGACGGCGGCGTGAAGGAGAACGTCATGGTGCAGAAGACGGCCGGATTCGAGGACTTCGACGAGAATGCGCGCATGGCGATCCGCGCCTGGCGCTTCAAGCCGCTCGGCCCGGGTCAGTCGGGCGAGCAATGGGGCATGATCACATTCCGGTACCGCCTGCGGGACGCGGGATAGAGGAGGCGAGCCATGCATTCCAGACTTCACGGCATCGGTCGGATCGGTGGGAAGACGTTCGGTGTCCTGGTCGCGATGGCCGCGCTTGCCGCCGCGGCTGGAACCAGCGCGGCCGCACCGGCCGTGAAGGCCGCTCCGTCCGCGGCCTCGGACTCCTCGATGACGCTCCGCGCGGGCCAGGCGGGAACCGAGTTCCGCTCCATGACCGTGGAGGGCGAGGACCGCGTGCACATCGACTTCGGGCGCCCGGAGCTCACCCTGGATCTGGATCCGGAGCAAGTGCCAGGGCTGACCCGCGGCACCGCCCTGGACGTGCTGAACCGCACCCGGCCCGAGCTGTCCACGCCTCTGATCGCGCTCTCCTCCCAGGAGCGCTCGCCCTATGTCGCCAAGCCCTGGCTCCGGAAATTCGCGACGGGACCCGTCGCCGTATTCCGCCCGGCGGTGACGGGTGCCGTCCGGTGGCGGCTGCTCGTGGCGGACTCACGGGGTCAGACGGTCGCATCCTTCGATGGAACGGGCGATCCTCCCAAGGAGATTGCCTGGGACGGCCGGACGAAGTCGGGTGCCCTGGTGACGCCGGGACTGACCTACTCGTACGTCTTCGAGGCGCACGATCGCGCCGGGAACAAGCGGAGCTTCGTCGGTCAGGGATTCGATGTGTCGGCGTACCGTTCGGACACCCCGGCCGGTGCCATGCTGGCGATGTCGGGCCGCGACCTCGTGCCCGCGGAGAACGGCGGCACGAGCTACGGACCCAGCTCGCGCACCGGCAAGGAGACGCCCCCGATCTTCCTCGAGGTCGCCACCTGGCTGAACCAGTCGCCACAAGTGGGCGATCCCATACGGGTGACGGTGGGAGCGCGCTCGCTGGATCAGGCGACGATGCTGGGAAACCGCGCCGTCGCCTCGTTGTCGGGTCGGGTGATCGGAGATCCGGCGCGAGTTCACATGGTGACCGAAGTCGCGCCGGACGCTCCTGAAGATGGAGTGCTGAGAATCGGATCCTGGACCGGATCGGCGACGACGCCTCCCCGCAAATAGCCTCGCCGGCTACTGGAGCGCGACGGTCGGCTTCAAGAGGTGCTCGTTCCCGATCGGCTCCCCTTCACCATCCAGGAAGATCAGGGACCGGAGCGTGCCCACGCTCTCTCCCGTCCAGATCGGCTGCGCCGGAAAGTGCACCATGTGACCGGCGCTCACGATGTCGAAGTCCAGGACCGCGTCGGGACGACGTCCCCACCAGAGCGGTCCTTCCCGCCGGCGCAGAACCACGCGCAGCGTCAGCCCTCGATCGAAGGTCATCTCGCCGGTCAGCGTGAGGTCCGACTCGGCCGGACTGGAGATTCCCACCGGGGAGACGTACGTCTCCGCGGTGACGAGACAGGAGAACGTCGGGTCCATAAGACAGGGACCCTTGCCGAGCCGGCCCACGTATACCTGGTCCGTGAGGGGCACCCCTTCGCCGTCGCGGATCTGGATCCAGGCGGCGGGATCGCCGCCGATCTTGGCGCGGATCGTCTTGTCATGAATTTCGAGCGCTTGCCCTCCAGGGAGAAGCGTCGCCTTCGTGGTCACGTCGCGCGGAAATCCCGAAGGACGCTTGGGCCGGCTCCGGAAGATGAGCTCGACCCCCAGCCCTCCAATCACCAACCCTCCCCGCAACGTGATTTGAATGGGTGGAGAAGCCCCGTTGGAGGAGCCGTTCTGGGCTCCGATCTCGGTGGCGATCAGCGCGGCCCGAATGCAGGCAGGCATCGAGATCGTCGTGCACACTTGCTGCGACAGCACCGCCATGGCGGCGCGATCGACCAACATCGGCAGAGGCTTCCAGGCCACCTCTCCGAGCTTATTGATCCCTCTCCATTTCATGGCTTGCTCAATGCCTCCTTACCCGTCAGCGAGCGCGGCTTGGGGAACGCGGTCACTGGAGTGGGCTTCCGCGGGCCGGCGCCAAGCATCAAGGCGACGGTTGCGGCCATGATCTTCAGATCCAGGGAGAAGCTGCCCTGCCGCCGGATGTAGCAGCGGTCGTAGCGAAGCTTCTGGCGGACGGTCTTGGTGGACTGGTCGTAAACGTGACGCACCTGGGCCAGCCCCGTGATTCCGGGAAGCACGGCCCAGCGATCGTCGTAGCCGGGTACCAGCCGCGACAGGCGCTCCACGAGCGCCGGCCGTTCGGGACGCGGGCCGACGACGCTCATTTCGCCGCGGAGCACGTTGAACAGCTGCGGAAGCTCATCCAGATGGGTTCGGCGCAGAATCGAGCCGACCCGGGTGACGCGAGGGTCGGAGTGCGAGGACCAAACAGGTCCCGTGTCGCGCTCGGCGTCCGAGACCATGCTGCGAAACTTGTACATGCGAAACGTGCGGCCGCAGAAACCCACCCGTTCCTGACAGAAGAGGACCGGTCCCCGGCTCTCCAGCGCGATGGCCAGAGCGATGAGACAGAACGCGGGGAAACCGATCGTGAGGACGATGAGAGCGAAGCTGACATCGAGAAAACGTTTTGGCGCAGGGGTCTCACACTTGTTCCCGCTGCGGAGCCACTGTTGAGACGGAGCGATTTGCACGAGCCCGCCGCCGGGAGGTGAAACTCCCTGCGCCTTTCTATTCGCGCCCCCTGTGTCGCCTGGAGGCTCGAGTGAAGGGGCTCTCGCGTGTACGACCGCTTCCCTGAGCCCGCGTGATTGGATTGGGGCGGGCGTCTCGAACTGACCCCCGCCCCACCATTACCGGTCACCGGAAGATCGATTTCGGTTCGTCGCATCAAGGATCCCGCGAACCGTGTTGCGTTCACCTTCTCCTCGCTACGCCACCAGATCCGCCGGTGTGCAAGGGTTGAGTAGCGGCGCCTCTTCCGTCCCCAGCCCTGCACAGACAACGTTATCGGCTCGCGCTACGCCGCACCAATGAGGGGGTTCCTGAATTTCATGGTGGTTGAGCGGAAGTGTTGTGTCGGGGAAACCCTGAATGGAGGCGCTGCGAAGCGATCGCGGACGTCCTAGCTGATCGCAGCAGATGAAGTCGTTAGCGTTGCTGCTGCTCCCGGCGTGGAAACGGCGTGAATCGGGGCGGGAATACGGGGTTGGTCCTGCGTCGATGTACGGACACGATCGCGAGGCTGCCGTACACAGGCGAAAACAATTGAGTTCTGTTCACATTGCGGAAGGTGTGCTGGGTGTGCTGCGACGCGCGGCGAGGGTGCGTCGCGCCGCGCGTAATGTCAGGGAGTGACGAGCCCCATGCGGATGGCGTACCGCACCAGGCCCGCGGTATCGCGGATCTCGAGCTTGTCCATCACACGGCTGCGATGCGTCTCGGCGGTCTTGACGCTGATCCCGAGCACGGAGCCGATCTCCTTCGTCGTCTTTCCCTCGGCGATGAGCTGGAGCACTTCGCGCTCACGCGCCGTGAGCGTGCGCGCCGCGAGCTCCTTGCCGGAGCGGAAGGCTTCCATCACCGCGCGCGAGATCTTGGGTCTCAGTTAGATGTTCCCCACCGAGACTTCATGGATCGCGCGAACCAGATCGGCGGTGGCTTGCTTCTTCAACACGTATCCCGAGACGCCCGCCCGAAGGGCTTCGTCGACGTACTCGTTTTCGGTGTGCACCGTCAGGAGGACGACCTTGGTGCCCGGATTCTCCTTGAGCGCGATGCGCGCCGCATCGACGCCGTTCAGTCCCGGCATGCTGACGTCGAAGATCGCGACGTCCGGCTTCAGTTCGCGCACCATCTTCACGGCCTCGCGGCCTTCCGAGGCTTCTCCAACGATCGAGAGACCGTTGGCTTCGAGTGTCACCTTGATTCCATCACGAACGAGGACGTGGTCGTCTGCTAGAAGGACACGAAGCGGCACCGGCTCTCCAAGGCGGGGATCCTTGTGGTTGCGCAGGCTGCCGGACGCCAACCGGAAGGTCCGGCGACGTCCTACGACCCTTCGATTGTAACGAACTTGGCGCGGTGAACAGAAAAAAAGTAGGGGCTACCCGGACCCTTCGATCCGAATGCCCCTAGAGAGGGGAGTCCCCTCCCGTCCGAATCTTCCTCAAACTTCTACGTAGCTCTGCCGATCAGACCCGCTGCGCTCGAGCCTGCCGCGGGCTTTTCACCGCCCCCTCCAGCCCGGCGATGCGGCGCGAGATGGCGAGCTGACCCGCGTGATAGGCCTGGTGGAACGCGAGCACGTACAGGAGCTCTGCTCGCGTGGTCATACCTCCGAAAGGATGCGGCACCGACTCCGCCAGCGCCTCCTTCGAGAGCCCGGAGATCGCCTGGAGACAGCGGTCGCGAGAGCCCAGAAAGCGGTCCCGCAGCGTCTCCCAGTCGATGGCATTCGTTCCCCCTGTGATGGGCTCTTCCGAGGCGCGCGCGAGCTGATCGCTCTCCCAGACCGGCTTCTCTCCCACGAGCTGCATCACGCCGTTCTGCACGTTGGTCAGGTGGCCCAGGATCCAGTTCGCGCAGTTGCCCCCGGGGGCGGGCTGGGCCAGGGACTGCTCGGTAGTCATGCGCTCCAGGTTCGAGGCGGTGACCCGGTACATCAGGCCGAATTGGTGGGCGATCGATTCCTGCGTGTTCATGGCTTCATTCTCCTTCCAGGGAACGCTTGAGCTTCGTCAGCTTGCGCGCCCATTGGTCCTGATAGTCGCTCACCCAGCGCTCGTAGATCATCCGGATGGGGACCACGTTCAGGCTGTTGACCACGCTCCGCCCTGCTTCTCTCGCCTGAACCAGCCCGGCCTCGCGTAAGACCGCGAGGTGCTTCATGACGCCGAATCGAGAGAGATCGGGGATGTGCTCCACGATTTCGTTCGTCGTCATGGGCTTCCTGCGGAGCAGATCGAGAATGGCCCTCCGCGTCGGGTCGGCGAGCGCCTTCCACACGGGATCGAGATCGTAGCTCATCGGGCCGCCCGAGAGCGAACGCCGTCCCGTCTCAGCGCTCCAGATCGCGCTTGAGCGCGTCCAGCATCTGCTTCCATCCCTCTCCCATACCCTTCTTCATATCTTCCTTGTACTCCTCGGGGAGAGGTCCGAAGACCTCGTTCTTGAATACGACCTTCGTGCCCGTCGGCGTCGGGGCGAGGCGAACGATGAGATGGGTGGCCACGGGATTCGAGATCATCATCGGCCCGCAGATCTCGAGTAGGGTCGGCGGCTTGATCGACTGGACGAAGCCCCAGAGGTGCCCGCTGTCGTTGCCGAGATCGCGGTACCAGCGGCCGCCGGGCTTCCGCTCGAGCTTCAGCTTGAGGCTGGGCTTTCCGGGCTCCCCTTCCATGTTGCAGAGGTGCGTGATCAGCCCCTCGAAGACCTTCTCGGGCGCGGCTTTGATTTCCACGGTCTGCTCGATGTTCATGACCAGATCTTCCTTCACGGCTGGGTTCACGAGAGCGCTCCTTTCCTCGACCGCGAGTGACCTCGGCGCATCCGGCCAGGATCCTCGTAGCGGTTATGTGACCATATGGTCACATGAATTGTGGAGTGGGTCAAGCGGAAATTTCGCGACCGCCTTGACCCGGCCGGAGGCTGGTGCTAGCCTCCAGGGATTGCGGTCGATGGTGCTTTGTCGACCCGCTCCAGCCCGAGAAAATCACGGTCCGTGGGGTCCGGCCTGATTGGCTCACGCCGAACTCCCCCATCCCACGCTCCGGTCGTTTTCATCACATTCCTAAAAGTACCTGACCAGGCGTTACCCCGACGGGACCATCACGCGGGCGTGATCCTGTCTGGAGTCATGCGGCTCGCTCCGCCCCTAGGCGGGAGGTCCACCATGCGCGCCGTCTCCGGAATCCGGATCGCGATCACGCTGATCGCCCTCACGTTTTCGCTCACCTTCTTCGTTCGAACCGTCCAGGCCGAGCCTCCCATGAAATCGGGGGAGATCCTCATCAAGTTCAAGGCCGGGGTCTCCGGATCGGTCCGCGGCGCCATCCTCTCGGATCTGGGAGCCACGAGGATCCAAGGCTTCGGTCGCATCCATGCCGAGCACGATCGGCTCACGGGACGAACCGTGGCCGACGCCATCGCGCGCTATCGCAATCACCCGGCCGTGGAATTCATCGAGCCCAACTACATCGTCACGACGCTCACGGAGCCGGACGACCCCTTGTTCTCCGCGCTCTGGGGTCTCCACAACACCGGTCAGACCGGCGGAACCCCGGGCGCGGACATCCATGCGACGGAGGCGTGGGACATCTCCACCGGAAGCAACAGCGTCGTGGTCGCCATCATCGATACGGGCATCGACTACACGCACCCGGATCTGGCGGCGAACATCTTCATCAACACGGCGGAAATCCCCGGGAATGGCATCGACGACGATGGAAACGGGTTCGTGGACGACGTTCGCGGCTGGGACTTCGTGAACCACGACAACGACCCCATGGACGACCATTTCCACGGCACCCACGTGGCCGGAACCGTCGGCGCCGTGGGGAACAACGGGCTCGGGGTCGTGGGAGTGAACTGGTCCGTGCGCCTCATGCCTCTCAAGTTCCTGAGCTCGGGTGGCAGCGGAAGCACGGCCGACGCGGTGGCCGCGATCGAATACGCCACGATGATGCACGTCGACATCATGAGCAATAGCTGGGGCGGGGGAGGGTTTTCCGATGCGCTGCGGCAGGCCATCCAGAACGCGATGGACGCGGGCATTCTCTTCGTGGCCGCGGCGGGAAACTCCTCCTCGAACAACGATATATTTCCGGCCTACCCCGCGAGCTACGACCTCGACAACATCGTGTCGGTCGCCTCGACCACGTCGACCGACAATCTTTCGGGCTTCTCCAATTTCGGCGCGACCAGCGTGGACCTCGCGGCTCCCGGGTCCAATATCCTGAGCACCCTTCCGGGAGGCACGTACGGCCTGCTCAGCGGGACTTCGATGGCCACCCCGCACGTGTCCGGTGTCCTGGCTCTCCTCCGGGCGCGCTATCCCTTCGCGACCTTCCGGGCCCTCAAGGAAAAGCTTCTCACGAGCGTCGACCACGTCGACGCGCTGGCGGGCCTCATGGTTTCGGGAGGACGTGCGAACGCGGCGCGAGCCATCGCGGATCCGGACACGATCCCGCCTTCAGCGGTCACCACGCTGCACGTGCTGGAACCCACGTCGAACACCATCCGGATCGAGTGGACCGCCACGGGAGATGACCTGGGCTCGGGGACCGCGGGTGGCTACGAGGTGCGGTTCGCGCCCTTCCCGTTGACCGCGGAGAACTTCGGGACCGGCACGCTGGCGCTTCACCCTCCCACACCGCAGCCCCCGGGCTCCATCGAGACGATGGAGGTCGGCAATCTCACTTCTTCGACGCTCTACTACATCGCCCTTCGCGTGCTGGACGACGTCGGAAACCCCTCCCCCATCTCGAACGTGGCGTCGGGCACGACTCTGGGACCCCCCACGGTCCAGGTAACCCCCTCCTCGATCACGGAGTCGCTTCTGTCCGGCGCCCACGTCGAGCGGTCGGTCGTTCTCTCGAACGTCGGCCAGGGCACCCTTGATTTCACCATCACGGAAGACCGGACCAACGCGGCGGTGATCGCGCACGACTACGTGCCGATCGCGCGCGGATCGGCGGATCCGCGCGTGGGCGCTCCGGCGACCGGATCGGGCGGACCGGACCTCTTCGGATATCGGTGGACCGATAGCGATCAGCCCGGCGGGCCGGTGTTCGACTGGGTGGAGATCAGCACGATCGGCACCCCCCTTCCGATGCGCTTCCTCGACGAGAACTTCGGCCCCGTTCCGATCGGGTTCCCGTTCTCCTTCTATGGGCACGTCTTCACGGAGCTCCGGACGTGCACCCACGGCTGGCTCAGCTTTACCAACACGTCGACTCAGTTCTCGAATCAGCCGCTCCCCAATTCGGGAGCCCCCGAGAATCTCATCGCCGCCTTCTGGGACGATCTCAATTTCAGTGGAGTCCGGCGCGCCTTCTCCTATAACGACGGCTCCCGGCTGATCATCGAATACAAGGACGTCCCCAGGACCGCCGGCGGCGGCCCCTTTACCTTCGAGACGATCCTCTACCCCAACGGGACGATCGTCTTCCAGTACCTGACCGTAGGTCCCTTCGCCGATGGCGCGACCGTGGGCATCCAGAACGCGACGCGGGACGACGGGCTGACGATCGCGTTCAACACAACGTATGTTCGGCCGGGCCTCGCCGTGCGGATCTCGAGAACCCCGGAGTGGTTCCACGTCACGCCGCTCGCCGGCCGCATCCATGCGCCCGGGAGCACGACCCTCAGCGTGGCGATGGACGCCACCGACCTCGCCGGCGGCACGTATACGGGCGCGGTGCGGATCCAGACCAACGACCCGCTTTCCCCCCAGGCCACGGTGCCCATCGAGCTTGCGGTCACAGGCGTTCCCGATATCGACGTGACGCGGAACTCGATCGACTTCGGCAACCTGTTCGTGGGTGGAACGCGAGCCGACACGGTCCGCGTCACGAACCGCGGGACGCAGTTACTGCACGTCAGCCGTATCGAGACGACATCCCCGGCGTTCCTCGCCTCCCCGGGCTCTCTGGATCTACCCCCGTCGGCAGGGGGCGAGGTCATCGTTACGTTCCATCCAGGCAGTCCCATGCCGTTCTCGGGCGATCTCGTGCTCCAGAGCGACGATCCCGACGAGGCGGAAGTCCGGGTTGCCTTGACCGGAACGGGCCTGATCGCTCCGGACATCGACGTTTCGCCTTCCTCCTTCGCCGCGAGCCTCCTGAGCGGAGAAGAGACGACCCGAATGCTCCACGTCGCCAACACGGGCGGGAGCGATCTCACGTTCCAGATCCGGTTCCAGAATCTCACGTTCCCGGAGCCGGTCCCCGCGGCGACGACTCCGGCGCACAGCGGCTCCGAGATCCTGGCCCACTACGAAGAGAGCCGCACCGATACCCTGGCAGCCGCGCATTCCGAGGTAAGGCCTTCCCCGCAGCCCGGGGTGATCCCGCTCTGGAAGCAGCTTCAGACGACGCTCGGGGACAGCACCCTCATCTTTTACGACGACATGGAGGGCGGCGCGAACGGCTGGACCCACTATTCAACGCTCCCCGGGGGACTGGATTTCTGGGCGCTGGAGACGACGCGACACCATAGCGGGAGCCATTCCTGGCACGTTCAGCAGCATGCCGGCGTCGGAGCCGAAGCGCTCCAGTCTCCGCCGATCAACCTCTTCGGATACCCCGACGCGCTGCTCGCCATGCACCACTGGTACAACTTCGATGACTGCGGCGATCCCAGCTTCGAGCCGGACGGCGGCATCGTCGAGATCTCGACCAACGGTGGCGCAACGTGGGTTCAGGTGCGCCCGCTCCCCGGGTATCCCTACGTTCTCGACGACATCTGCGGAAACCCGCTCGCGTTTCACGAGGCCTACTCCCATGACGGGGGCGTGGGCAATGAGTTCGTGCCGGCCGTATTCGATTTGACTCCCTTCATCGGCTCGACGATCCGAATCCGGTTCCAGGCGGGCTGGGACTGCGGCAATTGCGCGTTCAACGAGGGATGGTTCCTCGACGATGTGATGGTCTTCTCGCGCGGATCGGGCATCGCGACCGCCAGTCCTTCCTCCGGCACCGTCCCTGCCGGATCGTCGCTCGACGTCGAGATGGGAATTCACACGGAGGGCCTCATCGGAGGCGATTATTCCTGGGACCTGGCCGTGCTCAGCAATGACCCGGACGAGGGACGCGTCGGCGTCCCGACCACCCTGCACGTGACCGGCGTCCAGGACATCTATCTGAGCCCTTCCTCGATCGATTTCGGCAACCTGTTCGTGGGTCTGGCGCGCACCGAAACGCTCGTCGTGCACAACGTGGGCACCGATGTGCTTCACGTGACGCACGTTTCCTCCGACCAAGCCTCCATCACGGTGATCGGCGGCACGACCTTCCCGCTCGGGCCCGGCGCGCACCGCGAGATCCCCCTTCGATTCGAACCGTCGGTGGCAGGGCCGGTCTCGGGAAGGATCGAAGTCACGAGCGACGATCCGGACCAGCCCACGGCATCGATGACGGTCGGCGGCGTCGGTGTGCTGGCTCCGGTGATCACGGTCGCTCCGACCTCCATCCATGAAGACCTGTTCTCGAACGAATCGAGAATCAGGATCCTGGCCGTGGGGAACACGGGAGGGAGCGACCTCCAGTTCAGCCTGAACACTCGAGCGGGAGCTACCGTCACCGTGAGCACCCTGCCTCCCCTCGGCAAGGGAGCGATCGACGCGCGGGTCGGCCCTCCGGTGACGCAAGGATTCGGGGGCCCCGACCAATTCGGATACCGCTGGGCCGACAGCGATCAATCCGGAGGTCCGGTGTTCCAGTGGGTCGACATCGGGTCCACGGGGACGGTGATCCCGATCAATGGCGACGATCAGACGTCGGCGCCGATACCGATCGGGTTCCTCTTTCCCTACTACGGCGCGACCTACTCGACGTTCCGGGCGTGCACCAATGGCTTCCTGAGCTTCACCTCGTCTTCGGCGTCCTTCAGCAACTCGCCACTGCCCAGTTTCTTCGCCCCGGAGAACATGCTCGCGGCGTTCTGGGACGACCTCTATGTGGCCACCGACTCGCGCGTCCTCTACCGGAGCGACGGGGCGAGACTCATTCTCGTGTTCGACCATGTCTATTCCCTCTCAGGCGGAGGGCCCTACACATTCGAGATCCTGCTCTACCCGAGTGGGACCATCCTGTACCAGTACCTCTCCATGTCCGAGCCCTTGAGCTTCGCCACGGTCGGTTTTCAGAACGGGACCCAGAGCGATGGGCTGACCGTGGTGTACAACCAGGCCTACGTTCACCCCGGGCTCGCGGTGCGGATTGCCTCGGCCAACTGGCTCACGCTGAGCCCGACCGGCGGAACCGTGCCCCCGGCGGGATCGCTGCCGGTCAACACGGTTCTGGATGCGACCGGCCTGTTCAGCGGGGATTACGGGGCCTCCATCGACATCGCGAGCAACGACCCGGTCACGCCGTTCCGGTCCGTCCCGGTCTCGATCCACATTGTGGGCGTTCCGGATCTCTCGGCCGCGCCGGACAGCCTCGACTTCGGCTCCCTGTTCCTGGGACGCACTCTGACCCGCAGCCTGCAGGTGACGAATGTCGGTACCGATCGTCTGATCGTGAGCGGAATGACCGCCGGGCTTCCGGACTACACCATGAGCCCGACCGCCTTCTCCCTGGAGCCGCTCCAGAGCAGGAACGTGGAGGTCGCCTTTGCGGCGACCACACCGGGCAACCGGACCACGGAGCTGCGCATCGCCAGCAACGATCTGGATTCGCCGGCCGTCGTGGGGCTTCACGCGCAAGCGGTCGTCCCTCCCGTTCTGGGCGTGGATCCCGCTTCCCTCACGGCCGATCTCCACTCGGACGAGATCTCCACGCAGCGGCTCACGGTTCGCAACACGGGCGGATCCGAGCTCGACGTCTCCGTGTCGGTGGGTGACGGCGTCCCGGATCCCGCACCGGGCAGTCCCGTCACCGTCCCCGCTGCGCTACGGGCTCCCACACGGAACAGGACCAGCCCCAGCACGGGCGCGCCGGTGATCCAGTCGGAATACGGTGGCACGAACCTCCACTTCGGAATCACTCCCTACGGCGAGATCATGCCGTTCCAGTTCCCGCCTGGAATCGAGCACCTCCGCGTCGGGTCCTTCATCGCGGGATACACGGTTTCCTATCTCGTGTCGGGCCTGGAGCGCACGTGGTACACGGCGTACGAGTCCCATTTCGGGATCGTTCCCCTGTCCTATACCGAGCTGGAGAATTCCCCAACGAGGCTCATCGTGGAGGTGCTGACCGGAACCCAGGACGGTCTCCTCCTCATCCGGAGACGGTTCACGTTCCCCCGGGACAAGAAATACATCCGGATCGAGACCCAGCTCGAAGCGCAGGGCACACCGCTGACCGGCCTGATCTTCAAGGAGCACGCGGATTGGGACATGGACGGGGACTTCGATGACGACAACTGGGATTACGACCGCCGGCGGAACATGGTGTACGCGTTCGACAACCACTACGCCGCGATCGGCTCCCCGGACACCCCCGCCTACATGGATATCTTCGGCTGGGACGACTACACGACGCGAAACACCGTCGTGAATTTCCCGAACGGCCCCGTGATGAGGTTGGACGGTCTCGAGGTGCTTCATTTCGCCCTCGGTCCGCTCGGCGGCACCCAAACCGCTCGCGTTTCCGCGGCCTACGGAGCCGGAAACGATCTCGCGGATCTGAGGCAGGTGATGGATGAGGCGATCCGGAAGGTGACCTGGCTCACGGCCACCCCCGAGCAGCTCGTCGTTCCGGGGGGCGGCCAAGCCGACATCGAAGCCACGTTCACGGCGGGCAAGCTTCCCAGCGGCGCCTACAGTGCAAGGATCCAGCTCGAGACCAATGATCCAGACAATGCGCAGAGGTTCGTGCCCACCACGTTGCACGTGACCGCCACTCCGGTCCTGGCGATCGCGCCGGGTTCGCTGAGTTTCGGAACGATCTTCATCGGGCAGCCTTCCACCCAGTCGCTGGTTGCCCGGAACCCAGGCGCGCTGCGGCTCGTGGTCACAAGCGCAAGCGTGAACGTTGCGGACTACGCGGTCAGCCCCGTCGCGTTCGAGCTGGATCCAGGTGAGAGCACGACCATCGCGGTCACATTTACGCCCTCAGCCGTGGGCTCGCGGAACGCCACGCTGACCTTCACCTCGAACGCGCGGAATCCTTCCCTGCAGGTGGCGCTCACCGGAGCCGGCGTGATTCCGCCGATTCTCGCGCTCCGGCCACCCTCGATCGAGGCGGCGGCGATCCCCGGCACGAGCGCGACGAAGTCCTTCCTCATCTGCAACGACGGCGGCTCGGATCTCACGTTCCACGCGACGCCGCCCGGCGGAATTGTGACGGCCACGTCCATCCAGCCCTACCTGTACCGGGGCAAGGATGCGCCGGATCAACGTCCCGGGGTTCTGGGATCCGGGGGGCCGGATGGATTCGGTCACCTGTGGCTGGATAGCGACGATCTGGGTGGGCCCATCTTCGGTTGGGTGGACATCAGCACCACGGGCACGCAGGTTCCCTTCACCGGCATTGCCGACGATCTCACGCTGGGACCGTTCCCGATGGGATTCGAATTCCCGTTCTATGACGCGACCTTCCACGAGTTCAACGTGTGCACGAATGGCTTCATCAGCTTCACAAGCCACTCCGCGTCCTACAGCTATCAACCGCTCCCGAGCGACGGCTTCGAGGTACCGGAAAACCTGGTCGCGCCACTCTGGCGCGATCTCCTCTACATCGACGTGGCCGGATCGTCCATCTACTACAAGTACGATGGCGCGAGGCTCATCATCCAGTTCAACAACATGATTCCCCGCGGAAGGACGGATCTGTATTCGTTCGAGATCTTCCTCGAGCCCGACGGTGACATCATCTACCAGTACCTGGTGCTTGGCTCGGGACTCACGTCCGGCAGCGTCGGGATCCAGAACGCCGCACGGGACGACGGGCTGAACATCGCGTTCAACACGAGCTATCCGCACGCGAGCCAGGCGATCCGGATCGCTCACCCGATCCACTGGATTACGGTGAACCCGCTGTCCGGAACCGTCCCTCCGGGTGGATGCGCGGCTCTATCCGTCCGTCTCGACTCCAGGGATCTCCCTGCCGGAGATCACGCCTCGGACATCCGGATCCTGAGCGATGACCCGGCGCACTTGCAATCGGCGGAAGGCGCGTTGTTCCACGTGGGGATCACGGACGCCGCCTTCACCGACGTCGATCCGAACACGCTCAATCTCCACAGCGACGGACGGTTCATCACCGCGCGCACCGAGCTTCCACCGTCGCTGGATCCGGCACGAGTCGTCTTGTCCACGGTTCGCTTCCAGGGAATCCCGTCGACGCAGACTTCGCTTCCGATCGACGATTTCAACCATAACGGAATTCCCGATCTCTCCTTCAAGTTCGACCGTGCTTCGGTGGAAGCCATTCTTCCGGAAGGAGACGACATCCCGGTGCTCATGACCGGAGAGGTCGAGAACACAACGTTCTTTGCGGCAAGAGACACGATCCGGGTCATCCGGCCGCACATGAAGACCCCCAATGGCGGAGAGATTCTGATCTCCGGTTCCACGAAGCCCGTGACCTGGACCGAGCCGTCCGGATGGAGGCCCGATTTCGCGGCGCTCTATTACTCTCTGGACCGCGACTCGACCTGGTTGCCCATCAACACCCACATCGTCGGAACGAGCTACCCCTGGGCCGTTCCTTCCGTGGCGGCGCCCTCCGCGCGGATTCGCGTCTATCTGTACGACTCCGAAGGGGTGATGGGGTACGACTCGAGCGACCTGCCGTTCCGGATTACCGGCACGACCGCCGTCGATGTGGCGGAGGGCGGCGTGCCCAGGGTCCACGCCCTGTTCCAGAACGTTCCCAATCCGTTCAATCCGACAACGTGGATCAAGTTCGAGCTACCCTCGGCTTCTCGGGCGCAGCTGGAGGTGTTCTCGGTGGATGGACGGCGTGTGCGCATGCTCCTGGACCAGCCCCTTCCCGCCGGCCGGTATCGGCTCCTGTGGGACGGACGCAACGACCAGTCCCGGCCGGTGGCGTCGGGCGTCTACCTCTATCGGATCCGGGCAGGGTCGTACGTATCTTCGAGGCGGATGCTGTTGTTGAAATGAGCTCGCGACCAGCCAGCCGTAGAAAAAGGAAAGGCCCCCCGCTTTCGCGAGGGGCCTTCGATTTACTCCCGGCGGCGACCTACTCTCCCACACAGTCTCCCGTGCAGTACCATCGGCGCTGGAGGGCTTAACTTCTCTGTTCGGAATGGGAAGAGGTGTGACCCCTCCGCCATAGCCAC
>Ga0137394_10001101_pt1 | contig 19443 bp, 16 predicted proteins | sample czobulk116metaG_FD_108278 | JGI IMG/M metagenome (GOLD analysis project Ga0137394, IMG submission 108278) | Vadose zone soil microbial communities from Angelo Coast Range Reserve, California, USA - czobulk1.16 metaG | ecosystem: Environmental > Terrestrial > Soil > Vadose zone | place: USA...
AACGCGAGGAGGTTCAGCGCGGGGAAAGCCATTTCGCGAGCGCCAATCTGGAGCGGCAGGAAGTAGTTTCCGAAGCCAGCCTGAGGCGCCGCGGTGAGCACCAGAAAGACCATCAGCGAACCATGGAGCGTGGTGAGCGCCGCAAAACGATCCGGCGAATTGCCAAGGCTGGACAGCAGCGGTAGATGCATCCCCGGCCATGCCAGATGGATGCGCATCAGCAGCGACATCCCCATGCCAAGAAAAACGCTGAAGAGCGCGAGCCATAGATAGTTGAGGCCAATGGTTTTGTGGTTGGTAGCGAAGATGGTGCGGGACAGGAAGCCTTCCTGCGGCGATTCCGGCTGATTTCGGCTGTTGCCGTCGTTGGCCATGCCTGCCTTTTGGAAGCCCCTGGTGTCCCGAGTCTCAACGAGGGCACCAGGCGCGAGACAAATAGAATACATCGAAGTGCAAAAGGCAAGGGGGCGGTGAGGATTCAACTTTTTCGCGCATGATTCCGATGGAGAGAAAAGCGGGGCGCTGATCTCGCTCGAAATGACGGGTGGAGGGAGAGGTCGCAGCAAGGAAGCTGTTTGTAGTGCCGCCCTGCGCGGGAATTATGGGGCGGCGAGGCGGCTGAGGTAGAAGCGGAAGAAGGAGTCGGGATTGGAATCCAGGCAGACCTGGGCGTTGGGCGCGCTCGGAGGGCCCGGTTCGGGGCGAGTCAAACCCTTTTCGTCAACGCGGATGTGCATGGGTTGGACGGGGCAGAGATTGGGATTCACGAGGAACGCGATGGTCATGGGGTCGAACAGAGTCGGCGTTTCCTGGCCCCACTGATGGTAGAGGAGAGTGAGCGCATCGGTGACCGGAGTGCCCTGGCTGAACAGGAAGGCGCGCTTGACTTCGTCGAGCTTCAGTTGCGTGGCGTCGAGGGGCATGACGAAGAGGGGCACTCCTGAGGCGAAGAGTTTCTGGGCGGAAGGGATGTCGTTGAGGATGTTCCATTCAGGTTGCGGGGGCTGGGGAGGGCCGAAGCCGAGGTCACCGTAGCCGCGCTTGACGGAGCCGCCCATCATGACGACGCGCTTGAGCTTACCGAAGGTGGCGGAGTCCTTGTCGATGGCCGCGCCGATGTTCACGAGAGGGCCGATGGCGATGAGCGTGATTTGGCCGGGATAGCGGTGAATCTGTTCGAGGAGGAAGGCTACGGCGTCCGGGTGGGGAAGCCTGGCAAAGTGGCCGCCTTCGGCGTAGCGGCGCTGGGTGAGCGTGGTCTTGGGAGGCGAGGGTGCGCCGGCGGCTACGGGAATGTCGGGGCGGCCGACTTCGGCGAGGAAGCGATCGAGGAGTTTGGCGCGCGTTTCGGTGTCGCCGAAGGTGGTGGTGATGCCGAGAATCTGGAGTTCGGGGCTGCGGAGGGCCAGCGCGACGGCAAAGGCGTCGTCGATATCGTCGCCGATGTCGGTGTCGAGGATTACTTTTTCGGGGAGGGCAGGAGTTGGGGAGGATTGGGCCGCGCAGAGCGGCACGGCTGAGAGGATTCGACAAATCAGGATGGAGATGAGAACCGCTGTGAATTTAGACAGGGGCAAACGGTTCGACTCCGTTAGGCACGGCGCTGATTGGAACGAACAAATTATGAAGCGAAATTTTGGTGCGGTCGAGAGGACTCGAACCTCCACGCCTTGCGGCGCTAGCACCTCAAGCTAGTGCGTCTGCCAGTTCCGCCACGACCGCGTTGAGTCCATCATGGTAAGGCAATGGACTGGGCTTTGACATCCTCCCCTCCCTAAAGGGAGAGGATTCCTACGGAGGTTTCGCGATGATTTGCGTCCTCTTCAGCGGGTTATTGGTCCGAGTGCCTTACTGCGCTGCTCGTATCTCCCGAGGCGTTACTTTCCGCATGTCCTGCGGTAGTCCAATTAAGGAGTTTCGATGATACAAACAAAAACAACCAAATGCAATCGCTTACCCCAGCCTGAAGTCCGGGGCTTGCGCTCACAGTGGGTCAAATAAGGAGATGGAAGCGAAGAAAATGAGCGGGCGGCCTAAGGAGGCCGCCCCTGCAAAAACGAATTATGGCTTTTTGGGCTGCGCGGGAGCCGGCTGCGAAGCCGCCGGAGGCTCGGCAGCGGGTTGCGTGTTGGACTGCGGCGCTGATGGCGTCGTTGCAGGTGTGGTTGCCGGTCGGGTCGCAGGTGTTGCTGGAGCTGTTGCGGGCGCGGGCTTTGGCGCGGGCTTCGAAACCTTCTCGAGGATCGAACTGCCCTGGCCTACGGCCTTATCTGTGCGCAGGACCATAGCGAAGGCGCACAGCATAAACATGACGGCGCACCACGTGGTGGCCTTCGACAGAACATTTGCCGCACCACGCGGACCGAAGGCCGTCTGACTGCCTGCGCCGCCGAAGGCTCCGGCGAGGTCCGCGGCCTTGCCGCTCTGCAGCAAAACCACCACAATCAACACAAGACAATTGGCGACGAAAAATGTTGGCAACAACCAGAAAAACCAACGCGAATCCGCCAGTCTCCATCCTGCCACGATAATCCCAGCGCCGATCAACAGCGCAATAGCCCACTTCATCCAACCTGGCATTCCGAAACCTCACTCAAGACGAAAGATGGCGGGATAAATCCGCCTGTACAAAAACCGTAACACACTGGGTCGGCCTCCCGAAGGGCGACCCTACAAAAACCGAGAGGCCAAGCCGGCGCTAGCCAAAATTCATGATCGCGGCGAAGGACTTCGGATCGAGGCTCGCTCCGCCCACAAGAGCACCATCCAATTCTTCTTCGGCCATCAACCCCTGAATATTGTCAGGCTTGACGCTGCCGCCATAGAGAATCCGAAGGGCTGAGGCATGGCGGACGGAGAATTTCTCCCCCGCGCATCGCCGGAGAATCCGATGAGCTTCGGCGGCAATTTCCGGGGTCGCCGTGCGGCCCGTGCCGATGGCCCAAACCGGTTCGTATGCCATCAGAATACGGGAGAACTCTTCCGGGGTCAACGCGCCGGGGCCGCCGCTGAATTGCCGGCTGAGAACTTCCTCGGCAAAGCCAGCGTCACGGTCTTCTTGCGTTTCTCCCAGGCAGACGATGGGAGTGAGGCCACTTGCCAGCGCCATCAAAGTCTTCTTGGCAACATTGTCATCCGTCTCACGAAAAAGCTGGCGGCGCTCGGAGTGGCCGATGATGACGTAGCGGCAGCCGGCTTCTGCGAGCATGGGGGCCGAAATTTCGCCAGTGAATGCGCCTTCCTTGCTCCAGGAGACGTTTTGACCGGCGATGGTGACGCTGGAGCCTTTCGCGCACTCTACCGCGGTCGCAATGGCGGTGAAGGGCGGGGCCACGACGATGTCGCAGTGTTTTGCGCCGGTGACGAGCGGAAGGAACGAGGAGAAAAACGCGCGGGTATCCGCGAGCGTTTTGTACATTTTCCAGTTGCCGGCGATTACGCGGCGTCGCATGTAGGCCTCCAATAAATGAAAGGATAACCGAGAGACGCTGAGCTCCGAGAGGCTTCCGAGAGAAGAACGGGAATCATTTGTCGGTTAGGGCTTCGACGCCGGGGAGTTTGCGTCCGGCGAGAAATTCGAGGGAGGCGCCGCCGCCGGTGGAGATGTGTGAAATCTTGTCGGCGACACCGGATTGATGGACCGCAGCGACGGAGTCACCGCCGCCGACGATGGAGGTGGCGCCGCTCGTGGTGGCGGCGGCGACAGCCTTGGCCACTTCCAGTGTGCCCTTGGCGAAAGCAGGCATTTCGAATACGCCCATGGGACCGTTCCAAACGATAGTCATTGCCACGGCAATTTTCAGGCGATAGGTGTCGATGGTCTTGGGGCCGATATCAAGCCCCTTCCAGCCGTCGGGGGTGGCAGAAACCGACAGCGTCTGCGTGGCGGTGCCTGGCTTGAATTCGGCGCCGACGACGTGATCGACGGGCAGGAGAAGAGCGAATTTCTTTTGTTGGGCCTCTTCACGCAGGCGGCGAGCGAGGTCAACCTTGTCGTCTTCGACGAGCGATTTACCGATGGGCTGCCCTTCGGCTTTGAGAAACGTATAGGCCATGCCGCCTCCAATGAGCACGGCGTCGGCGATCTTCATCAGGTTTTCGACGACTTCGATCTTGTCGCTGACCTTGGCGCCGCCAAGAATCGCAACAAAGGGGCGCGCGGGATTGCTGATCGCATCGCCGAGGTAGGACAGCTCTCTTTCCATGAGCAGGCCGGCGGCGGATTGTTGGACAAAACGCGTAATGCCGACGACGGAGGCATGGGCGCGGTGTGCAGAGCCGAACGCATCACAGACGAAAAGACCGTCCGAGAGAGCCGCGAGCTGTTTCGAGAAGGCCTCGTCGTTTTTTTCTTCCTCGGGATGGAAGCGGACGTTTTCGAGCAGGAGGATACCGCCATCGGCGAGTGATTTGCTCTTCGACTCGGGAACGGGGCCGACACAGTCGGAGGAAAATCGAACCGGCCGGCCGATGAGTTCTTCAAGCTTCTTGGCGACCGGCAAGAGCGAGTATTTCGGGTCGGCACCACCTTTCGGGCGGCCGAGATGCGAAGCGAGCACGATGCGGCCGCCTTTTTGTATGGCCAGGCGGATTGTCGGTAGCGATTCGCGAATGCGGGTGTCGTCGGTGACTACGCCGCCTTGGAGCGGAACGTTGAAGTCCACGCGAATGAAGACGCGCTTTCCGCGGAGGTCGAGCTCGGTGATGGTGAGCTTGTTCATGATGGAGTGCTCAGTTTCGAGTTGTCCGTTTTCAGTTTTTAGTTCTTAGTTTTTAGTCTTCAGTCAGAGAAGAAACATCGCAGAAGTTTTTTCTTCGCTACTGCCCTTATTCTCTCTCCCGCTGTTCTTACGGTGAACTCTACACTGACTACTGAAAACCCTTTTTCAGAATTTGGAGGCCAAGAGCTTGATCAGGTCGCGGCAACGGCAGGAGTAGCCCCACTCATTGTCGTACCAGGCTAGAACTTTCACGCAGCGGTCGCCGACGACCTTGGTGTATTCGGCATCGACGATAGAGGAATTCGAATTGCCCTTGAAGTCGGCGGAGACGAGTTCCTCTTCGGTGTAACCGAGGATGCCCTTCATTGGACCGTTGGCGGCGGCTTCGAGAGCGGCGTTTACGGATTCCTTGGTGGCGGGCTTGTCGACGAAGACGGTGAGGTCAACGACGCTAACGTTGGGCGTGGGCACGCGCATGGCATAGCCGTCGAGCTTGCCTTTCAATTCGGGGATGACCAGATGTAAGGCTTTGGCGGCGCCGGTCGAGCTGGGAATCATGTTTATCGCCGCGGCGCGGGCGCGGCGCAGGTCCTTGTGCGGCAGGTCGAGCAGCTTCTGATCGTTGGTATAGGAGTGGATGGTGGTCATGGTACCGCTATTGATCCCGAAGTTTTCCTGGAGAACCTTGGCGACGGGCGCGAGGCAGTTCGTGGTGCAGGAAGCGTTGGAAACGACGTGGTGCGCGGCTGGATTGTAGGTCTTGTCGTTCACACCGAGGACAAACGTCGCATCGGGGCCGTCGGCGGGCGCGGAGATGATCACCTTTTTAACCGGCGCGCGAAGATGCTTCTTGGCGTCAACGCCCTTGGTAAAAAGGCCGGTCGATTCGACCACGATATCCGCGCCGACGGAAGCCCAATCGATCTCGGCGGGATCCTTGGTCTTGAAAACCTTGAAGCTTTTTCCTTCCACGGCGATGGTGTCCTCGGTATGGGTGACGTTGTGCGGCAGATTGCCGAGGACAGAGTCGTACTTTAAAAGGTGCGCGAGGGTCTTCGCGTCGGTGACGTCGTTGACGGCGACGAACTGAATGTTCTTGTCGTCAAGCGCGGTGCGCATGATGTTGCGACCGATGCGGCCGAAGCCGTTGATGCCGACCTTGATGGGCATTACTTCCTCCGATGGAGTGTCAGAAATTGCGGCCTTACAGGAACGAATGACGGCCGCGGGTGAACAGAAAATGCTATGGTTTGCGTGGACAAAAGTCAACGCGCACAGAATTGGCCCCGCTATAATTAACGCCGATGAACGACTGGTCACCTCGGTCCATCCTCCGCTGGGTGTTCGATTCGGAACGAGGCACCTCAGACCGCTTGCTTCCCCGCTGGATTTTCTTGCGGGCGCTGGGGCTCATTTATTACTCCGCATTTTTCTCACTCATCTTTCAAATCCGCGGATTGATTGGGCCGCACGGAATTCTTCCGGCCGGCGAATACCTACAGGCACTGGCCGAGCGATTCGGGCATGCAGGCTACTGGTATGCGCCAACGCTGCTGTGGCTATCGAGCGGTTCGCACATGGTCACGGGAATTTGCTGGGCAGGCATGATCGCCTCGCTGCTGCTGGTCCTGAACTTCTGGCCGCGCGGCATGCTTGCGATGTGTTTCGTGTGCTTCCTCTCCTTCGTTAGTGCAGCGCAGGATTTCTCCGCTTATCAGTCGGATGGAATGCTGCTGGAAGCGGGATTCATTGCGATGTTTTTCGCGCCGGCAGGATTTCGCCCGGGATGGGGTGAAGAGAGCCGCCCATCGCGCGCAAGCTTATTTCTGCTGGTTTGGGAATGCTTCCGGATCTATTTCGAATCGGGCCTGGCGAAGATCATAGGCGGCGACCCGCAGTGGCGTAATTTCACCGCGCTCGACGAGTATTACCAGAATGGCCCACTGCCGACATGGATCGGCTGGTACATGCAGCACCTGCCGCAGTGGTTTCATACTGCCACCGCGTTTGGAACGCTGGCGCTGGAACTGGTGCTCGCGTGGATGATGTTTCTGCCGCGGCGAATTCGGATCCTGTGTTCTCTCATCGTAACGCTCTGGCAGATGGGAATCATCCTCTCCGCCAATTACACTTTTCTGAATTACCTCGTGCTGACCCTGGGGATTCTGTTGCTTGATGACAGGTTCTTGCTGCCTTACTTGCCGCGATTCTTGAAAAAGAGTTACCTCTCTACCAAAGAGGCCAAACCTCTTGCCACGCCGAGGCTTGAAGACAGCTGGCGAAAGAAACTTCGTGAGCAACTTTCCGCGGTGAAGCTCGCTGTGACGGCGGTGATGCTCACGTGGATTTTCTACGCGACGCTCGCGCAGATGGTATGGATGGTGAGGCCGTGGCCCCTGCCCACAACGCCGGTGTCGGTGCTGGATCCGTTTCGCATCGCGAACCGCTATGGACTGTTCGCCGTGATGACCCGCGGCCGGTACGAAATCGAATTCCAGGGCTCGGACGACGGGCAAACCTGGATCGTTTACCCATTTCGATGCAAACCTCAGGACCCCACCAAGCCGCCGGGGATTTACGCACCGTATCAGCCGCGATTCGATTGGAATTTGTGGTTTGCGTCGCTGAGTTCGTGGCGGCAGGAACCCATTATCATGCGTACAGAGCAGAGTCTGCTCCGCGGCGACGCGGATGTGCTCCTACTTTTTTCGGGGAATCCCTTCCCGCATGCCCCGCCGCGGCAGGTGCGCGCCGTTATCTGGCAATATTGGTTCACGACGCCGGCCGAAAAGCGTTCACGAGGCACGTGGTGGAGAAGGCAGCAGCTCGGCCTCTACGCACCTACTCTCGAGCGCCAATCCGACGGAAGAATTGCCGTCTTAGAGTGGCCATCTGCGACGGAACCGCGAGAATGAAGATTGCAGGATAGATACTACTGCGGAAACTGCTTGATGCTGGTGACGCGGTCGCCCAGGAAGCGGACGAACACCGTCTTCGAGGGCGGCTGGCCGTAGATCCAGTCTTCGATATCGTTGCCGTCGGAATCGCGTTCGCGCACCTTGTGGTCGGGCTTCCCGATAGCCGCGACAAGTTCCTCGCGGTCCATGCCTACCACGGGCCTGCGGTCCTGGATGGCCTTTTTCATTTCCGGCGGCAGCGTATCGAACCACTGCACGGCAGCGGAACGCTCCTTCGAAAAATTCAAGAAGGGCGAAAGGAGCTGCTTTAATTCGTCCGGGGTTATATCCGGCAGCGGCTTGTTGAATTCCAGGAAAATGGTGCTGCCCATACCGGGCTGCATCCCCGGCGGGCCCTGATCCTGTGTCGAGCTTGTGTGCATGGGGGGATAACCGCCGCCCAGGCCGATTTGGAGATGATCACGCCAGCGCCTTTTGCCGCGCCCGCCGCCGTTCAAATCGACGATGATCTGATGGTCGCGGAACTCCAGCTTGGTGATCTGCACGTTATCGCCGGTGTTCACCGCCGGGCCGTGAGTAGCGACGGCGCGATCGAGAAGACCCGTCTCGAGCGGCTTGCCCACGCTGACATGGAAACCTTCTTTGCCTGCGGGCAGAGGTTTCGTAGCTTTGGCAAATTCACCGGAGACGTAGCGGATCAGATTCAGCTTTGAAGTTTCCTGGAGCGGCGTGTTCCTAGGAGCGGATGGAGCCTTCGATGACGATTGGCCCTGCGACTGCGCGCTGTCAGAAAATGCACCGGCGTTCCGGAACAGAGGAATCTCACCGTCGGACGGAAAGTCGGGGGCCGGGTTGGCGGGCGGACGAAGGCTGTTGACCTGCGGGATGTCCGCGTCAGCCAGAAGCAAGAACGTCAAAGATAAGGCCAGCCAATTTGACATAAACAGTCAAGACCCCACATGGCAGGGGCCCCCTATTCCTTATTCTACGATGCCACCAAGCCGCTGAACAGGTGCCTTGCTCGGCAGCGGACACCTCTCTCTTACCTGTCCTTATATTGAGATTAAACTGTACTACCGGACGGGGATTCGCGCCATCCGTCTAGCGGGACACCACTTGGACGCCCTGGCGGTCGATGGTCATGGGCAGGACTTGGGCACCCGCCTCGACGATGGCTTTGTCCACGCGTTGGCGGGCCTCCGGCTCGATTAAGAGGACCACGCAGCCACCTCCGCCCGCCCCGCATACCTTGCCCGCCAGCGCGCCATTGCGACGAGCGCTGTCGATGACGCGGTCGATAGTTTTCGTCGAGATCGTGGGCAGGTTTCGCTTGCGGAAGGACCACTCTTCGCGCATCAGCCGGCCGGCTTCGGGCCAATCGGGTTTTTCGAATGCCAGGCGCATTTTCTGAGCGACGTCGGAAATCCGCTCGAGGCTGTTCTGCACGGCGAGCTTCCCGCCGATGTGCGCTTTGTAGACTTCCCAGTTGTTAATGCCGTGCTGGCGCGGCTTGCCGGTGTAGCAGACCATCACGCGGCGCTCAAGCTCGTCCAGATTCACGCGCAATTCAACGCGATGTTCGCCGCCGGCTGGAAGTTCGATGGCCGCGGCGCCGCCGAAAGCCGGCGGATAGTGATCCTGGGTTCCGGTGGGAACATTGATGACGATGGCTTCGGCATCCCGGCTGATGTGGATCCAGTCGACCTTGCTCTTCCCTGCCCCGGTGAAGCGGTCAAGCGCGGCGCATATCGCGACGGCCATGGCGCTGGAGCCGCCGATACCTGCTCCGGCGGGAGCTTCGGAATCCGTTGTGAGCGTAAAGCCGCCCTGCGGCTCGAAGAACTTGGTAATTTCCGCGAGCAGCGGGAGGCGATAGCGCTTGGCCTCGACAAGCGCGGCGAAAGAGGCAAAACTCTCTTCGCGCTTGATATCGCGGGAAACCAGCTTGATGCGGTTGTCGTCGCTGGCGTGCGTTTCGATGACGCACGAAGCATAAAGCGAAATGGCGGCATTCAGTGTGACCGAGCCCGGATGAAACAAATAGAGCGGCCAAATGTCGAGCGTGCTTCCAGCGAAGTCGACGCGCGTCGGTGCTTTGGATTCGATGATCATGGGTGCGGGCTAGCTCGATTCAGAGGAATTTTCAGCCGAGCCAGTTTGACGGAATAAGACGGCCATCTCAAGCAATGACGGTGACCACTGTCCACGGAAAGGCAATGACACCGCCGCTGGGGGCAAAGTACCGCCTTCAGCCGAGATGAAAGAGCTAGCTGCCGCCGGCGGAGGCGGTGCGGTTGCGGCCGATGAGCTGCGGGCCGTCTTTCTTCTCCTGGGCGAGCGCGGGATTGGGTTCGAAGCAGCGGCGGCAGCGGGCTTCGTAGGCGCCCATGGCGCCGACAACAATCAGATCTTCGCTATCGACAAGGCGTTGCGTGTGAACCGCGGGATTGCCGCAGCGGACACAGATGGCCAGCAGCTTGGTGATTTCCTCGGCGATGGCGAGGAGGCGGGGCATGGGTTCGAACGGGCGGCCGCGGTAATCGGTATCCAGGCCTGCGACAATCACTCGTTTGCCGAGATTGGCGAGCTTGGTGCAAACGTCGACAACTTCGTCGCCGAGGAACTGGGCTTCGTCGATGCCGACGACTTCCGTGCGCGGCGATAGTTTTTCCATGATTTCCGCGGCTTTGAACACATTGTCGGAAGGAATGCCCAGGCCCGAGTGCGACACGATTTCGTTGGCGGCGTAGCGCTCGTCGATGGCCGGCTTGAAGATCTGCACGCGCTGGCGCGCGATTTCCGCGCGACGCAGCCGGCGGATCAACTCTTCGCTCTTGCCGGAAAACATCGGGCCGACGACGACTTCGATCCAGCCCATATTGCCTTTGACGATGTCCACAATTGCTCCCTCAAAACCAGTTTTTCAGTTCTCAGCATTCAGTCATGAGCTTCCACCTTGAACGATGTGAGCATACATCTAGGATTCCTCTACCGAACTGATTTCGAAGCTCCGACGGACGCGGCACGATACATCTTCTCATTATAGAACGGCGCGAAGGCTGCGACCACAGCAAGTCGAAAGGCCTCCTGCCGCGTGATTAAATTGTTTGAGAGCACGCCCCAGGCGCCTTGCGCGTCGCGGATTCCAACGGCCCCGGCAAACCGATCGATCGCTGCGGAAAGCTCCACGCCATTTTCGAGAACTTCGTTGGCCAGTGCTTCCGGCAGCTCGATGCTTCCCGAGCGGCCATAGTGGCCTTGCGTGCCGTCGGAAACATAGGCCCAGCTTTCCAGGAAGACGCAGCGATGCCCGCTCTGCTGTAATCTGGAATGACCGAGCATCTCGTCGGCTGATGCGCCCTCGTGGACCACATCGAGCCCGCCTTCAAGGCCGACGAAGTATTGCCAGGCCGCTCCGTCCTGGCGCGCTTTGTCCACCAGCGCTTCCGCGCGCTGGCGGGCCCCGCGCATCAATTCATCCCGCGACGCGGGCGTGTGGCTGACTCCGCTCTCCACTTCCACGCCGAGGACTTCGAATTGAGCCTCGTCGGCAAGCGCCGCGGAAAATGACCGGAGCGCTTCCCTGACGGCATTGAGCTTCGGGCCGCGCTTGCTGCCGACGGCAATGGTGATTTCCTTCATCTGGAAAATGGCTGCGCCCGATTCTAACGGTACTTGGAGAAAAATTTCACTCTCGAATTCGCGAGGCTGAGGAAAACTCAGCAGGCAAGTTCAGAAGAAACTCTTCCTTGCCGGACGAGCAATGGAGCGGCCTATCGGAATCGCGCCGACCCCTGAACTTTGCAAGACGCCGCCCCTCCCGCTCTCGGCGGGCTTGGGTGTGTCGCTAGAAAGTTCGCTCCTAAGGTGACGCTGTTACTTCCTGCTATATAGGACGTGGTGGCGCTGCCGTCGGAAGTGTTGTTGCTTTTCTCGCACCGTGTTACTCTCTCGGCTCGGCTGTCGCGCTGGGGCCGCAAGAAACGGGGAAACCGGTTTTTTCAGCCTTGGATTTGTGATAGAGTCCGCTCGAGACGGGACCGCTTTTATGCGCCGCTATATAGGAGACGGAGGGCCTCGCCGGTGAAACCAATAGGCTTTGTCATGGTGGTGTTACTTCTCGGGCTCGGCGAAGCAGCTCAGACGCCGCCGGAAAGCGGATGGGTTGCCCTTTTCAACGGGAGAGATCTGACCGGCTGGAAGAAAAACGGAGATGAGAAATGGATCGTTGACGAGGGCACCATTCTCGGCGAAAGCGCGGCCAACAAGTACGGCTACCTGACCACCGAGAAGACCTATCGCGACTTCCATCTACGCCTCAAGTTCAAAGGCGAGGCCGCCGGCAACAGCGGTGTATTCTTGCACGCACGGATTACCGGCATGGACCCGCAGCACGGTCCGGACATTGAAGGAATGCAGGTGGAGGTGGACCCTGCGGTCGGCAAGCACACCGGCGGGCTTTATGAAAGTGGCGGCCGCGGCTGGGTGATCATGCCCACGACGGAAGGCGAGCAGGCACTGAAGTCCGGCGAGTGGAATGATCTCGAAGTGTCGGTCGAAGGCAATCATATTGTGACTCGTCTCAATGGCGTAAAGGTTGTGGACTATACGGACGCGGCACCCAAATTCACCGATGGCGTCGTGGCCCTGCAAATTCATACAGGTGGCGGCGTAAGGATGAGGTGGAAGGAGATTTTTTACCACAAAACAGCGCGCGCGATTCACTATCATGAACAAACAGAACCGTCGTGGCTTTCTTCAGACTTCCGCAGGGGCTTTGGCAGTTGGCCTGAGCCCGGCAGCGCTTGCCACTTTGCGGGCTAGTGCTAAGGCGGGCGACTTAGCCCGAGGAGCAAGCCCGGCAGAGACAGCTCCATCTGTACCTTCTAACGAGGGCAAAAAGCCGCTGCGCCTGGGCCTGATCATTGGCATCGGAAAGGATCCCGATGCTGCGATGGCCAAGGTTCACGATCTTGGCCTGCCGACATGCCAGGCGTTCGTGGACGATTTCGAACCGGGGCTGGTGCTCCAGTTGCGTCAGGCACTGGACAAGCACGGGATTGAGGCCACAGCTCTCGTCGTCGGCGGGCCCGGGAAGGAAGTGTGGGATTTCTACCAGGGGCCGCTGACCATCGGCCTGGTTCCCCGCGAGACGCGCGCGGCGCGCATCGCGCACATCAAGAAGGCCTCGGATTTTGCTAAGCAGTGTGGCATCGCGGCAGTGCAGACACACTGCGGATTTATCCCCGAAAACCCGAACGACGCGGTATACAAGGAAACGGTGACGGCGATGCGCGAGGTAGCGACCTACTGCAAGCGCAATGGTCAGAATTTCCGCTATGAAACCGGGCAGGAAACTCCCATCACCTTGGTGCGGGCCATTCAGGATGTCGGTTTGGACAATCAGGGCGTCAACTTCGATCTCGCCAATCTGATTCTCTACGGTAAGGCGAATCCAACCGACGCGATTGAGCTCCTCGGCCCCTACGTGCAAGGGATTCACGCCAAGGACGGCCTCTGGCCAACGAACCCGAAGGAGCTTGGCGAAGAAGTTCCCATCGGTAAGGGCAAGGTGGATTTTCCGCGCATCATCGCGCGCTTGAAGGAGCTGAACTATCGCGGCGCGGTCACCATTGAGCGGGAGATTTCCGGCCCGCGGCAGGTGGAAGACGTGCGCGACGCGAAGACATATCTGGAAAAGCTGATCGGATCGTAATAGCGGCGCTCTGCCGACCGCCGTAAGTCAGGCGGTTTCCACCTGCTGTTCGAGCGGAAAAGAGCTTTCTCGCACAAGGAAGAACCGGCCGGCGAATTCAGGAAGCGCATGGACGGGATCTAGTCGGAATCAGGAGGACCAATGTCAGGCGATTCAAAACAGCGACGAAGCTTTTCGGACAAACTCGACCGCCGGAAATTTCTCGGGGTTGCCGCGGCCACTGCGGGCGCCATGTTTATCAAGCCGGCGCTGGTACACTCTACGGCGGCCAACTCCGCCGTGCGCGTCGGTCTGCTTGGTTGCGGCGGGCGCGGCACCGAGGACGCGTCGAATCTCGTGGACACCGGAGGAGCTCGTGTTGTCGCTTTGGCCGATTTGTTTCAAGACCAGCTCGACAGCGCCCGGGCGCACTTCGACCAGATCCAGCAGACCAAAGGTTATTCAGCTATCGACGCTTCGCAGCTCTTTGTGGGTCCCAACGCCTTCGAGAAGATCGCGTCCTCCAAGGAATTGGACGCGGTCGTAGTGGCCACGCCTCCCTATTATCATCCCCGGCACCTGGAGGCCGTGGTGGCGGCCGGCAAGCACGTTTATCTCGAAAAGCCCGTGGCCGTCGACGTGCCCGGCGCGCTGAAGGTGATCGAGATCGGCAAGCGCGCCGAAGGGAAGTTAAGCCTTGACGTGGGATTCCAGATCCGAGACTGTCCGCCGTATGTTGAAATGGTCCGGCGCATCCATGATGGGGCACTCGGCAGGATTGTTTGTGGCGAGGCTCACTATCTGACAGGCTACATCAACCGGCCGGACTGGCCTAACGCCTCGCCCGCCGAGCATCGCCTCCGCAACTGGGTGTATGACCGCGTTCTTTCCGGTGACATCATCGTGGAACAGAACATTCACGTCATCGACATTTGCAACTGGATTCTCAAGGCCCATCCGCTGAAGGCTTCCGCGACCGGCGGACGTCAGGGCCGCCCCGCTGACGGGGATGTCTACGGAAATTACAACGTGCTCTTCCACTATCCCGACGGCGTCGACGTCACCTTTAGCTCCACGCAGTTTGCCAAGGGTTGGTGGGACGTCACCGAACGCTTCTTCGGCACCAAAGGAACGTCCCAGTCGCCCTACACCGGCCCGCTGGGGATCTGGGGCGACGAACCCTGGCAAGCCGCCGGCTCACCTGCGAAGGATGCTCCTGAGTCCCAGAAATTCTCGGTGACGGGAAGCTTCAGCTCTAATCTGGAATTCGCCGATCCGCAAAAGAAGAAGGCCTTCGTTGAAAGCATCACCAGCGGCAATTTCCATAATCAAGCCGACAAGGGCGCCGAATCGGCTCTCTCCTGCATGATGGCGCGCACGGCCGCCTACAAGGGACGCGAGGTGACCTGGGATGAAACGTTGAAGTCCACCGACGTGTGGGATCCTAAAATTGACTTGAACAAGCTGCGCTAAGGCTGCGCGGCAGCTACGGACTTGTCTTCTAGACCAAGATTTGCCGTTCGTTGGAACCGCAGGCAAGGAGAGTTCAGCCATCCAGGCTGCTTCGAGGTACACATATGCGCCCTTCGTCGCGTCGCGAATTTCTGAAATCCTCGGTTACCGCGGCTTGTTCAGCCAGCCTCAGCGGAGGCGCGTTTGCTGAATTTCTCGAAGCCGCACCCACGCCATCCGGCAAAGCTTCCGCTCGACTGCCGGGGCAGCTCTCCATCAAAAAGGGCGTTCTTCTCGACATGTTGCCCGCCAAGCTTAGTTACGCTGACCGCCTCAAGCTGGCTCGTGACGTGGGCTTTGAGGTGGTGCAGGCGCCCACAACACCCGACGAGAACAAGGCCGAGGAGATCAAGAAAGCCGCAGACCACGCGAATATCCGCATCGATTCCGTGATGAACATGGACCACTGGCAATACCCGCTGTCGTCGAACGACCCTGCCGTAGTAGAGAAGAGCCTGGCAGGGATGCGCACGTCTCTGCACAATGCCAAGCTTTGGGGTTCGGATGCGGTGCTGCTGGTTCCCGCCGTGGTCAATCCGCAGACGTCCTACCGCGACGCCTGGACGCGTTCGCAAAAGGAGATCCGCAAGCTTATTCCTCTTGCCGAGGAGTTGCAGGTCGTGATTGCCATCGAGGAAGTGTGGAACAAGTTTCTGCTAAGTCCGCTCGAAATGGCCAACTACATCGGCGAGTTTCAGAGCCCGTGGATCAAGGCTTGGTTTGATGTCGGCAACGTGCTGCTTTACGGCTATCCGCAAGACTGGATTCGCACCCTCGGCAAGAGCATCGTCAAGGTCCACCTTAAAGACTTCAAGCGCAAAGAAGATGGATATGCTTGGGTGAACCTTGGTGACGGCGACGTGGACTGGGCGGCGGTGCGCAAGGCCTTCGCCGAAATAGGCTACTCTGGCAGCGCCATCACCGAGCTGAACGGGGGCGACGAGCTCTACCTCCGCGACGTGAGCCGACGCGTGGACCGGCTGGTCCTCGGCCTCGCCTGAGGGTTACGGCGGAGTAGCAATATCAACGATTCCCTGCCGAAGGAAACACCCAGAGCCGGACGGTGTTTTCAAAGAAAGCGGAAAATTCTGGACACTTCCCTTTAGTCCAGTAACAATTTCAGACATGGGCCGTCCACTGCTGGTGGGTTCTCGAAGAGATTTCCTTGCTGGAGCGTGCGCTTTTCTGCTGCTCGAATCCCGCCGAAGGAGCCTCCCGCCGCCACCATCCGCGCTGATCCCTATTCGTTTTCGCGAGGTTGCACATCAGGCTGGGTTGGATTTTGTGCTTCAGAACAATCCCACATCGCGCAAGCACATGATCGAAACCATGCCGGGCGGTGTTGCCGCTTTCGATTACAACGGCGACGGACTGACGGACATCTTTTTCACAAACGGCGCATCGATTCCTTCCCTTGAAAAGGATTCACCCAAGTTTTTCAACCGACTTTACCGCAATGACGGCGGTATGAAGTTCACCGACGCTACGTCAGATGCCGGAGTTAGTGGAGCGGGCTATTCGATGGGTGCCGCAGCGGCGGACTACAACAACGACGGCCACACGGATTTGTTCGTTGCAGGAGTTTACCGAAACATTCTCTATCGGAATTTAGGTAACGGCAAGTTTGAAGACGTAACCAAGGAGGCGGGCATCAAGAGCGACAAGTGGTCGGTCGCCGCCGGTTGGTTCGACTATGATAACGATGGATGGCTGGATCTGTTCGTAGTCAACTACGCGCACTGGACACCCGACTTTGATCGCTTTTGCGGCGACCGCGAACGCAACCTGCGGGTCTACTGCCACCCCAAGTATTTCGAGGGGTTATCCAACACCCTCTACCGGAACCGGCGCGATGGGACTTTCGAGGACGTCACCGTCAAGGCCGGCATCGCCGGGCACATCGGCCGCGGCATGAGTGTCGCTTTTGCTGACTATGATAACGACGGCCTGATGGACGTTTTTGTCACAAACGACAATATGCCGAACTTCCTGTTCCACAATCGCGGCGACGGAACGTTTGACGAGGTGGCGCTCCAGGCCGGCGTGGCTCTTACGAATAATGGACTGCCGGTGGCCGCCATGGGGACAGATTTTCGCGATTATGACAACGACGGCTTGCCGGACCTGAACATCACTGCCTTGGCGGGCGAAACGTTCCCATTGTTTAAGAATCTGGGAAACGGTCTGTTCCAAGACGCAACGCACTCTAGCCGGCTGGGGCTCCTCACGACAAGGCAGAGCGGCTGGGGTAACGGCTTCTTTGATTTCAATAACGACGGCTGGAAAGATCTGTTTACCGCCAATTCCGATGTCAATGATTTGATTGACCTATTCCAATCGACGCATTACAAGCAACCCAATAGTCTCTTCGCAAATCTGGGAAACGGCACGTTTGAGGACGTTTCGGCGGAAGCCGGTTTTACTCTCGCGCGCGCCCACCGCGGCAGCGCCTTTGCAGATTTTGATAGCGACGGAAAAATCGACGTTGTCGTCAGCGCGCTAGGAGAATCTGCAGAGCTTTGGCACAACGTCAGTCCCGACGTCAACCACTGGCTGATCCTGAAGCTGATTGGTACCAGAAGCAACCGCGACGGGATAGGTGCCGTAATCCGGCTGGGCAATCAGTCCAACCACATGACCACGGCCGTGGGCTACGCCTCGTCGAGTTCCGAGGGCGTCCACTTCGGAACCGGCAAGCTGGAGAAGATCGATCGGATCGAGATTCGCTGGCCAAGTGGCACGGTTCAAGTGCTGCGAAACGTTGCTACCAACCAAGTTCAGAGCGTCCGCGAGCCTTCGAAATAAATGGGAAACTGACTGCTCTTTAGGGTGGGGTGATCTCCATCTGCCGTTTTGCGGCCTCGCTCGTGGCCGCAGCAGAGCGCTGGATCTTCCCATAATCCGCAAGTATTTGTTTGGCGAGCCCTGGCTGGCCACTCGCCTGATAGGCTCTCGCGAGCTGGTAATGGAGACTACCGTCTTCATCGCTAGCCAGCGCCACCTTCAGATGGGGAATCGCTTCGACAGCCTTTCCGGCGGCCAGGTCGGCACGAGCAAGCGACTTGTGCGCGGCCAGCAGTTTTGGTTCGAGGCCCACGGCTCGCTTGAGCAACGGGATTGCTTCTTCCACGCGCTGCAAGTCGAGCAGCGTGTCGCCCACGAGATAATTCATCTCCGCCGAGGTCGGCTGCCCTCGGAGGAGTTCTTCGAGTATAGGCAAGGCCCCGACGTAGTCCTGGTTGAATTTCAAACTGATTGCCAGTTGCTTCTGAATTTGTTTGTCGGAGGGCGAAAGCTTCTGAGCTTCCCTCGACTCTTCAGCGGCTTCCAGGTACCTTTTCTTGGCAGTGTAAATATGGGCCTTCAGTTCGTGCTGTTCCGCTGAAGGCGCCAGCTGGCCGAGACGAGTGAAGGCTTGGAGGGCCAACTCGTTGGAGGCTCGCGAGCGCCAATAGTACGACTCCGGAGTATTTCCTCCTTTCGCGGAAGTAAGAAGCACGCTGAACTCTCCTTGCGCAAAGTGGCATTCGAGCATCTCGGTGCCACAATCAGGTTCGGGAAGCTGGCGCTCCTTTTCCTCCTCGACGTTCGCCCAGTCCGCGTGTCCAGTCTGGCGATAAATCTCCGCCACCGCCCTGTGCAGCCCCCGCATCGCCGGGGCCTTCTCCAATGCCTGACGGTACATGTAAAAAGCGCTTGAGAACTGTTGCTCGCGTAGTCGAGCCTCCGCCACCAGCGCCAACCAGTACACAGACTCTGGTGCGGTCTTCTGCAGCCCATCGAATGCGCGCACGGAGAGCGCTTCGTAGCTGCGCCCCAGTCCGTACCAGGCCGCCGAACTTTCAGGATCAAGCTCAGCGAGCTTGCGGTACTGATGGGCTGCCTCTGCGGGGCGGTTGAGCGAAAGCAAAGCGCCAGCAAGCAACTCAAGCGCGCCGCGGTGATCCGGTTGCAGCTCTAAAACCGTCTTGAGGGCCTCAAGACCGGTCAGCGTTTGGCCGAGCTCCAGACGAGCAGCCCCAAGAAAGAGCCAAGCGGGCGTTAGTTTCGAATCAAGCTTCAGCGCCGCCTCTAATTGCGGGATGGAGTTGCGCTCGTCCCCGGCCATGTGCAGCGCCATGCCAAGGTTCAACAGCAGACCAGGATTGTTGGGCACGGCCTGATTCAATTCGCGGTAGAGAGGAACGGCTTCTCTAAACTTGCCATCCGCCATGAATTCCCTAGCGCGCTCGGACTTCATGGCTAAGTCGTCGGATTGCGCAAGGCTGCTCGATGGTGACAGGATCGAAACGAGACAGAAGAGGAATGCCTGCGCAGCTTTCACCAGTGTCCCCATGTTCCAAACTCGAAGCAATTATATGCCGATGGCTTCCAGGGCGTCATCACGCGGATTCATTCCCAGGGACCAAGCGCTGGCAGATAAGGATAAAGAAGAAAGAGCGCAGGCAGTTATGCCTCCGCCCGAAGGAACAAAACGGGGCACGCGACAGCGCGTGCCCCGTTTTTCCATGGATTCAGCCGATCAGAACGAGAAGCGGACTCCCAAGCGGAACTGCCGCTCGTCGAACTTGGCGCTATTGATTTCCATAAAGCTCCC
>Ga0137394_10001102_pt1 | contig 19442 bp, 17 predicted proteins | sample czobulk116metaG_FD_108278 | JGI IMG/M metagenome (GOLD analysis project Ga0137394, IMG submission 108278) | Vadose zone soil microbial communities from Angelo Coast Range Reserve, California, USA - czobulk1.16 metaG | ecosystem: Environmental > Terrestrial > Soil > Vadose zone | place: USA...
AACCTCACGGATCCGGGGAAGCGGACGGAGGCTCCCCCACTCGGACCCTTGCGATGGCTTGCTGGACGGCTTTGAGGAACGTCGTGTCGTCGAATGGCTTGGCGAGAAAGTCTGCGGCTCCGGCTTTCATCGCTCGCACGGCCATCGTAATGTCACCGTGGCCCGTGATGAAGATGACGGGCGTGTCGTGGCCGGCGGCAGTCAGCACCTCCTGCAGGTCGAGCCCATTCTGGCCCGGCATCCTCACGTCGAGCACGAGGCAAGAAGCACGACCGTAGTTGCCGCTGTCCAGGAACTCGCGCGCCGACGAGTATGTCTCAACCCCGTAGCCCGCGGAGCGGAGCAGTCGCGAGAGCCCTCGGCGGACGGAGAGATCATCGTCGACGACGACGACGGTCGCCGCGCCCTCGATCACACCGGCCTCTCGTCGGGAGCAGGTAGGGCGAAGTGAAAGGTGGCCCCTCGGGTCGAGCTGTCGGCCCAGATGACGCCGCCGTGCGCCTCGATGATGGACTTGGCGATCGCGAGTCCCATGCCCATCCCGGCCGGCTTCGTCGTGTAGAAGGGCTCGAAGACCAGTTGGTGCGTGTCCTGGCCGAGTCCGGTGCCGGCGTCCCGGACCGACACGTGGACAGCCTCGACCTCGCTGGTCTCGGTCCGCACGACGATGATCCGGTCGTTCTCGGCGCACTCGGCCATCGCTTCCATGGCGTTGAGCAGGAGGTTCAGGATGACCTGCCGCAGCTGAACGCCGTCCCCGCTCACCATCACCGGTCGAGGGTCGAGCTCCAGCCTGACCGTGACGTTGCGGATCACCGCATCGCTGCTCAGGAGCTTCACGACGTCACGGATCAGGACGTTGAGGTCGATCCAGAGAAATTGCGCTTCGTCCTTCTTGAGCAAATAGCGCAGGCGCTGAATGACCTCGGCCGCACGCTTGTCGTCATCGACGATGTCGGTCAGGATGTCTCGGACCTCGCCGAGATCGGGCGGCGTGGCCTCCAGGAACCGCTGAGCGGCCTGCGCGTTCGACAGGATCCCGGTCAGCGGCTGGTTGAGCTCGTGAGCCAGCGAGGCCGCCAGCTCGCCCACGGTCGAGACCCGTGTGAAGTGAGCCAGCTCCTGGCGACTGTGCTGAGCTTCCAGCTCCGCGAGCTTCCGCTCGCTGACATCGGTGTGCGAGACGACCGCGCCGCCTTCCGGTCGGTTCAGGGGCACCACTGATAGCGCGACCCAGCGCTCGACATCCGACTCGGCGCACGGATATTCGAGAGCGAACCCTGTCTCCGACCTGCCGAGCACCGCCTCGATCCCGGCCAACGCCGCGCCCGCGTGGGGCACACCCGTGCCGACGGCGCGCCGCCAGATGTCCAGGTAGCTCGCGCCCACGCCGACGCCGGCCTCCGGCGACCCACCGTTCTCGCGTGCGGAGCGCTGCCAGCCGTTGTTGACGGCGATGATCCGGCCCTCGCGGTCCAGCACGGCGATCTCGCTTGGCAGGGAGGCGAGGATCGCTGACTTCATCAGCTCGCTCGCGCGAAGAGCGTCCTCGGCCTCCTTCTGCGCGAGGGCGTTCGCAAAGACTTCCCCGACCAGACGCAGCCGTTGCACCAGATCGTCCGGCCAGGCCCGCTCGGCTCCGAGGGTCACGAAGGCGAGGGCGCCGAGGAAGCGACCCCCGGCCACCAGCGGGATGGCGAGGTTCGAACGGATCCCGCGCCGACGGAGCGTCTCGGCGTCGAGCGCCGCTTCGGCCGGCAGCTCCTCCGGCCGGACAACGGCGACCGGCTGCTCGCGGAGGATCTGCCGCATGATCCAGGGGAAGTCCGCGCTGACGGTGGCCCGCGGCACCGGCTCCACCCCCGGACCGCTCCACGAGTAGCCGATCAGGAACTCGTCGGCGTCTCTGGAAATACGGTAGAGAGTGAGTCGGTCGAGCGCGAGGGCCTCCCCCAGCCGCCGCAGCGAGACCTCGAACGCCGTCTCTACCTCGTGGCCGTGCAGGTGGACGAACGTGCTGGAGAGGCCGGTCAGCAGCTCCTCGAAACGCAGTCGCTCCGCCACGACCTCATTGGCCTGCCGGCGCTCCTCGATGACGGCTGCCAGGCATATGAGCGGGATGGCGACGACGCTCAGGACTATCTGCAGGGCGGCGACGCTCTCGGTGAGCGGCAGCGTCCGGAAAGGCCCGTGTCCGCGCGTGTCCGCCCAGATCGCCAGCAGCACGGTGGCGAGGAGGGAAAGGCTGGTGCCCCCGGGTCCGAAGCGCACGGCAGCCCACAGAATGAAAGGCAGGAGAAGCGTTTGCGTTGTGTGGGGTGCACCCGGAATATTGCTCACGCTATCGGCCGGCCCGGCAAAGACGACGACCATGCCGACCGTCAAGAATCCAAGGGCAAGAATCGCCGCTTCGACGCGACGGCGAATGGACATGCCCCTGACCCAGCTCGATCTGGCCGTGGCCACGGTCACGATCGCGGGCACCAGAATGAGCTCGGTCAGGGCGTTGGAGAAGAATCGCGTCCGCCAGACGATCCAGTACGATTCACCGCGCAGCGCCGCCACTGCCGCGGCGTCCATGAACGAGGAGACGAACGGCGCGACCAGCACAGCCCCGCCGACAAACACCGCCACTCGGCGCAGTGTGTCGAACCGAGCGGGAGCGTCGCTCAAGTAACGCACGCAGATGGCGGCCACCAGGGCCTCGCTGCAATTGGTGGCGAAGAGAGCCAGCACAAGGGGCGCCGGCAAGGGAACGCCGAGCTCCGCGACGAGGTGCGCCGGGAGCGCCGCCAGCAGGTAGATCCACCACCGCGGTACCGGCGAGAGCAGGAGCGTCGCGGTCAGGATCGCGTTGGGCGGCCAGAGAATGGACGGCGTCGCCGGCGGGAATCGGAAGATGAAGCCGACGTTCGCGCCGGCGTAGTAGGCAACCGACACCAGCAGCGCGGCCGCCACGATGCGGCCGGTGGATTGGGGAAGCGGGCTGGCGATCTTCCCCTCCCGCGGCCTCGGTTCCAGCGCTTCCTTGCCCTTCATGGCTCCGAGCGTATCGTACTCGATTCGGTCCCGTGGGGAGAGAACGGGCCCTCCCGCTGCTCGGAGACCAGCCGCGGGTCGCGCAGACTCGCTAGTCCGGATTATTCATGAACGACACCAGGACGAACGGGCGGGTGGGACCCCTTCGTACCTTCGCACTTCGAAGAAGTGCGTGGAGGTCGAACGGGTGATGGAGCCCCGCCGGCCGGGGCCGCACCCGGCGCCACCCGCCCGCCGATCGCGTCGATCGTTCATGAATTATCCGGGCTAGTGCCCGGCCGGCGCGCTCCTGACCCAGCCCCCGTGGACCGGATGATGCGAGGCGATGAACTCGAGGAACGCCGGCCGTCCCTTGGCGTTCTCGTCGAAGGCGCGCTTGAGGGCCGGCATCACCTCTGACGGCGCCGTCACGTCTTCGCTGTAGAAGCCGACGGCCTTCGCCATGTTGGCCATGCACGCCGAGGAGTGATCCGAGACCTTCCAGGTGTAGGGATCGTGGCCGCCGCCCCAGAAGCCGGGGCCGTAGCCGGAGTAGCCGCCGTTGTTGATGTGAAGTGCCGTGATCCCGATCTTGTAGCGCGCCACCGCCTCGAAGTTGCCCATCATGTAGCAGACGCCCGCGTCGCCGGTGACGAGGACGCACTGCCGGTCGGGAAACGCGAGCTTGGCGCCGACCGCCCCCGCCAGGCTGAAGCCGAGCGTCGACACGTTGCCCCAGCCCAGGTGGCCCCGCGGGATCTGCGCCTCGTACACCGTGCTGGTCTGGTCGCGCGTGTTGCCCGAGTCCGCGGTGACGAACGAATTCTTGGGATCGAGCACCTTCATCAGGTCGCCCAGCACCCGGTACGGGTTGATCGGCGTCTCGTTCGATTCCATCCACGGCCGGAACTTTGCGAGGAACGCCTCTTTACCCTTTCGGATCTCCTCGACGAGCTCCGGCTTCTTGCGCGCCCCGCGGGCCGACAGCTCGCCGATGAGCGCCTGGAGGGTCAGCTTGGCGTCGCCGATGACGGCGTGGCGCGTTTCGTAGCTGCGGTTGATGTCGAGGATGTCGACCGTGCACTGGATGATCGTCTTCTTGTCCGCGTTGGGGACGGCGTGGCTGAACCGGTTGGGGAAGAGGCTCGAGCCGATCGAGAACAGCAGGTCGCACTTGGTGAGGAAATGGTCGGCCAGCGAGCCGCGGACGCCCACCGACAGCGGATGGTTTTCCGGGAAGGCGCCCTTGGCCTTGAGCGTCGTCAGCACCGGCACCTGGGCGAGCTCGGCGAACTTCAAGAGCTCGCTGGTGGCGTCGGCGTAGTAGACGCCCTCACCCACGTACAGGAGCGGATCCTTCGCGGCGAGCAGCGCCTTGACGGCGGACTTGACGTCGTCGGGATCGGGACCCGAGCGCCAGCCCTTCACGGGCGAGTAGGGGTGCTCGTCGGTGTCGTATTCGCCGAGGTCGCGGGGAATGATGAGCAGGACCGGCCCGGGCCGGCCCGACCGGAGGTGCGTGAAGGCCCGGCGCACGTAGTCCGGCACCAGCTCGGCGCGGTCGACCTTGCCCACCCACTTGGTCACCGGCTTGAGCGCGTCGGCCATGTCGAAGTGCGTGTGCCGGCTGGCGCCCTGGCCCACGCCTTCGGTGATGACCAGGAGCGGCGAGGAATCCTCCCAGGCCTGACCGATGGCGCCGAAGGCCATCTGGATCCCCGCGGCGTTCAGATTGGCCATGATGGTGCACACGCCGATCTGCTTGCCGCACGTGACGCGCGAGTAGGCGTCGGCGACGGCGACCGCGAACCGCTCCTCGCCCATCATGAGGATGGGCACGCCCTCTTCGCCGAGCGCGTTGTTGACGTGATTGGTCGGGTAGCAGCTCACCCAGGGAATTCCCTCGGCCTTGAGGGCTCGCGCGAAGCCGTTCGCCGCTTTGACTTTCATGAACCTCTCCTCGTCGGCATGGTTGCGGTGTCCTGTCGTACCTCGGCGACGCGTACCCTGTCAAGGAGCTCCCCGGAGCCGGCCGGCGGTGATACCGTGCACGGAAACAGGAGACGCCATGGCGACCGTGAAGCTGATCGAGTACGCAGAGGCGAGCGCCGAGGTCCGCGCCGTTTACGACGACATCATGGCCACGCGCAAGATCGACCGCGTCAACAACTTCTGGAAGGCGCTGGCCAGCCACCCGCCGACGCTCCGGCGCACGTGGGACACCCTCAAGTCGGTGATGGCCCCTGGCGCGCTGGACCCGCTCACCAAGGAGATGATCTATCTCGCGGTCAGCGCCACCAACGGCTGCGACTACTGCATCGCCTCGCACACCGCCTCGGCCCGCGGACGGGGTATGACGGACGCGATGCTGGGCGAGCTGATGGCCGTCGTCGGCATGGCCAACCAGACGAACCGGCTGGCCGACGGCTATCAGATCGAGGTCGACGAGATGTTCCGGGCGCCGGCTTAGTCACGTGCGGCGCGTGGTAAGCTTGCGGCGCTCCGGCGGACATCTTTCTCAACGCGGAGAGGAGACGTCCCATGAACGCTAGGCGTCCGGTCTCGATCCTGATTCTCGCGCTGGTCCTGCTCATCGCCTTCGCGCCCACGCCCGCGGCGGCGCAGGGGCGCTCGGAAGCGCCCGCGTCGCAGATGACGTGGGCGGTGCACGTCTCGCTCGCCCCGATCTGGTTCGACCCGGCGGAGCACACGGGGATCATCACCGTGATGATGGTGCTCTACGCGGTGCACGACGCCATGATCAAGCCGATGCCGGGCAACGCGCTGGCGCCGTCGCTGGCCGAATCCTGGGCGATGTCCAAGGACGGCCTCAGCTACGAGTTCGTCGTGCGCAAGGGCGTCCTCTTCCAGAACGGCGACGCCTTGACCGCCGAGGACGTGAAGTTCTCGTTCGAGCGGTACAAGGGCGCCGCCGCGAAGCTGCTCAAGGAGAAGGTCGCCGCCGTCGAGGTGGTCGACCCCTTCCGCGTCCGGTTCCGGTTGAAGGAGCCGTGGCCCGACTTCATGACCTTCTACGCGACGCCCGCGAGCGGTGCCGGCTGGATCGTGCCCAAGAAGTACGTCGAGAAAGTCGGCGAAGAGGGCTTCAAGAAGGCGCCCGTCGGCGCCGGCCCGTACAAGCTCACCTCGTTCAACCCCGGGGTGGAGCTGGTCCTGGAGGCGCACGATCGCTACTGGCGCAAGACCCCCGCGGTCAAGCGGCTGGTGTGGAAGGTCGTCCCCGAGGATCTGACGAGGCTGGCCATGCTCAAGCGCGGCGAGGTCGACGTCGCGTACTCGCTGCGCGGTCCGCTCGGCGAAGAGGTGAAACGGACGCCGGGTCTCAAGCTCGTCGGCCTGGTCGGCAACGCGACCCAGTGGCTCAACTTCGGCGCGCCGCAGTGGGACCCGAAATCGCCCTGGCACGACCGGCGTGTGCGCCTGGCGGCCGCGCTCGCCTTCGACAAGGACGCCATCAATCAGGCGGAGACCCTGGGGTACTCCAGACCGACCGGCAGCATCATCCCGTCGGCCTACGAGTACGCGCTGGCGATGCCGGCCCATCCGTACGACCCGGCCCGAGCGAAGAAGCTCCTGGCCGAGGCCGGCTATCCGAACGGCTTCGACGCCGGCGACTACGCGGCCGACGTGTCGTACGGGAGCGTCGCCGAGGCGATCGCCAACTACCTGGCCGCGGTGGGGATCCGCACCAAGGTGCGGCCGATGGAGCGCGTCGCGTTCCTCGGCAACTGGAAGGACAAGAAGATCACCGGAATCTTACAGTCGGGCGCCGGCGGGCACGGCAACGCCGCCACCCGCATCCAGAACTATTTCGTCAAGGACGGCCTCTACGCCTTCGGCGGCTATCCCGACATGGACGACCTTTTCATCCAGCAGGCCCGCGAGCTCGATCCCAAGCGCCGCGAGGCCCTTCTGCACCAGATCCAGCGCCTGGCCCACGAACGGGTCATGGCCGCGCCGCTGTGGGAGCTGGGCTTCCTGAACGGCGTCGGCCCGCGCGTGGAGGAGTCGGGGCTCGGCCTCATCGCCCTGCACCCGTACTCGTCGCCGTACGAGGACCTCAAGCTCAAGAAATGACGCTCGAGACGAAGCCTCTCCATCCGCTGCTGGGCGTCGAGATCATCGGCGTGGACGTCAGTCGCGTCGATGCCGCCGCCTTCAAGCGTCTCGTCACCGCCTTCAACGAGCATTCGGTGCTCCTCTTCCGCGGGCAGACGATCAGCGACGAGGAGCAGGTCGCGTTCAGCCGGCGCTTCGGCCCGCTCGAGACGACGATCCGCACCGTGGTCTCGCAAGCTCGCTACCTCCCCGAAATCTCCAACCTCGCGAACGTCGACGCCGAGGAGCGTCTGATCCCCCGGGGCGACAAGCGCAACCTCTTCAACGCCGGCAACCAGATGTGGCACACCGACAGCTCGTTCAAGCGGGTGCCGGCCCTGGCCTCGCTGCTCTCGGGACGCGAGGTGCCTCCGGAGGGTGGCGAGACGGAGTTCGCCAGCATGCGCGTCGCGTACGAGCGCCTGCCCGACGCCACCAGGCGGCTCCTCGAGGGCAAGGTGGCCATTCACAGCTTCGAGTACTCGCGCGGCCTGGTCGGCGACGGGCTCCTGTCGCCCGAGCACGCCGCCCAGGTTCCACCCGTGCCGCAGGCGCTGGTCCGCGCCAACCCCGCGCACGGCCGGAAGGCGTTCTTCGTCGCCTCCCACACGTGCGAGATCGTCGGCATGCCGACCGACGAGGCGAGCGCGCTCGTCCGTGATCTTCTCGAGAGGGCGACGGCGCCGGCGCTGGTCTACACGCATCGCTGGCGCCCGGGCGATCTGGTGATGTGGGACAACCGCTGCGTGCTGCACCGCGGCCGCCCGTGGAACGAGAGCCGGTACCGCCGCGTGATGCATCGCACGACGGTGGCGGGCGACGGGCCGACGGCCGGCGACGTCGCCGGGATCGCGGTCGCCCCGGCCCGCGAGGCCGACGTCGCCTGGTGTCGCGCTCAGCTGGAAGCGGTCTGAGAGGAGGACGTCATGTTTCGACGAGTCAACCTGGGAATCCTCGCCATCGCGCTGGTCGCGTTCCTGGCCCACGCCTCGCCGGCCGCCGCGCAGACGTCGACGCAAAAGTCGAGCGAGACGACGGACAAGATCAAGAGCTATACCGTGGAGAAGAAGAACGACGCGGTCGCATATGGGAAGAAGCTGGTGAGCGACCTCGACGTCAAGATCAAAGAGCTGGAGGCCCAGGTCGCACGCGACACGGGCGCCGCCAAGGCCGATGGGGAGCGGCAGCTCAAGGAGCTGAAGGCGCTGCGGGCGAACGCCGGCAAGAAGCTCGACGAGCTCGGTCGCGCGTCCGCGGAGTCCTGGGACAGCGTGAAGCACGGCTTCGCCGAAGCGTACGACAAGGCGGCCGCCCCTTTTCGCAAGTGATGCCGACTCTCAGCCGTCTTCACGTCGTGCTGTCTCTGGGGCTCGGCCTCGGGTTGCTCGCCGGCTGTGAGCAGAAGGGCCCGGCGCCTATCGACTCTCGAGCGGCCGTCCTCGGCGGGCGATGAACTCGGGGAAGGCCGTCTCGGCCCTGGCGCCCCTGACCACGTTCGTCGTGTAGTCGCGCTCGTTCGCCCACTGCTCTTCCAGGCCGCATCCCATGTCGCGGAGCAAGAGCGCCTTCACGCCTATCACCGCGTCGCGGCGATTCTTGGCGATCATCGTCGCCAGCCACATCGTCTTGTCGCGCAGCTCCCGGCACGGGACCAGGTGGTTGAGCAGGCCGATCCGATGAGCTTCCTCGGCCTCGACGACCCGGGCGGAGAACAGGAGCTCCTTGGCGATGGGCCAGCCGACCTGGTTCGGCAGGGTCCAGGTGCTGTTGATGCGGCCGTAGGCGGCGGCCAGGAAGCGGAAGCTCGCGTGCTCGCACCCGACCCGCATGTCCAGGGACGAGGCCAGCACCGCGGCGCCGCCGTACGCCAGCCCGTTCATCATCCCGATCGTGGGCTTGGGGCAGGCGCCGATCTCGTAGCTTCCCCGGGCGCGCACGGCGGTGCGGGCGTCGAGCTCGGCCTGGGTGTACTTGCGATCGTCCTCGCGCTGCTCGTGGATGTCTCCCCCGGCGGAGAAGGCGCGGTCGCCGGCGCCCGTGACGACGATGCACCCGACCTCGTCATCGGCGCTCATCCGCTCGACCGCCAGGCGCAGCTCGGCGCCGAGCTGGGCGTTCATCGCGTTGAGCTGCTCCGGGCGATTCAAGGTGAGAATCGCCACCCCTTGCGTCTTCTCGACCAGGACGACTTGGTCCGCCATGCTCTCCTCCCGTCAGTGGCCCACGAGCGACGTGGGGTGTAGCATACACCGCCCGGAGGATACAGCGTGCTGACCCGCATCGACCACGTCATGATCTGCGTCCTCGATCTTCAGCAAGGTATCGACGCCTACACGCGCATCGGATTTCACGTCCATCCCGGCGGCGCGCACACGGACCGGGCGACTCACGACGCGATCGCGTTCCAGCAGGAGGATTATCTGGAGCTCTTGAGCCTGCGCGAGCGGCGCCCGGCGGCCGCGCTCGTCCCCGGCAGCTCGGACGCCCGCCTCGCGGAGTTCCTCGCCGCGGGCGGTGGCTTCCGCTACGTCGCCGTGCAGAGCGATGACCTGGCGGCCGACGTGGCTGCGATGCGGCAGCGCGGCGTCGAGGTGAGCGACGCCACCGAGGGCGCGCGGCGAACCCCGGCCGGCCAGGAGCTTCGATGGAAGGCCGCGGGACTCGGGCCGCGCAATCCGCTGCCCATCTTTTTCGTCCAGCACCTAACGCCGCTCGACGAGCGACGCCGGCAGGTGCCGGGCGCCGGCGATCATCCCAACGGCGCGCTGCGTCTGGATCGCGTCTACATCGCGGTGCCCGACGTCAGGGGGGCCGCCGAGTCCTATGGCCGCGTGCTCGGCATGCCCGTGCCCAAGATCCAGCGCGGCGCCGTGATCAAGGCGGACATGGCGGTCTTCGATCTGGGGCCGACGGGCCTGACGGTGGCGCAGCCCGCCGAGCCCGGTCCCGCCGCCGAGGCGCTCGCCCGGCGTGGGCCCGGCCCTTTTCAGGTGCTCTACCGCACGCGCAGCATGGACGCGGCGGCCCGCTGGATGGAAGGTCACGGCATGCCGCCCCCGGCGCGTGGTGTTCGCAACACGGGTGAGCAAGCCATGCTGGTCGGGCCGGCCCAGGCCTGCGGCGCTTACATCGGCTTCGTGGGCCCGGCTTGAGGAGTACGCCAGCGTCAGTGCGTCAGGGCAGGAGCACGGCGACAGGGATCGAGCGGCCGAGCGCGACGAGCGGCGTGACCGTTGCCGGCGGGCGGAGCGTCGCGACATTCCGGTACCGCCAGCCGTAGAGCGCCTCTGGCGACGCCTCGGGCTCGCGGTGGACCTCGAGGATGCCGTGGACGACGTCGACGATCCAGTAATCCGCGATCCCGGCGCGGGCATACAGGCTTGCCTTGTGCTCGCGGTCCGTCCGGTAGGAGCTCTCGGCGATCTCGACGACCAACACGGCGCGGGAAGGATGAGCGTCAATGTACGCGCCCGGATCACGCGGCACCACGCTGATGTCAGGCTCCGGCTCCGAGTCGTCGTCAAGAGCGATCGGAAGCTGTGAGTCGATCTGCCAGTCGTCGCCGAGGGTCCGGCGGAGCGCCGCAAGCACGCGGCGGATCGTCCCGGCGTGCCGGCTCCCCTGCGGCTCTCGGACCACGAGGAGGCCGTCGAGCAACTCCAGCCGCTCGTCCGTCCTGAACACCCCCAGCTCGATCAGGCGCTCGTACTCGAGGCGCGTCCAGCGCCGGGTCCTGGGCGGAGGGACGATCGTGGAGGCCATCAACTCCAGAGCGTAGCGAGTTGACCGCGTGCGGTCAATGTCCAGGAACGGACACGCCTGTTACTTCGGGCGAGGCTGGCGTAGAATCCATGGACCATGGACTACGGATTGTTCACGATGCCATCGCATCCGCCCGAGCGCAGCTTGTACGACGGCCACCAGTGGGACCTCCAGCAGCTTCGCTGGGCGGACGAGCTCGGCTTCAGCGAGGCGTGGATCGGCGAGCACCACACCGCACCCTGGGAGCCACACCCGGCGCCCGACCTGCTCGTGGCCCAGGCGCTCCTGCAGACCAGCCGCATGCGCATCGGGCCCGGCGGGTTCCTCATGCCGTACCATCACCCGGCCGAGCTCGCGCACCGGGTGGCGATGCTCGACCATCTGGCGCAGGGACGGCTCAACTTCGGCGTGGCGGCGAGCGGGCTGCCGAGCGACTGGGCCATGTTCAACGTCGACGGCAACTCGGGCCAGCATCGGGAGATGACGCGCGAGGCGCTCGACATCATCCTGCGTCTCTGGAGCGACGAGCCGGAATTCGACCACAAGGGTAAGTACTGGCACGTCACCAAGACGGGAACGATGCTCGACACGCTCCGGCCTCACATCAAGCCGTTCCAGAAGCCGTATCCGCCGATCGGCGTGGCGGGGGTGAGCAAGGGCTCCGATACGCTGAAGCTCGCCGGCGAGCGCGGGTTCTGGCCGATGAGCCTCAATCTGAATCCCACCTACGTCGGCAGTCACTGGGAGGCCGTGGAGCAGGGGGCCGCGCGGACCGGCCGTACGCCGAAGCGCTCGGACTGGCGGCTCGTGCGCGAGGTCTTCATCGCCGACACCGACGCCGAGGCCATGCGGCTCTCGGCCGGCGGCATGATGGGCCGCATGATGAAGGAGTACTTCCTGCCGCTCCTCGCGTCCTTCCAGTTCACCGAGTTCCTGAAGCACAAGCCGGACGTGCCGGATTCCGACGTCACCCCCGAGTACTGCGCGCGCCACAACTGGCTGGTGGGCTCGCCGGCCACGGTGGCCGAGAAGCTCCATGCGATCTACGAAGAGGTGGGCGGCTTCGGCACGCTCCTGCTGTTCTGCTTCGACTACGCGGAAAACCCCAAGGCGTGGCGCCATTCGATCGAGCTTCTGGCGAAGGAGGTCATGCCGCGCTTCAAGGACCTGGTGCCGAAGTAGCCTCGCGAATCTGCTCGGGCGTGTAGCCCAGCAGCGTTCCAAGAACCGCCGCGTTGTCCGATCCGGGACGGCTGGACCAGCCGGTCAGCCGTCCCGGCGTTCGCGAGAGCAAGGGCACGATCCCCTGCGTCACGATCTCGCCCAGCTCGGGATCGGAGCGCCGAACGAGATCGCCGCGGCTCCAGAGGTGGGGCTCCCGGGCCAGATCGGCCACCGAGTTGACCGTGCTCGCGGCGAGCCCGGCCCCGCGCAGGGCGCGCACCGCCTCGTCGGCGGCGAGCGCGCCGACCAGCTTCGCCATCTCCTCGCGTACGCGCGCGGGATCGTCGGCCCTCGGGCGTCCCAGCCGCTCGAGGGCGACGGCGAAGTCGTGCCAGCCGGCGCTCGAGGCGGCGACGAAGCGGCCGTCGATGGCCTCGACGGTGAGGCTGCTCGGATAGACCGGCCAGTCGCCGCCGGCGCGCTCGCGCCGGATGCCCAGCGCCGTCCGCACGGCGAGCAGGTCACCGGTGAGGCGCAGGGCGCACTCGAACATGGCCGTGTCGACGACCTGCCCTTCGCCGTCGAGGTCACGGCGCAGGAGCGCGGCGACGACGCCCAGGACGTTGAAGAGCGCCGTCGAGTAGTCGCCCGCCGTGACGCCGTCGCGCAGCGGCGGCCGGTCCGGCCAGCCACCCAGATACGTCATGCCTCCGAAGGCGAGGCCGACCGGGTTGAACGCCGCGCGCGCCGCGTACGGTCCGCTCTGCCCGAATCCGGATGATCTCAAGAGCACGAGGTGCTGATTGGCGTCGTGGAGCACCGCGGGGCCGAGGTTCCACCGCTCGAGCGTCCCCGGCCGAAAGTTCTCCACGATCACGTCGCTCAGCCGCACCAGCTCGAGGAACACGGCTCGACCGCGGGGAGCGCGTACGTCGAGCGTGATGCTCCGCTTGTTCCGGTTGGTCACCGGGAACCCCGGACCACGGCTGCCGGGCCCGTCCGTCGCCGCTGCGCCGGTCGCGGGCAGCTCCACCATGATCACTTCCGCGCCGAAGTCGCCGAGCAGAGCGGCGGCCGCCGGACCGGCGAGCCACTGCGAGAGATCGAGCACGCGGACGCCGGCCAGCGCTCCCGCGCCGCCGGCCGCGTCCGCCGACTTCGCGGCCGGTCTCTGTCGAGCGGCGATCCGCTCGACGCTGGCGCGCACGCCGGCCGTGTGCTCGCCGAGCCGCGGGGCGCTCAGCGCGTCGCGCGCGGCCGTCCGCAAGAGCTTCGGCACCGGCGCGGGGGCGAGGAAGTCGCGCGCGGACGACGAGCGCAGACGCAGCAAGGACCGGCGCGCCTCGACGTGCGCGTCCGCGATGATCTCGTCGACCGAGCGTACCGCGGTACCCGCCACACCGGCGGCGGCGAAGCGCGCCTCCACGTCCGCCAGGTCGTGCCCGGCGACCCACGACCCGACCAGCTCGTCGGCGGCCGCGCGATTCCGCAGGCGCGCGGCGCTGGTGGCGAACCGCGGATCTTTCGGGGCCTCGGGCGCCTCGATCGACTCGCAGAGGCGGGCGAACGGCTGATCGCCGGCGCCGGACAGCGCGATCCACCCGCCGTCTCGCGTCGGATAGACGTTGGCCGGGACCACGGTGGGGGATTCGGTGCCCATGCGCGTCGCCACCGCGCCCGTCCGGTGGTGGCGGATGACCACCTCTTCCTGCATGCGCAGGCCCGTCTGATAGAGGCCGATGTCGACGACCTGTCCACGGCCGCTACGCCGGGCGTGGAAGATCGCCATCAGAAGGGCGCTCGAGCCGAGGATGGCCGACCAGGCGTCGGCCAGCGGGACCGTCACCGGAATCGGGGGGCGATCGGGGAATCCCGTCGCGAACTGCATGCCGGAGAAGGCCTGGGCGATGCGGTCATCGCCACGCTCGCCGGCCAGCGGTCCCGTCTGGCCGAACGGTGAAATACGCAAGACGACGAGGTGGCTGTTCTTCTCGTGCAGCGCGTCCGGCGACAGTCCCGCGGACTCGAGCCGCCCCGGGCCGAGATCTTCCACGAGGGCGTCGACGGAAGCCAGGAGCTTCGCGAGCCACGGCTCGCGGGTGAGGTCGGCGAGCTCGGCGAGCACCGAGTACTTCCCGCGATTCTCCGACTGAAAGTAGAGCGAGTCTTCTCCGGCGATGCCCGGACCGCGTCTCCGGAGGGGCGATCCCTCGGGGGGCTCGACCTTGATGACGGTGGCGCCCAGATCGGCGAGCAGCCCGCCCGCGAGCTCACCGGCCAGGCTCTGGGCCAGCTCGACGACCACGACGCCCTCGAGCGCGCCGCCCCGGTCCGAGCCCGGCAATCCAAGCGGCTCCGTCGCCATGGTCGGGTCGGCTCGTCAGTCCAGTCCGAACACGCGCGCCGCGTTCTTGTAGAGCCACTTCTCCTTGACGGTGTCCTTCAGCGGCAGATCCATGTACTCGCGGATCAGCGTCTCGTACGGCTGGCCGACCAGGCCCGCCGACAGGCCCACGAGCACCTTGTCCTGGATGAGCGTGTTGCCGAACTGGATGAGCATCTCCCAGCCGGAGCCGGGCTGACCCAGGTACTTCGCCCGGTGCGCCGAGGTGTCCATGTGGAGGTTGGGATGCCGGCGCACGAGCGCGACCATCTCGTTGACCCAGGGCCAGCCGCCCAGGCCACCGATGATCCGGAGCTCCGGGAAATCCATCGCGACCTGGTCGAGATGCCGCGGATGGCCGAGGTCGTACGGCCGGTCGTTCGCGTAGTTCATCGAGGAGTAGATCCGTACGGGGATGCCCAGCTCCGCCGCCTTCGTGTAGAGCGGGTAGTAGCGCCGGTCGCTCGCCGGGATGCAGTCGACGAGCGCCGAGACGCCGAGCGCCTTGAAACCCTCGTCGCGCACCAGCCGCTCGAGCTCGCGGACGCCGCTCATTCCCTTGAAGGCGTTGATGCTGATGCGCGCCAGCCCGATGAACCGATCGGGATACCGGCGCAGGAGCGCGGTCTCCTCCTCGTTCGTGATGCCGAAGGGCACCGCGCGCACGATGCCGAGCTTGCCGAGCTTGTCGACGTACGCGTCCAGGTCGATGTCCGGGCGGTGGTCGGCGCCCTCGCGGCGCGAGCGGAAGATCCGGCTGTAGTTCGCCATGCCGTACCCGGCCGGCTGACCCGCGCTCGTCGCCTCGTCATGGCCCGGCTCCGGCTGGCTCGCGTCCGTGCGCGGAATGCTGCATTCCATGTCGATGATCCGTACCATCACGGTCTCCCTCGCTTGTTCAGCACTACATGACGGCGCTCCGCAGGAGCGCGCATCATAGCAAGCCTCGCTCGATCTTGTCATCCGGGCCGGCACCCGCCGCCGAGGGCGCCGCCGATGCATGCGTCTTGACTCGGCGTGCTCGACGGAGCAGCATCGCCAGACGAGCGACGGCGAACGAACTAGTGGGAGCGGACGTGACGGGGCAATCGAGGACCGGCGGGTGAGGGAAGTCAGGACGTGAGCGACTTCAACGCGGCATTGGCCGGCTGCGGGACGCTCGACGAGGACGCGCTGGCGCGTCCCTGGCCGTGGCGTGGCCGTCAGATGGACGTCCGGTACGCCCTCTACCGGACGCTCGAGGACGCGCTCGGTCACATGCTGGCGGTCGAGCAACGGTACGCCCTGCAGACGCGGTATGCGGTCGATCGGGCGGATGGAGAGCCGATGCGCATTCCCGACGGCCGACTCCCGCCGACGGCGCCGGCCAACGTCGGCGGCGAGATCGACGCGATCCTCGCGCGGCTCGCCGAGGCGCGGGCGGAAACCAACCGCTGGCTGGGCGACGTGGCGCCGGCGGCGATGACACGACCGACGCTGTGGGCGGGCTACGAGGTCGACGTGCGGTTTCGCCTGCACCGCTTCGCCGCCCACGTCGTGGAGCACACGATTCAGTGCGAGAAGACGCTGCTCGCGCTTGGATGGCGCCAGACCGAAGGGCGGCGGATCGCGCGCTGCCTCGCCGCCGTCGTCGGCGAGGTCGAGGGGCTCGGCGCGGTCGCGGCCGCCCGCGAGGTCGAGGCGCGGCTGGCCGAGCGCCTGGCTTCGGTGATGCGGTGAGCACCGGCCGCCGGGGCATGGTCCCCGAGGACCTGACGCGGGTCCTTTTCGTGACCGATCCCCAGCTCTCGCCCGACGGCCGGCGTATCGCATTCGTCGTGACGTCACTGTCCGAAGAGCGCGACGAATATCTCGCCAACATCTGGGTCGTCGACGCGGCCGGCGGCGCGCCCCGCCGCTTCACCGCCGGGCCCCGGCGCGACACCGAGCCGCGGTGGTCGCCCGACGGCACGCGGCTCGCGTTCCTGTCCGAGCGCGCGCCGAAGGACAAGCTCCAGCTCTACGTGATGCCGGCCGACGGCGGCGAGCCGACGAAGCTGACGACCCTCGAGAACGGCGTGACGAGCGTCGCGTGGTCGCCTGACGGCACGCGCCTGGCCTTCGTGTCCCCGGTCGGCGGTCAGCGCGAGCCGGAGAGCGAGGAGGAGAAGCGGAAGTCGCGACCCGCCCGGGTCATCACTTCGGTGAAGTACCGCTTCAATGGCGAGGGGTTCATCTACGATCGGCGCCCGCACGTCTTCGTCGTCTCGACGGACGGCTCGACTCCGCTCCAGGTCACCGACGGCGACTTCGTCGACGCCGATCCCGTCTGGGCGCCCGACAGCGAATCGATCGTCTTCACCTCGGCTCGTCACGCCGAGCGCGACGACGACGACGCGAGCGACCTCTGGCGGGTTCCCGCCAAGGGCGGGACGCCACAGCGCCTCACCACCACCACGGGGCCGGTCATGCTCCCCGCGTTCTCGCCAGACGGGCGCTCGATCGCTTACCTCGCGCGGCCGGGCCGGAACGCCTACGGCCGCAACGTGCGCCTCTTCGTCGTGCCGTCCGACGGCGTCGGCGACGCCGTCTGCCTCACCAGCGCGCTCGATCGCTCGTGCGCCCCGCTGCACGTGCGCCCCCTCTGGTCGCCGGACGGCCGGTCGATCGTCGTCGCCGCCGAGGACCGTGGAGACGTCGGGCTCTGGCGGGCGGCGACGTCTGGAAGCGAGCCGCTCGCGCGGATCGTCGGCGGCGAGCGAGCGCTGAACGGCTTCTCCGCCTCCGCCGATGGCCGCGTCATCGCGTTCGCGGCGAGCGGCCCGACGGCGCCTGCCGAGGTCTTCGTGTGTCGCGCGGACGGGGGCGACGAGCGTCGGCTGACGCAGCTGAACCGGGCCTGGACCGAAACGGTGGCGCTCGCGACGCCGGAACGCTTCCGGTTCACGCGTGCCGGGTTCGAGCTCGATGTCTGGGTGATGCGCCCGGCGGGCGTGGTCCCCGGACGGCGCTACCCCGCGCTCCTCAACATTCACGGCGGGCCGCACGCTCAGTACGGCCACGGATTCTTCGACGAGTTCCAGGTGTACGTCGGCGCGGGCTACGCGGTGATCTACACGAATCCGCGGGGCAGCCAGGGGTACGGCGAGGCCTTCACCCAGGCGGTGATCGGCGACTGGGGCGGAGGCGACTACGCCGACGTCATGGCCGCGCTCGACGAAGCGCTCGCGCGTCACGCGTTCGTCGATCCGGAACGGCTCGGAGTCCTCGGCGGGAGCTACGGGGGGTTTCTCACGAGCTGGACGGTGGGGCACACGAAGCGCTTCAAGGCCGCGTGCTCGGAGCGCGCGGTGAACTGCCAGTACACGATGTTCGGCACGAGCGACATCGGTTACAGCTTCAACGTCGTGGAGCTCGGGGGGCCGCTGCCGTGGGAGGACATGGCGCGCTACATCGAGCGCTCGCCCCTGACCTACGCCAAGGACATCGCGACCCCGCTCTTGATCATCCACTCCGAGGAGGACCTGCGGTGCCCCATCGAGCAGGCCGAGCAGCTCTTCGTCGCGCTCAAGAAGCTCCGGCGCGAGGTGCGCTTCGTGCGGTTCCCCGGCGAGAACCACGAGATGTCGCGCGCCGGCAAGCCGCGCCACCGGCTCGAGCGGTTCCGCCACATCCTCGAGTGGTTTGCGGGACACCTCGGGCGGGCTCAGTCATGAGAATCATCACGCCTCCACCTCGATCTCGATCCACGCGCGGCGCCGAACGCGGCCGGTGAGGCGCGAGAGCAGATCGGCCAGCCACATCCGCCAGCCGTATTTCGTCCGCAGCGCCGCGTGCGCCCGCTCGATCGCCGAGGACTCGGTGACGAGGCGTGCAGTCGCGTCCCGCCACGCACCCTGCACGCGCCCCCGTGCATCCGAGGGCGCGACGCGCGCCCTCGGCGCATGACGCAAGCGCTTGACCTTGCCGGAGTCGCTCGCCGTGAACACGTAAAGCCTCCCGCCGACCGTCGCAAACCACACCGGGGTCGCCACCTCGGTGCCGCTGCGGCGGAAGGTCGAGAGGCTCATGTAGCGATGCCGGTCGAGCTCGCTGAGCCGGCTCACGGTGGGCCGATTCTACGCCTGCCCGATCTCGCTTGCCGGCCCCTCGGTGTCTTGGTCGAAACGACGGTGGTACCATCCTGTCCTCGGTGGACTGCCCGGCGAGCCGCCGAGCGCGTGCTACGAACCTGACGTCCCTCTGGAGGTGGGCTCATGGGTAAGGTCGACGGCAAGGTCGCCCTGGTGACCGGCTCGGGTCGCAATATCGGCCGCGCGACGGTCCTGAAGCTGGCCGCGGAAGGTGCGCATGTGATCGTCAACTCCCGGACCAACCAGGCCGAGGCTGAAGCGGTCGCGCGGGAGGCCCAGGCCCGAGGGGTCAAGGCGCTCGCCATCGTCGCCGACGTCGCCAGGAAGGATCAGGTGGACGCGATGGTCGCGAAGGCGATGTCGGAGTTCGGCCGAGTCGACATCCTCGTCAACAACGCGGCGATCCGGCCGCACAAGCCGTTCACGGAGCTGACGGTGCAAGACTGGGAGACGGTCAGGGGAGTCGTGCTCGACGGAGCGATCTACTGCACGCGAGCCGTCATCGAGTCGATGGTCAAGAACCGCTACGGGCGGATCGTCTTCTTCACCGGCGAAGGGGCCTTCATGGGCGGATCCGGACGCGCCGCCGTGTCGGCGGCGAAGATGGGTCTGGTGGGGCTGGCGCGGGGTCTGGCCTCCGAGTTCGCCGCGCAGAACATCAGGGTCAACGTCGTTTCACCCGGCAGCATCGACACCGCGCGAGCCAACCCCGAGTGGTACCAGGGACGCACGCCGAACGCCGCAGGTATTCCGCTCGGACGTCAGGGAACGGTCGACGAGATCGCCGCCACCTGCCTGTTCCTGATCACTGACGACAGCGGCTTCATCACCGGACAGACCATTCACGCGAGCGGCGGCGTCGCTTATTACTAAAAGTCGGGGGG
>Ga0137394_10001103_pt1 | contig 19420 bp, 18 predicted proteins | sample czobulk116metaG_FD_108278 | JGI IMG/M metagenome (GOLD analysis project Ga0137394, IMG submission 108278) | Vadose zone soil microbial communities from Angelo Coast Range Reserve, California, USA - czobulk1.16 metaG | ecosystem: Environmental > Terrestrial > Soil > Vadose zone | place: USA...
ACCCCGAGGTGGAGAACACGGCCGCGCACAAGATCCAGGGGCAGCTCGCCAGCGAGCCGTTCCGCGCCGGCGCGCGCGTGCTGGCGAGGATGGGATTCTCCCTCGAGGGGTGGATGTACTTCCCGCAGATGCCCGAGCTGGCGGCCTTCGCCAAGGCCGCCCCTGACCTGCCCATCATCTTGAACCACATCGGCGGCCTGCTGCGGGAGGGCCCCTATGCCAACAACGACGACGAGGTGCTGGCCACCTGGCGGCGCGGGATCGCGGCAGTCGTCGCGTGCCCCAACGTCTACATGAAGCTGGGCGGCATCGGCATGCCCCGCACCGGATTCGACTGGCATACGCGGAGCACGCCCATCGGCTCGGAAGAGCTGGCGGCCTCGATGGCCCCCTTCATGACCTACTGCATCGAGCAGTTCAGCCCCGCCCGCTGCATGTTCGAGAGCAACTTCCCCGTCGACAAGGTCTCCTACTCCTACAACGTGATGTACAACGCCTTCAAACGGCTGTCGAAGGGATACTCCGCGGCGGAGCGCGCCGCGATGTTCCATGACACGGCGGCCCGGGTGTATCGGATCGACGTCTGACGCGGATCTTCCGCAGGCGCTCGCGGTGGCGGGGGTGACCTCACTCTCATTTCGGCAGCGCGAACTCGTACAGGTTCGCTTCCCAGGGCGTGAATCGGTCTGTGAACGATGAGACATTCCCCAATAGCTTTTGGGTTCGCAGGTTGCGCACCGCTCGCGCGGGAAGCCTCAGCCGGATCGTGATCTCCTTGGGCTCTTGTTCGATCACGCGCGGAGAGTCGGAGACATCGCCCGCCTCGAACGCATTTTTCAGCACCGCTAGGCAATAGCGCTGAGCTCGGCGCCAGAGGAGCGACTCCATCCAGGGCTCCTTTTCGGCTCCTCCAAAGATCTCGACGCGCGGACGCAAGCCGGCGGCCTGCAGGGTCGTGCCCAGGAGGTCCCGCCACGCCGCGCCCATCGCGCCGGCGCGGTATGGGAAGTACGCGTACGCCATCAGCGTCAGGTTCAGGTAGAGCGTCTGGCCTCGTCCGGTCCTCCTGCCGATCAGCACGTCGGCACCCCCGGCGGTCTCGCGTGAGGATCCTGGATCTGCCTGCGTGCCACGCTCGAAGACGATCATCGACCGATACTGGAGGGACCCGGCATACGCGCGCAGTCGTGTCGAAAACGGCTGTTGAAACGCTTCGGCATCGATCTCGGTGAGTCCCTGGCCATTGAGATAGCCGCGGGATTCATTCCGCCGCACCCCGAACAGGTCGTCCAGCGCTCCCGCCGGCCGCCCGCGTCCCGTTTCGGTCATGAGCCCGCAGAGCGTGTCCGCGATGAGCAAGCCTCCCGACTCGACGAACCGACGCAGGGCTTTCGCTTCGGAATTGGAGAGGCAGATCGTCTGGGGCAGCACGATCACTTTGAAGCGTTTGGCGAGGTCGCTGCGTCCCTCCGCCACATCGAGATAGCTGATGAAATCGTATTGATAGCCCAGATCTTCCAAGAGCTTGCACCACGATAGCCGGAGATGCGCCGAGGAGAGATTCGCGTCATCGATCGAGGTCACCCGCTGGGGCCAGGAGGCACCGTGCACGATGCTGTCCATCGCCCATCCGGCCCGGATGCTGGGATGAGAATAGTAGAGCCCTATGGGATCCGTTTCCAAGTACGAGTCGGGATGGACAATGAATTCACTGACGGGGCCTTGAATCTCGCGAAAGGTCGGAGCCAACTGCTCGATTCTGGGAGATAGCGCCCGTTGCCCCGAGGGATGCGCGCGCATCCAGCCGTCGGGCCAGGCGATCGTTGCTTGATTACCGTGGGCGAGACGGTGCCAGAGAATCCAGACGCTCTTTTTCTGGGAGGGGAGCGCATGAAACGTTTGCACCTGGACTCGGCGCGGTCTGTTCCAGAATGAGCGGAGGATTTCGTTCGTGTCGCCCAGATCCGTGGCTTCCATCCACTGGACCGCACGCGACAGGAAGGCGTAGTCGTACCCGCCATAGGCGGACGGCTGTTGCCCCCCTACGAATCCCGCGGGAATCGTCGGGTCCAGGGTGTTGGTGTACCGCGTGAGGTCCGCCAGCACCTGGGCAAACTGATAGTCCATGAAGTGGCGCCATTCCATCCAACGGGACAGATTCCACGCCGCCAGCGGCGGCCGCGCCGCTCCTTGTCGCACCTCGTCGAACCCCACCGGCGCGACCGCCTCGAAGGAGGCAAAGGTCGTTCCCCACGCGGCATTGAGCGTCTGGATGTCGCCGTAACGACGGGCCAGCCACTTGCGATACCAGGCCACGGAGAGGGGGTGGATGTCGACCTCAACGGGATCGTTGAAGGCGCCGAGGGATATCTCGTCGTCAAAGGCATAGGCATAGACGAGACCCTTCTTGGTCGGGCCGACATTGTCGCGCAGCCAGCCCTTGAGCGTCTCGATCGTCGTAGGATCCGCGAGACTGTGCGGGCGCACCTGAAGAGCGGCCCGACGCGCAATGCTCGCTTGCACGTCCTTGTGGAGAAAGAGGATGCCCTTGCCCGCCGCGTGGTCGACGTAGTATGGAAACTTGCGCTCGAGCGACAGGCGTACGCGCTCCTCTTCGCCCTGTCCTCGGTCGATGTGAAAGCCATGCAAGCCCGCCGCATCGTAGAGTGCCGTGTCCTGACGCACATCGTTCTGGAATTGCCATACCAGGATGATGAATCGCTTCCAATGGGCCCGCTGACGAATGACCGACACGGGTGCAAGCTCGCCCGTGGGATACGACCGGACCGAATCCGCGCACTCGGCGCGTAGCGCGGGACTCGTAATCGCCGCTGCGGTGAGAGCCGTTTGCCCAAGAAATGCCCGACGAGTCAAGGGCGCCGGCTGTAGTCGCGTCATAGGCTACCCAATTCGAACGGTGCTCTCTTTCTCACACCAGCGGCCAGGGGTAGTGCCGCCCGCCGCGATCTTCAGGGAAGCGCGCGTAGTCAGCCAGGGCCTTAGCCCGCACGCGTAGGGCTTGCTGCTCGTCGGAATCGAGTAGGGCGGCCAGCCTCCCGGGCAGAGGCGTCTCCACGAAGTGGCGCAGGTCTTCCAGCACAGGTGACGGAATCGCCTCCCCCGCGTAGTCCCAGATGACGGTGCGCAGCTTCATGTCGGTGTGGAAGGTGAGGCCGTTGTCGATGGCGTAGATCTCGCCGTCTGGGCCGAGGAGGCAGTGGCCGCTCTTGCGGTCGGCGTTGTTAGCCACGAAGTCGTAGACGCAGATCTTCTGCAGGCGCTCGCGGTGGCGCGCGTCCTCGCGCAGGCTGAACCAGTGCTGCTCGAAGTCGGCCTCCACGAAGAGCTGGAGCGACCCCTCGCCGTGCGGGCCCTCGCGCACGATGGTGGGCGGCACGAGGCCCCAGCCGAGCGCCTCCGAGAAGAGATAGGCGGCCAGCTCGCGCTTGTAGAGGCCGGAGGGAAAATCCCACAGCGGGCGCTCGCCCCGCTCGGGTTTGTAGACGGCGCGCACGCAGGTGGAATCCAGCGCCACTTCCGCCAGCAGCGTCACGTTGCTGCTCCACGGCATGCGGCCCTTGACGGTGATCGTCCCGCGGGTCAGAAGATCGAGCGCCTCAGTGGACGATATGGCCATTGCTGCGCGGGCAGATGTGGCCGCCGGGGTCCATGGGGCCGCTGCAGACGGGGCAGAGAGGGCGGCCGCCCTTCATCAGCTCGCTCGCGCGCTCGGCAAAGGCCTGGGCCTGCTCGCGGCTGAGGCGCAGCCGCGCCGAGGCGGGCTCTTCGCCCTGGCGCTGGCCTTCTTCCTCTTCCTCGAAGAGCTCGACCAGGTCCACGATGATGCGGTCGCGGTCCTCGTCGTAGCCCACGCCGATGTTGGCCACGATCCAGGTGACGGGCTCGAGGGGCTCGATCAGGTCCATCTCGCGGGGCAGGCCGCCCTTGGGCGCGCCCAGCTTGGTGACGATCCCACCCAGGTATTCGCCCAGCGCCCGCACCTGCTCCTTCTCGCACTTGAAGGTGAGGAGCTGGCCGCGCTCGCGCGCCTGGATGTAGAAGGTGCGCTGGCCCGGCTCACCCACGGCGCCCGTGGTGAAGAAGTCGGGCGTCTCGTAGTCGTAGGACTGGCTCATTTGAGGCCGAAGGCCGAGAGATCGCCGGCGGTGGAGTTGACGGTGAGGACGGCCACGCCGGACGGCCGATAGGCGATGGCGCTGATGGAGGCCGTGCCGATCATGATGCGCTGGAAGAGATCGAGCGGCGTGCCGAGGGCATGGGCCACGGCGGCCTTGATGGGATCGGCATGCGAGACGGCCACGATGATGTGCCCCGTGTGGCGGGCCACGATGCGGGCGATGGCTCCCGTCATGCGGGTCTGCATCTCGGTGAAGGATTCGCCGCCGGGGAACTGGAAGCCGCTCGGATGCTGCTGGATGGCCTGCCACTCCGGGGTCTTGTGGGCGTCCTTGAGCGCCATGCCGGTGAACTTGCCGATGTTCAGCTCGAGCAGGCCGCGCTCGATGCGCACGGCCTGGTGGCGCGCCTTGGCGATGATGCCCGCCGTCTCACGCGCGCGCTCGAGTGGTGACGAGTAGATAGCCACCACCTTGCCGATCTTGGCGATGCGCTCCGCCGCGTTCTCCGCCTGCTTGCGCCCCTCGTCGGAGAGATGAAGGCCTGCCGCGCGGCCGGGCAGCTTCACGCCTGTGGTGGGCGTGAGGCCGTGGCGTACCAGGAGAACCACGGTGGAGGGAAGGGGCCGCTTCGCCTTCATGCGCCGGAGACGCCACCACAGGCGAACATGCCCCCTCACCCTGCCCTCTCCCCCGATGGGGGAGAGGGATCAAAAGACCCTGCCCGCTCCTCCGATGAGGGAGAGGGATGAGAAGACCCGGCCCGCTGCCCCGATAGGGGAGAGGGATGAGAACAAGAAATGGATCCCTCTCCCTCTGGAGGAGGGAGAGGGCAGGGTGAGGGTGGGCTCTGTCCTCGCACACAGCTCAGACTAGCCATGCTTGCGAGCAACTTGCATCGCCTGCCAGATGCGCGCGGGCGTCGCCGGGGCCTCGCGCAGCACCACGCCGAACTCGCTCAGCGCGTCCTCGACGGCGTTCACGATGGCCGCCGCGCCGGGGATGGCGCCGCTCTCGCCCACGCCCTTGACGCCCAGCGGATTGATGACCGAGCGGTGCTCGGTGAGGGCCACGGGGATGGACGGCACGTCGTCGCTGCGAGGAATCGCGTAGTCCATGAGGGTGCCCGTCAGGAGCTGGCCCGCCTCGTCATAGACGAGGCCTTCCATGAGCCCGGCGGCCAGGCCCTGCACGGCGCCGCCCTGGAGCTGCGCCTCCACGATCGTGGGATTGATGGCGCGCCCCGGATCGTGGACCACGGCATAGGCGAGCAGGCGCACGAGGCAGGAATCCACGTCCACGTCCACGACGGCGGCCTGGGTGCCGAAGGCCCAGGTGACCGTGGCGGGATGGAAATAGGTGCATGAATTGAGCCCGGGCTCGGCCCTGGGCATCTGCGGCGTGGGCTTGAGCGCCTTGGACTTGACGGCGGCCAGGGCCAGACGCGCCAGCGTGATGCTCTTGCTCGGCGTGCCGACCACGAAGGCCTCGCCGCGCTCGATGCGGATATCTTCCGGCGCGGCCTCGAGCAGATCCGCGGCCACGCGCTGGGCCTTCTGCTTCACCTCGCGCGCCGTCTGGGCCACGGCGGGGCCGGCATTGGCCGTGACGCGGCTGCCGCCCGTGCCCATGCCGAACGGGAACAGACTCGTGTCGCCCGCCACGACATTGACGTCCTCGAAGTTGGCGCCCAGCTCGGAGGCGGCGATCTGCGCCAGGGTCGTTGCGTGCCCCTGGCCCTGCGCCGTCACGCCGATGATCACGTAGACCTTGCCGCTCGGATCCACGCGCACCGTGGCGCCTTCATAAGGGCCGAGGCCCGAGCCCTGCGCGTAGCAGGACAGCCCGATGCCAATGCGGCGATGGCCCTTCTGCTGCTTCTGGCGCTTGCGCCATTCCTCGTAATCGATCAGGGCCAGCGCGCGGCGGAAGGAGCCGGGGAAATCCGCTGGATCGTACGCGATGGGCGTGCCGTCCTTGTAGACGAGGCCAGGCTTGTACGGCATCAGCGAAGGCGTGACCAGATTGCGCAGCCGCAGCTCGGCGGGATCGATGCCCAGCTTGCGCGCGCCCAGGTCCATCAGGCGCTCCATGACGAAGTTGGCCTCGGGCCGCCCCGCCCCGCGATAGGCGCCGTTCACCGTCTTGTTGGTGACGACGCTCTTGCCCTGGCTGCGGAAATGCGCCACGCGATAGGGCGCGCAGAAGTGGTTCACCGTGTTGAGCGTGAGGCTCTCGCCCTCGACGGGATAGGCGCCGACATCCGCGAGGAAGGAATCGTCCACGGCCACGATCGTGCCGTCACGCTTGAAGCCCACGCGTGCCTCGTGGATCTGGTCGCGGTCGTGCCCCGTCGTCAGGAAATCCTCGCCGCGGCCCGAGATCCACTTCACGGGCCGGCCCATCTTGAGCGCGGCCGCGCCCACCAGCATCTCCTCCGGATAGATCGAGCCCTTGGGGCCGAAGCCGCCGCCCACGTCGGGCACCATCACGCGGATCTGCTCGGCGGGCAGCTCGAGGACGGCGGCCAGGGAATCGCGCAGCGAGTAGGGATTCTGCGTGGCGGACCAGACGGTGAGCGTGCCCGTGTCCGCATCGTGATAGGCCATGGCCGCGCGTCCCTCGAGAGCCATGCCGGCCATCCGCGGGTGGCGGATCTTCTCGCTGACGACCACCTCGGCCTGGGCAAAGCCCTTGTCCACGTCGCCGTACGATCCACTGACGGGCAGCGTGGTGTTGTCGGGCCAGTCGTGGATGGCGGGCGTGAGGCTGGTCGCGGCTTCGGTATCCGAGGCGACGGGCAGCGGCTCGTATTCGACCTCGACGGCCTCGGCACCATCGACCGCCTGGTAGGCACTCTCCGCCAGCACGATGGCGATCGCCTCGCCCACGTGGTTGGCGCGCTCGTGGGCGAGCACAGGGATGGTGAAGGGGCGGCCCTTGTACTGGCCGCCATAGGCCGCGGGCATGGAGCGCTTGATCTCGGGCAGATCGGGCGCGGTGAGGACAGCGGCCACGCCGGGCAGGGCCCGAGCCGCCTCCACGCCTATCTTAATGATGCGGGCGTGGGCATGGCGGCTCCGCACCACGGCCATGTGCAGCGTGCCGGGGCGCATCAGGTCGTCGACGTAGCGGCCCGTGCCCGTCAGGAGCCGGTGATCTTCCTTGCGTCGGGGCGAGGCGCCGATGAGGTCCTGGGGCGGGGTCACAGAGGGGAGTGTATACGCGCGCGGCGCTCGGGCCAAGGGGCGGGCGGGGCGCCTCGGCCATGTTCAATGCGGGGGCGGCTTCGAAAACGGCGAGCGGTAGTCGAGCGCCGCGCGCACCTTGTTCGTGAGCGCCGCGTCGGTGAACGGCTTGACCAGGTAGGGCTGACCGAAGGCGAGGCCGATGCCGTGGTCCGCCACCTCGGCGGGACTGGCGCCTGACATGAACAGCACCTTGATGCCGGGGGCAACGGCGCGCAGCTCCTGGGCCAGGTCGCGCCCGTGCATGAGCGGCATCACCACGTCCGACACGAGCAGGTGGATGGGTCCGGAGTGCTGGCGCGCCCAGCGAAGCGCTTCGCGCGGATCGGTGGTGGCCAGGACGGTATAGCCCTGCAGCCGCAGGGTATCGCCCACGAACCCCAGCATCTCGGGGTCGTCGTCCACGACCAGGATGGTCTCCGTTCGCGGGGGCTGTGTGGCCATGCCCTCCCTTTCAGGAGGCTCCGCCGAGCGCCTCGGGCTTCACGTCGAGCGCCCGCGCCAGCCGCTCGAGAATCATCTGCGGCGGAATGCTCTCGAGCTTTCCGCCCTCGAGAATGCTGACGAAGCTCTGGGAGATCTGGCCCGCTCTGCCAGCTGGTGCTGAGTCAATCCTTTTGCCTCCCGCAGCTTCTCGACGATCTGCCCGATCTTCCTCGAGCCCAAGGTAGCACCCCTATCGGCCAAAGCGATGTGAGCCACCCAGACCATCTCCTTGGATGGTCGGTGCATGCCACGGGAAGCAGCCCGGGGGCCGCCGACCGGGGCCACAACGGAAGGAACTACGCGCCCGGAGGGGGGGCTCGGGGCTGAGCGGAAGCGAGCGAGAGCGAGGGGATCGGACCGTCGTCAAGCGGAAGAATCGCCGTGACGACGACGCGGTCGGGGCGGAGCTCGACCCTGGTGATCTCACCAACGAGACCCGAGCCCGAGGTGATCAGGACGATGACGTCGTCGAAGTCATTGTCGTCGTACATGCCCCGGATCCAGGACGGATCCGGCGGGCTGGCCTGGGCGATCGGGGTGAGAATGCCCACGATCCCTGCGAGCAGCAGGGCGAGGAATGCAGAGCCCACGCGCCTCGAACGCATGGCCCGATACCTACCCCTGTCAGGGGTTCAAGTCAATTCGGTCGGCTTGCGTACATGCGCCCCCTGGGTGGGGTGCTGTTCTTTGAATCCCTCGCCCCCGGAGGGGGAGAGGGAAGGGTGAGGGGTGGGTACGATCGCAGGAACGCATTGAAGAATGATCTGGGCTAGACTCGGCGCAAATGACCGAGGAAGAAGCGCGGATCAGGAGCTATCTGGAGGCACAGGGCGCCAAGCTCTCGCCCGCCGCCATCATCGAGAAGGTGCGCGGGGCCATGGCCGAGCTGCGCGCGGCGGCCGCGTCCGTGCCGCCGGCCCGGTTCCACGATCGGCCGGAGCCGGCGGAATGGTCCGGCAACGAGGTCATGGCCCACGTGGTCGAGGCCGGGAGCCACTTCGGCGGCCAGATCGTGCGAGCCCTCGACGGACTGCCTCCGGGCGCCCCCAGCCAAGATCGAGGCGAGAAGGCAGCGCCGCGGCGCAGTGCCCTCGAGTGGTGCGCCATCCTCGAGCGCGACCGCGAGGCGCTCTTCGAGCGAGTGCTGCGGGCCGATCCCACGGCGCGCCTCGACAAGCGGATCGAGCACGGGATGTTCGGCACGCTCAACTGGCGGGAGACCTTGCTCTTCCTGCGCCTGCACGACCTCGATCATGCCCGGCAGCTCGAGAAGAACGCCGCGGCGCTCGCCTGATGCGCGTCGCCATCTCGCTGCGCGTCGAAGGCCGAGACTGGGACGATGCCAGCCAGTATGTCGTCGAGGCCGAGCGCCTCGGTGTGGACTGCGTCTGGTCGCACGAGTCGTGGGGCTACGACGCGGTAACGCCGCTGGCCTTCGTGGCGGCGCGCACCTCGCGCATCCAGGTCGGCACGGGGATCATCCAGGCGGGCACGCGTACGCCCGCGCTGATCGCCATGACGGCCATGAGCCTGGCCGGCATGTCGCGCGGGCGCTTCCTCCTCGGGCTGGGCGTCAGCGGGCCCCAGGTCATCGAGGGATGGCACGGCATCCGCTTCGACCGGCCGGTCACGCGCATGCGCGAGACCGTCGACATCGTGCGCCAGGCCACGCGCGGTGAGCGGGTCAGCTTCAAGGGGCGCGTGTACGAGTTGCCCCTGCCTGGCGGCGAGGGCAAGGCGCTGCGCTCGGCGGCCGAGCCCCAGCCCAACATCCCGGTCTACCTCGCCACGCTCTCGCCCAAGAGCCTCGAGATGACGGGCGAGATCGCCGACGGCTGGCTCGGCACCTCGTTCATGCCCGAGCACGCGCGTGTGTTCCTCGACCACCTGGAAACGGGCGCGAAGCGCGCGGGCCGCTCGCTCGCCCAGCTCGATCTGCAGGCGGGAGGCTTCGTGGCCTTCTCCGACGACGTGGAGCGGCTGATCCCGCCGCGCAAGCCCGGGCTGGCCTTCACGCTGGGCGCCATGGGCTCGCGCGAGCACAACTTCTACAACGACGCCTTCAAGCGTGCGGGTTACGAGGACGTGGCCCTCGAGGTGCAGCGCCTGTGGCTGGACGGGCGGCGCGAGGACGCGGCGGCCCGCGTGCCCGACGAGCTGGTGCTCAAGACCAATCTGCTCGGCACCGAGGCGATGGTGCGGCAGCGCATCGAAGCCTATCGGCAGGCCGGCGTGACCACGCTGCGCGTGGAGCCGGCCGGAGAAACTCTGGACGCGCGAATGGCCACGCTCGGGCGCCTGATCGAGCTCGTGCGAGATTCCGAGAAGGGCGCTCCTGTCGGCGCACCCCGCGCCGCTCGTTGAAGTCGTCCTCGATCTCCTACGGCTGGATCGTCGTCGGCGGCCTCAGCATCACCGAGACCGTCTCCTGGGGCATCATTTACTACGGCTTCCCGGTCATGCTCCGCCCGATGGAGCAGGAGCTCGGCTGGTCGCGCACGGCGCTGACGGGCGCCTTCTCGGTGGGACTGGGCGCCTCGGCCCTGGCCGCCCTTCCCGTCGGGCGATGGCTCGACCGCCACGGGCCGCGCGCCCTCATGACGCTTGGCTCGTGCCTGGGCGTAGCCCTGCTCCTCGTGTGGGCTCACGTGCACACGCTGCCGGCGCTGTACGTCTGCTGGTTCGGCCTGGGCCTGGCCATGGCGGCCACGCTGTACGAGCCGGCCTTCGCCGCCGTGGTCAGCTGGTTCCACTCGCGTCATCGGGACCGCGCGCTCCTGACCGTGACCTTGACGGCCGGGCTCGCCAGCACGATCTTCATGCCGATCACGTCGTGGCTGCTCGGTCGGATGGACTGGCGGTCCACCCTGATCGTTCTCGCGGTGGTGCTCGCGGTGTTGACGATTCCCATCCACGCCTTTGTGCTGAGGCAAGCGCCCAAGGCGACGACGCATGGGGCCACTGCGCACGCGGCCACCTCTCGGGCGCCGGGCGTCACGCTGCACGAGGCCCTCCGCACGGTGGTGTTCTGGGTGCTCACGGCGGCCTTCGTGATCGGAAACTTTTCCACCATCGCCGTCACCGTGCATCTGATCCCGTATCTGGCCGACCGCGGCTACTCGCCGACCGTCGCGGCGCTGATGATCGGCTGGATGGGGGCCGTGCAGCTCGGCGGGCGACTGCTCTTCGCGCCCATCGCCACGCGCTTCGGCTATCGCTGGGTCACCGCGGTCATCTTCCTCGTGCAAGGTCTGGCCCTGGCTCAGCTCGCCCTCGTCTCGCACCTGCCCACTCTCGTGCCCTTTGTCGTCATGCTCGGGGCCGCCAACGGCATGGCCACGCTGGCGCGTGCGACGACGGTGGCGGAGATCTTCGGCGCGCGCCACTACGGCAGCATCAGCGGCGCCATGGCGCTCGGGGCGAACGGGGCGCGGGCCGTGGGACCGGTGGGCGCCTCGCTCCTGCAGTCCGGGCTCGGCGGCTACGAGGCGATGTTCTGGGCGCTGACAGCCACGCTGACCCTGGCCGCCGTGGGCGTCATGCTCACGGGCATGGGCGGATCTGGGGACTAGGGCGTGGCCTTGTAGGCCCGCAGCAAAACGCCCCAGTGGTACGGGTCCCCTTCATGGCGTTCCCTGACGGACGCCTTCGATACTCGGTTCTCCTGACCGTAGAGAAATGGCGGGCCACGCGAAGTTCTTTCTCTGGGAAGCCGTTACCTACGGGCAACGCACTCGCCAATGTGTCTCCGTGAGTTGACAGAAGTTGAAACTCCTTCGCCGAAAAATGACGCGCTTCTCGACCATCCTCAAATCTTCCGCTGTTCGTCAGGCATTACTTCACATGGCACCCCGTATGCAGCGAGGCAAGTGCCTTTTCTTGGCATCTCAGTTCCGGCGGACTGTTCTCAGCGCCGATGCTTGACGAAGGAGGCCGCGTCATGAGGCGACAACTGGCATTCCTGGTCCTCTGCAGCGGCGTCACCGTGCTCAGCTCCGGCTGCGCGACGAAGAGCTTCGTCCAGACGCAACTCGGCGAGACGGAGACCAAGCTCAACCAACGGGCCGACACTCAGGAGACGAAGCTGCGGGAACAGGAGACGAAGCTGCGGGAAACCGCGGATCGTGCCGGGGCCAGCCGCCAGGCGATCGACGCGGTGGGTGCGCTCGCGAGCGACGCAAGGACGCGGGCGGTCACCGCGCTTGATGCCGATGCCCGGCTCTCGCAGCGACTCGCGGAGCGCAACAAGTTCAGACTGCTGGAGGCGAGATCCATCTACTTCGACTCCGGTAAGGCCGAAATCCGAAGCGGGGACATGAACGAGCTCGAGGACGTGGCCAAGGCCCTCAAGGCCGACGCCAACGCAGTCCTGGAGCTGCAAGGGTTTGCCGATCCGCGGGGGAATGACCGACACAACAACGAACTGGCTCGGGAGCGCGTGGAAGCAGCGGCCCGCTATCTCGTGCAGCGTCACGGCATCGAGTTACGGCAGCTGCGAGCCTTCGCCATGGGCAAGGTGGCGCTGGCTGCCGGCGAGAAGCCAAGCCCGGAAGCCTTTGCCAAGGCACGGCGGGTGGATATTCGACTGCTCGCTCCCTGGTCGTCTTGGGAAGACGCCCAGGCCCCGATCGACCAAACCGCCTCCGCGCAGCCGTCGACCGGCGATCCGTCGGCTGAGGCTGTGGCTGCGGCGCCCAAGAGTATCAAGGGGGATGAGTTCAACCGTCGAGAGCTCCGGCCCGGTGCACCCGTGAAGGCACGGTATGATCAACCTGCAGCGCCGAACATCTCGGCTCGCCCGGGCCACGATCGCGACCTCCTCCAGAATGCCGTGCCCGGCAAGGCGTTGCTCGAGGTCTTGAAGACCATCTCGCCGAAGGAGCTCGGCGGCGAGGACTAGGCCGCACCGGGGCAACTAGCCGACGAGACGCTCGACGATGACGCAGTCCTTCCACTCGCCTTCGAGCTGACCGTGCTCCTTGTAGACGCCGACTTCGCGGAAGCCCGCCGCGCGACAGGCAGCGCGGCTCGCGACATTCTCGGGAAAGATTCGCGAGACGAGCTTGTGCAGCCCGGCCTTTCGTGATTCCTCGATGAGCGCGGCCAGGGCCTGGCGGCCAACCTGGCGGCCGCGGTGGTCCCGCCCGACGTACACGGAGAACTCCGCGATCCTGGAGTAGCAGTCCCGCGCGCGATAGGACGAGGTGGACGCGAAGCCGACGACCTGGCCCGCATCCTCCGCCACCACGATCGGATGCACGCCGTCGAACCACCGCGTGATCTCCTCGGGCGTGCGCGGGCGCGTCTCGAAGGTGGCGATGCGGTCCTCGATGCCCTGGTTGTAGATCTTCGCGATGGCCGCGGCATCGGCCGGGGTGGCGGGGCGGGTGGTGATCGGCATGAGCTGACTCCTCGCGCTCGTGACTCAGCGGCGACCGGGCGTGCGCCAGCCTTCCGCGGTGATGAGCTGCTCGACGCGCGATCGGATCTCGTCGCGGATCGCCCGCGCGCGCTCGATGGGCTTCCCCTTCGGATCCTCGATGGGCCAGTCGTCACGCTTGAGCCCGGGCACGACCGGGCAGGCCTCGCCGCAGCCCATGGTGACGAGCAGATGGCTGGCGGCGGCGAGATCGTGGGTGAGCCGTGTCGGCGTGGCTCGAGCGAGATCGATGCCGACTTCGCGCATGACCGCCACCACTTCTGGATGGACGTGGTTTGCGGGCTCGGTCCCGGCGGAGGCGGCCCGGACCTTCGCGGAATCGGCGAGCGTGTTGAAGAAGGCCGCGGCCATCTGGGAGCGGCCGGCATTGTGGACGCACGCGAAGATCACCTGCGTCTTCATGGCCATGTTCTCGCGCCGTTCGCGCTCGAGTGGTGTCAGCCATGCGAAGAGCGCGGTGGCCGCCGCCGCGCCGATGAGCTGGGCGCCGATGAAACCGGGGACGTCGACGGGCCGGATGCCCGCGAAGGTGTCGCTGAGGGATCGCGCCACCGTGACGGCGGGATTCGCGAACGACGTCGAGGCGGTGAACCAGTAGGCCGCCGTGATGTAGCCGCCGACGGCAAAGGCGACCGTGCCCGCGGCCAGCCTCGCGCAGCCCCAGATCACGGCGAGGAGCCCGAAGGCGGCCACGAACTCGCTGAAGAGCTGGGCGCCGCCCTCCCGCACCTTCTGCGAGGCGAAGAAGACGGGCTCCGAGAACATGACGTTCGCGGCGGCCACGCCGGCCAGAGCGCCCAGCACCTGCGCCGCGATGTACACGGGCGTCTCGCGCCAGGGCAGCCCGCCCCGCCAGGCATCCGCGAGCGTCACCGCGGGATTGAAGTGGGCGCCCGAGATGGGCCCGAAGGCCAGGATCAGGGCGACGAGGGCCGCCCCTGTCGCGACGGTGTTGGCGAGGAGGGCCAGCGCCACCTGGCCTCCAGCCAGGCGGCTGCCCATGATGCCGGAGCCGACCACGGCAGCAAGAAGGAGCGCCGAGCCGATGGCTTCCGCCACCGCTCGGCGCCCGAGATCAGGCCGAGGACTGGATGCCGGGCTCACACCGCCGCGGGCTTCCGGGCGCGGACGAACGCGCTCATGAACTTGTCGTTGACCTGGGAGGCGATGGCCTCGGCGTCGAGGCCCGCCCCCGCAAGGAATTCCCTGGCGTCCTCCACGCGGTAGATGCGCGTGGGCTCGACGTCAACCGTTTCGAAGCCGGCCTTGGCAAGCCTGTCGCGGTACTCCCGCTCTTCGAGCGCGCCCGCCACGCATCCGATCCAGAGCTCGATGCTCTTGCGGAGCTCGGCCGGCACCTCGCCCCGCACGACCACATCGGACACCGCGAAGCGCCCGCCCGGCTTGAGCACGCGGAAGGCCTCGGCAAAGACACGGTCCTTGTCGGCCGAGAGATTGATCACGCAGTTCGAGATGATGACGTCCACGGAGTTGGCGGGGAGGGGAATCTGCTCGATCTCACCCTTGAGGAACTCGACGTTGATCGCGCCTGCCTTCCGCTGGTTCTCGCGGGCGAGGGCGAGCATCTCGTCCGTCATGTCGAGGCCGTAGGCCTTGCCGCTCGGTCCCACGCGCTTGGCGGAGAGGAGGACGTCGATGCCGCCGCCCGAGCCCAGGTCGAGCACGGTCTCGCCGGGCTTGAGCTCGGCGAGCGCGGTGGGATTGCCGCAGCCGAGCGAGGCCGCGGTCGCCTCGGCGGGCAGCCCACACGTCTCGCTTTCGGCGTAGATATTGGAGGTGATGGGATCGCATTCGCCGCGGGACGACGCCGAGCCGCAGCATGCGTCGCTCGACGCGGTCACCCGAAGCGCTGCCTGAGCGTACTTGTCCCTCACGATGCTCTTGATGTCTTGCTCAGCCATGGCAGGTCTCCTCTTGTGTCGCGATCAGGAGCTGCAGCAGGAGGTGTTCTGGGCGAGCTGCAGTCCCTTCGGTGCCTTGGCCACGGGCGCCTGAGTCTCGTCCTCGAGATCGTAGTTGAGGTGATAGACTTCCCACTCCACGCCGTCGGGATCCGTGACCCAAAACTTGTCCTGGTTGGCGTGACAGCAGTTCACGCCCATCTCCTCGGTGACGGGGAGCCCCGCCGCCTTGACGCGGGCGAGCTGGGCCATGACCGTCTCCACCGACTCGACCTGGATGCCGACGTGGTCCACGGTGCCACGCGCGGCGCTGCCGCCATGGGAGAGGGCGAGGTTGACAGGGGCCCAGGCAGGGAGGAACTTGGCATAGCCCGTCTTGACCTTGACCGGGCCCTCGCCGAGGAACTTCTCGTAGAACTCGCGGCTCTTGGCGAGGTCGGATACGTGCATGTGCATGTGCACCTTGGCGCTCATGGCGTTCTCCTCTAGCAGCAGGCGGTGAGCAGACGACAGAGCGTCGTGACCGCCTCACGCTGCACGGAATAGTAGATGTACCGCTCTTCCTTGCGACTTTCCACCAGCCCGGCCCGCCGGAGCACATCCAGGTGATGGGACAGGGTCGGCCCGGGAATCTCCACGGCCTCCTGGATCTCGCCCACCGACATCTCCTTCCCCGCGCGCACGAGGAAGAAGAACACCTGCAGGCGGCTCAGGTGAGCGAGGGACTTGAAGGCCTCGACGTGGGTGTGGTTGGCATCCAGCCGGGCCAGCGGCAGGGGGGCTATAGTTTTCATGCTTCGAAGCCTATGGAAATATCAAACAGATGTCAAGCCGGATTTTCGGGCAGGGCGGGCCGCGTGACGGCGGTGCACAGGTGGCGCAGGAGCTGGCGAAGCTCGGATTCGCCGAGCGCCGGGAGCCTGAAGGGCTGAACGTCGGTGGGGGAGCTGGCCCGGTTCGGCGACCCCGATCCCATGGTTCGCCACGTCTCCTCCATCGTCCGCTCCAGGAAGGATTGATCGGTCGTGCCGTCCACCACCAGGACACACTGCCGCAGGGGGACGACGTTGAAGAGCTCCTTGAGCTCGAGGATGCAGCCCGCGTTGTCCGGGGCAAACGCTCGCAGATCCATCAGCACCACGTGGCTGTCCCTCACCAGTCTCGACAGCACGCTCGTCCAAGTGTCCGCATGGCAAAAGAAGCTGTTGACGCGGAAGCGGCCATCGGCGTCGGGCTTGCTATCGAGGGCCTTCATTCTTTGCTCGAGGGCTTCGCGGTTGCTGACGAAGAGCCGGGGCAGCTTGCCCACCACGTACTCCAGAAACTGATGAGGGGCCACCGTGGTCGTGACCAGGTCGGGGCCCACGATGAGCTTCACGGTATCGAGATACCGCCAGTGCTTCGCCACGGCGTCGAACATCCGCTCGCTGCGCCTGCCGAGGGAGAACACGCGCAGGAAGAGCAGCTCGGTACGGGGACGCGTATTCACATCGGCCACGAACCTGTGTCCGATCCTCAAGACGAGCCGGTAGACGAGGAAGGCCACCGCCCCGGACGACGCCCACCACAATCCACCCCAGACGAGCAAGACCGAATAGAAGGTCCCGAACACGAGCCAGATCGCGTCGAGGGTCAGCGACTGGTCGTTGATCGTCTTGCCCTCATAGGCCCGCCTGATCCACACGAGCACGAGCCACCCGAGAGCTCCGAATGCTCCGAGCATCAGCATCATGATGCCGAGCACGATACTCAGCGCGCTCCCGCGACTGGTCGCGTGAAGCGCCGTGGCCATCCACACGAGCATCTCGAGTCCCTTGCCCGTGGCCATGGCAAAGAACGAGAGAATGACCCCACTCAGGGCAACCGTGATGAAGCTCAACAGGAGCGGTCCGACCGCTCGCACGCGCCGATTGAGGAAGAGGAGCAGCATGATCGTCGGCGCGAGGTTGAGGCGAGCCCAGGCGGTCGCCGCCCCCAAGGGCGTGATCGTCGACCGGGCCGGCAGGTCGTAGGCTCCGAGGGCGATGGCGGGCTGATCGGGCACCACGGGCGCGAGCAGAACGAGCGGAGCCAGCACGACAAAGTATATGAGGGTGATGACGGCCCGGATGCGCCAGGAGGTGGCGACCACGAGATTCGTCGTCAAGACGATAGGCCATGAGGCAATCCAGACACCGAAGAGCAGGGGAGCCAGCCGGAACTGCAACGACGAGACGACGAACGTGGCGAAGGTCATGGTCAGGGCGAACCCCAGCCCCGCCACGACGTGCGTGAGGGCATAGCGCCAGGGATCGCGCACGAGATGGCGATAAAGGTCTTCCGCGCGTGCCGCCGCCATCGACGGGGCGCCCGGATCGGGAACGGCAGAAGAGGGAGCCGGAGAAGCTGCGCAGGCCCCGCCATCCGATGATGCGCTGGCCTCCGCCACGCGCGCGGCCATGGCACGCGTCACCGCCCTCCGATAGCGCCAGAGGAGCAGCCAGGACACCGGGAGCGTCACGGCGGTGGCGACCAGCATGAGCAGGAAGAGAGCGATGCTCAGGACCTGCGGGGTGAGCTCCTGGATCATGACTGGTCAGGAGGGGGCGAGCTGTCCCTGCGTCATTTCCGGCGGGTCGCCGTGCCGTCCACGTCCAGCAGGACATTGCCCTTCCAGTCCTTGAGAAGGGCCGTCCATCGACGCGTGTTCTTGTCGGGAAAGGTCCAGCGAGCGAAGAAGGAGAGATCCCATTGCGCGGGGCTTTTCCATTCCATCGATTGTGTCTTCTCGTCCCACGTCCCACGAGGGAACTCGACCGTGGTGCCCAGGGAATTGAAGATCCAGAACCGATAGAATTTCGTGGCGGGGTCGTAGGTCGTCATGAAGATGTCCTGGGCGCCATCGGATTTCCTGGACGTCTCGCCGCGCAGGAACCGCTGATCGAGCACCCACTCGTAGGTCTCCACGTACGTCGCCGTCAGAGGCTTTGGCGCACGCGTGGTGGTCGTCACGTCCCAGCTTCCTTGCAACCTCTCGAGCACCTGGAGCTGCGGTGGTCGGGGCTGAGGCCGGCCGAGGAAATCTCGCTTTGCCTCCTGAGCGTGGCTGCTCTCGACGGAAGCGAGCAGGGCGAGGCCGATTCCCAGGCTTCCGATGGCGAGCCGGACGCGGCGGGCGCTTCGTCTCATGATCTGCCTCCCCTACCTGTGAGAGCCCCCGTGCGGGACGGGGATACCTCGGAGAGCGAGATGCGAAGTGGAGCTTTCCCGCGAGGGGTTAGCTGAAGATGGCGGCGAGCTCGTTCATGCTCGTGCTCCAGAATCCTTGGACGGCTTCTGCTCCTCGATGCTTATCCACTTGGCATGCTCCTGTGAGATGAGCGATTCCACGCGCTCGGCCAGGAGCTGCTCAGGATTCTGCGCCCCCGCGTATGGCCCCGCGGCCGCCGCGTGCAGGTACTTTTCGTGCTTCAGGGCTTCTGCGGTCGATCGATACGCGATCCAGCGATCGTGGTACTGGTTGAGTTGTTGAATGCCCTCGAGAACCACGACGAGCGCGCCAACGATGCCCGTGATCCACGGGGTGGCGGAAAGACCGGCGAGCAGCGGGATGAGGGCGGCCGCCCCCAGCGTTGACAGCTTCAGCCCCTTGTACATCCGCTGAGCGTAGCCGCTGCGCCTGTCGTACCAGGCGATCTGATCTTCCAGACGATCGATGGTCGATTGGGGCACGCTACGCTCCCCCCGGTGCCATAGGCGGATACTGCGTCGAGGGGTGTCGGTTCGTCAAGGCGTGTATGCTCTATGTCGATTTCCCCTGCGCCCATTCGTCTACTCCTCGGACGACAGGAACGGGCCGGGGCCGGCCGGCGTCCCGGCGACAGAAGGCCCCGAGAAACCACACAGGAGGCTCTCATGGCGAAGTTTCTGATACTGGCGCGCGGCACGGGCGAGCCTTACAAGCACCTGAGCCCTCAGGAGATGCAGAAGGTCATCCAGAAGTACATGGCGTGGAGCGAGGAGATGCGCAAGGCCGGCCGGCTCCTTCACGGCGCGAAGCTGCGGGACGACGGGGGACGCGTGGTCCGGGGTGTCGACGGCAAGATGACCGTCACCGACGGCCCCTTCGCCGAGTCAAAGGAAGTCCTGGGCGGCTTCTGGATGGTCGAGGCGGCGAGCTACGAGCAGATCCAGCGCGATCTTGCCAAC